>VOFB01003070.1_pt1 | contig 25352 bp, 42 predicted proteins | sample 5384141 | NCBI WGS metagenome assembly VOFB01 (sample SAMN12384721, study PRJNA508395) | human gut metagenome | isolation source: healthy gut A | host: Homo sapiens | reverse complement strand
CCTGCCGTTCACGGTGGGCGAGCTGCGCGCATATGAGACCGCTGAAGCTTGAGCGCCAGGCGAAAGAGGAAGTCGGCGATTTCCTACTGGCTGCTTGACCACGGCTGGTCAAATGACGAAAGCCCAATTCTGCGGTGAAAACGAAAAGGAATAACAATATCCGCTCTGTGATCAGAGCGGATATTTTTACGTCTCCGGCTTCTCTTCCGGCGCGTTTTTTTGGTTTTGCCGTGCAGGGCGTACCCATGCCCTTTTTCAGCGGCTTATACAGAACCAGCGTCATCACAAAAGTTTCCACCACAGTGGATAAGGTCGAACGGGATGCCGCTGACCCAATATGACAGTGCCATCGTCCAGCCGCCGATGAACAGATACGGTATCGAGCACAGCGCGCCGAATATCAGCCGTGCACCGCCGCGACTATCGCCCAGACGAGCGCCGAGTCGTTTTCCGCATCAGCACCGCCGCGATGCCGAGTATCGGGCCAGAGTACCAGTAGCAGAACCACCACATCGCGAAGCCCCAGAAGAAGCCCTCCAGCATTATGAACACCGCGATCGAACATGCAGCGCCAGCCGAAGAACACGGCGGTCAGGATTATCAGCACCGCCGTGATGTGCACGTTCGGTATCCCCGACAGCGCGACCTGAAACGCGAACATCAGCGCCCCCATCAATGCGAGGACGCTGATATTCTTTTGCGTTCAGCTTAGTGTGTCGATGAAGGTCTCATAATGCTCGCCGTCAGCGATCATTGTGTCGTCCACGCCGGTCATCAGCATCTCGCCGTCCTTGGTGAAGCACCACCACTGGTTGAGATTGCTGTCCGCGGTCTCACCGTCAACGGTCGTTACGTAGAGTCCGTACTCGCTCTCGTCGCCGGAGATCAATCCCTCCTGCTCAAGAGCGCCGCGCAGATTCTCCGAATCCGTACTGATGGTGAAATCCTTCTGCGTACCGTCCACATGAGTCACCTCAAAGACGATGGTCTTGTCACCGGTGACAGGCTGGGGTGCGAGGTTCTTGTACGCGACGAATGCCGATGACCAGAACAAGCAATACGGCCACGGCAATAATTATGTTTCAAAAAGTCCTGTGAGGCCTTTTTGACAAGCTTCATCCGCCGAGCATTTTGATATTATCAAAATGCTGCTTTGCTCCAAAAGTCGTTGATGCATCAAGACTTTTGGACGGCGGTTTATTGTATTTGAGGTGAGCCTTTCTCGGGCGCCTTTTCCCTGCTCCCCCGGTCATCTGTGCCATTCACTCCGACTGAATGCCACCGGCATGTCCTTATCTCATGGCGCGCCTCGGTATCGGGCAGGTGCCGTAATAGCAGACGGTTTTGGCTGCCGCGTCGCACCGATGGCGCCGGGAATATTTGCTGTCCACCTCGCCGTAAACATAGCCGGAGCTCAGGTCCTGAAGCTCCCCTGTTCTCGACGAGTATCGGCCCGAAGTTCACGGAAAACTCCACATCGTTATCGCTTATGAATTTCTCCGCGTCCTCCATGTCTGATGTCTCCGGGGCGCAGGAGCAGCATGTCCCCGCCGGAGGTGAACATGCAGGTATGCACGGCGATCGGAGAGAAGTATTGCAAATCGCCGCCGTACACGCCGATCCCGGATGCTTTGCGGCGGACGTAAAGTCCCCGCTCACCGCCATGACGGCGTTATCCTCCGCGGCAAGCTCTGTCGCGGTCTTGAGTCCCGCGGCACGGTAGCTGTCGCCGCTTATCTTGCGCCGGAGCTGGGAGCCGTCGGCGAGCTTCACCTCGACGAACGAGCAGCCGCGCCCCTCTATGGCCTCCTGCCACGCGACGACAAGGATGCTTTCATCCCTGTAATACCGCATCTCGGAGTTGGGCATAAAGTCGATATCCGCGTTCCAGAAGGTCTCCTGCCCGTCGAGCAGCACCGCCGCCGCGTCTATGACGGCCTGCACCTCCTGCGGATCGGTCGTGACGCCGTAGCAGGCGGCCTTCGGTCGGGGCAGCTCGCCCGCCTGGACAGAATAGAGCTTGCGGATATATTTCGCCTCACCTGCCGTCCGCTCTTCGAGCTCCGCTTCAAATCCGCGGACCTCGTCCGCCGCGTCAAAGGTCTGCACGGCTCTGGGTCGCGGCGGGGTGTGGACATATCCCATCAGCAAAGCCGCGGCGGCGCCGATCAGAAGGATCAGCGTCGCTGCGGCGGATATGAGAGTACAAACGGTTTCTTCATCAGTCGTAATCTGGCTCCTCGCGCTCTGCGCAGGTGGTCTTATACATGAGGTACACGATGACGGCCATCATGGTGCAGGTTATGGTCATGACCGTGTAGCAGATGGGATACATGTTGCCGAAGCGCTGCACAAGGTATTCCGACGCGCCAGTTCCCCACAAGCGTGAGCACATAGCCGATCCACATCGCCACATGGTAGCCGCAGCGGCCGTTGACCTTATGCGAAAGGCGCGAATAGTGGATGAGCGCCGCAAGGATGCAGACCGCGCTCACGATCTGGACGATGCTGACGAAGGTGTTGAAGTGCATGAAGCTGGAGTCATAGCGAGTGCTGTCCATAAGCAGCTCAACCGCGCTGTGGAAGGTGAGGAACATCCATGCGACGTTTCCGTCGCGCGGACAGCCTTCCTTCATCGGCAGGCGGCGGCGCGCGAAGAAGAAGTACAGCAGCAGCACCGTCACGCAGAGCATCAGTATCGCCTGCACAAAGAAGGTCGCAAAGCGGTACTCGACGGCGCCCATGGAGTTTGTTATGCCGCTGCCTATCGGCAGGTGCTGCAGAAGCGGCGTGGTAATGGCAATCTTGCTGCGGCAGGAGCTGTTGAACAGGGCGCTCAGGCGGATGAACACAACGATGAGCGCTCCGCCGGGGGCGACGCAGTCGAGCAGACGCGCCATATTCCCCGTAAGCCCCAGCCCGCGCACAACGAGTGCGGCGAGGAAAGTGCCCAGCAGCGCGCCGGGCAGGCAGTAGCTGCCGGTGGAATAATCGGTGATGGCGCGGATAAAGCTCGTGTACTGCTCAAGGTGGCAATACCAATGTATCGCGCGGCAGAGCGGCACGGAGAACAGCAGCGCCAGCGGCACGCGCAGCAGCCACATCGCGGCGGAGCGTCCGCCGTGCGATATGTACAGCGAATAGCTGAGCGCAAAGCCTGCGGCGATACCCAAGGCGATGACTACCGCACTCCAATATATGACCGTGCTTCCGGTGCTGATTGCTATCGGATTCATGGGTTCACCTCCTCCGGCAGTGCCGTGGCAAAGTAGATTATATCGCTCTGTGTACGCTGGTTGCCCCAGTCGGGACGGTTGACGGTATGGCCGTTCATGACCATGGTAGAGGTCTGGCCGCCGTCGAGCGCATAGGCTTTGACAACGCCCTTTACTGAAGATATACCCGCGCTTCGCTGACGGTCGCCGCGACGGAGTGGTCATCCTCATAGTTTATCGTCATGAGGATATAGTGCAGCTTGTCGCGCTGGCCGATGGCGGTACGGGGAATAGGTCCTATTGTTCTCGCCGATGGGATAGCTGCCGAACTCGGCAAGCTGTCCGTTATCGACCATGACCGGCCCGAAAGCGACGGCAAAGGTAACGTCGTTATCGGTTATGAACTGCTGCGCTTCCTCCTGCGAACTCATCTCGCCCGCGCGGAGAACAGCATGTCGCCGGAAGCGGTGAAGAAGCAGGAGTCAACGGACTTCGGCGCGAAGCGGTAAAGCTGGCGCTGATACACCGTGATGCCGAGCTGGCGGAAGATGTAATAGTCGCCGCTGATGGCAATGACGGCGTTCGCGGAGGCGGCCATATCGGTCGGGTAGAGCGCACGTCGGAGCCGTAGCTGTTGTTGGCTATCATTCTGCGCAGCTGGGAGCCGTCTGCGATCTTCACCTCGGCAAAAGTGCAGACCTTGTTATTGATAAGCTCCTTCCACGCGATAGCGAGGATAGTCTCGTCATAGTAATACTCAATCTGCGAGCCGGGATAGAAATCCACGTTCGATCCCACGCCAGACTCTGCCCCTCAAGGAGATCCGCCGCAGAATCGATGACCTGCTGAACCACGGCGGGGTCGGTGGTCGTGCCGTAATTCGCGGGGTTCGGCTTCTGTCCGGCGAGGGCGTTCTCGTCGATCTTATACACCTTGCGGATATACGCAAGGTCGCCGAGCGCGTCGCTCGCGGCATTGTTTATGTATACGTCGAACTTGCTGACAAGATCAAGAACTTGCTGCCGACGCCGCGCCGACCGAGCTGCCGCTGTCGGGATGGATGTTATTGAGCGCCCAGACGAGGGACAGGAACGCCAGAGCGATGAACACCAGCGTTATAAAGCCCATTCCAGCGTTTCTCTCCTTCGCGCGCGGAGCCGGAGCTGCCGGAGCGGGTTTGCGCTCCGCCGGAACAGGGGCGGGGCGTCTGTCCGGCATTGCCGGACGCTGGGGCAGCGGGTTTCTGCTGTGGGGCAGCGGGGCGCTGCTGCACGGACTGCGCGGGGCGCTGCATCGGCTGCTGTCTCTCTGCCGGGAGCCGCCGACGCTGCTGGGCGCTGCAGGCTTCGTCTGTGCCGCGGGTCTCTGCTGAGGCGCCGCAGGGCGGGACTGTGCCGCCGGTTTCGGGCTGCGCGGCCTTGGGCTTTGGCTGGGAGGCAGGTTTTGCCTTGGGCTTATCCGAGTCGGAACCGAATTCGCGGAGGATATCGTCAAGGTCGAAGCCGTAATCTTTATCGCTCATTTCAGCCCCTCCTTTCAATTCACGGTGCCGCCGGTCAGGGCGCTGAGCATGGCGGAGTTCGGGATGATATACCAGCTCCCGTCGGTGTACTCAAGCTCCACCTCAAAGGCGGTCGTCGTATAATAATTCTGCGCGCGCTCAAGCACCGCCTGTACCGCAGCGGAGTACGCCTCGTCGGTCACGGCGGGGAAATAATTGTTATTCTCGTCGTACACCTGCTGCGCGAGCGGGACTGCACGATGGAGTTGAGGTTCTCCTCGGTCTTGCTCTGCACATCATCGCCGATGGAGCTGAGGTCGAGATACTGGAAAACGACCTGCTGTTTCGCGGTCAGCCCATCCACGGTGCAGTCACCGTAAAGCTTATAGGAATAGCTGGCCTTCAGCGCGTCATATGCGAGCACGGCCGTCTCGCTGTCGGGCGTGTTCTCAAGGCCGAGCGTGGAGTAACCCTCCATGTGCTCGTACGCGGCGGTATAGTTTCCGGCGGTCATATCGTCGAAGAACTCCGTGACGACGGCTTGCGGGTCGCCGCTGGGCTTGACTATGATGGCGCCGTGCACGCTGCCGTAGAAGCAGGCGAACAGCGCCGCGCCGGTGAGCAAAGACAGACGCCAGCGCCCATGGGATGTTTATCTTGCGGCGTCCGCCCTTTGCAGGACATGACCGCGGCCACGCCGCAGACGACGAGCAGGCAAATGCCGGCAACTGCAAAAATGTTCATAACAGAGTCCGTACCTTCCTCAGTTGTATTCGCTTCGGGAGTGCTTGGGGTAGTGCCGTCCGATGCGGAAGCCGTCGGCGCGGGGGAATTGAGTGCCTCTATCGCGGCGCGTTCCGCGTCCTCGGCCTCCCTGCACGGCGTATCGCCGTGTGATACTGCGCGTAATCGCTCATCAGGCTGCAATAGTCGGTCAGCGCAACGTAGCCGTTTTTCAGCGTATCCGTGAACATAACGATAACTATCGGATCGTCGGTATACACGATGGCGCAGTCGTTCATGTACAGCTTGGAGCCGTCCACGAGGTAGCCGTATTTATGCGCGACCTCGTACTCCTGCTCGTGGAACTTGAAGTAGTTCTTCGGCTCGGCCTTCAGCATGACGTCGATGAGGCCGGGAAATTGTCCTTCTCCGTCTCAAGCAGGTTCAGGCAGTGGATCATCTGCCGCGCCGTGCAGAAATTGTTCTCGTAGAACTTCGCGTCAACTGTCTCCGCGTCCTCGCCCATGTACGGCGCGATCAACTCGCGATAATGGCGGTATGTACCGAGGTTTTTCCACAGGAGCTTTGCCATGTCGTTGTCGGAGTTTATGATCGTCCACTCGAGGAGCTTCGAATACTTCACCCGGCGATGGTGTCATCCATGGTCATCTCGCCGTTATGTATCTTCTCAGTGTAGATCATGTTCAGCGGCACCTTGTACATGCTGCCTCGCGACCAGATACGTGTCCCCGTTGAGGAAGTGCTCACCGGTCACGGTGTTGCGGTAGCCGAGCGCGACGTCCTCGGGGTCGATGTTGTGTCCGTCAGAATTGGTCGATGACCTCGTCCCAGGTCTTGTCCTTGAAGCGCTCGTCGTCCTCCCCGTCGGCAAACGCGGCGGGCAGCAGCGCCGTTATCATGCACAGCGCCGCAAAAAGGCATATAATTTTTCTCTTCAGCTTCATATCCTTCTCTATTTCTCCCCGTCTGATGGCAGGGCATAATAAACTAAGGTAATTATAGCCGTTCCCCCCTCTGATTTCAAGAGCAATAAGCTGTCTTAAGAAAAATTTGAGAAGGAATGGAACAAGCGCCGCAGAAACGGAATAATATGAATAAAGGGCAGACGGTCAAAGGGGGGCTTGACGTGAATATACCGAATGCGCTGAGCATACTGCGGATACTGCTGACGCCGCTTTTTCGCGCTGCTGTATCTGCGCGGGCAGACCGGAGCGGCGGTGGCGGTGCTCGCTGCTCTGCGCGCTGACGGACGTGCTGGACGGATACATCGCCCGCCGCTTCGACATGGTGACGGAGCTTGGCAAGGCGCTGGATCCCGTGGCGGATAAGCTGATACAGGCGGCGATGATGCTCTGCGCCGCGGCGCGCACGCCGCTGGTGTGGTCGCCGCTGGCGCGCACATCCTGCGCGAGACGCCTCATGGCCGCGGCGGGACTGTATATGCTGCGCGTTCTGGGGCGGGTATACGGCGCGCAGTGGTACGGCAAGGTCTGCACGGCGCTGATATACGCGGTGATGATAGCGCTGCTGCTGTTTCCGGATATGCCGGAGCCTCTGGCCGCGGGCGGCGTTTTCACCTGCGTATTCATGGTGCTGATGTGTCTGGTGATGTATCTTGCCGATTACGCACGCGTCCTGCGTGGGGAGAAAAGATAGCTCAAGCCGCCCATCGCTTTTCGATGGGCGGCTTTTTCTGATAAATGCCGTTATTTGTTTATGACGCTGTAATTCACGCGGTCAAGCGCGGCGTCTATATCTTCGTCGCTTGCGCCGTCGGGCAGATACAGCCGCATCGTCACGTAGGATTTCTCAAGGAAAGCATACGCGTAGATCTCGTTTCCATCCGTCAGCACGGTTAACACGGTGCCGTCCGGCGCGGTGTGCTCGCGCGCGTATAGCTCATCCGGAGCGTCGGCTATCTCGTACATCTCCATCCCGCTCGAAAGCGTGGTGTACGGCGAATTGTAGAGATACACGTCATTCGTACTGTCGCTCGCCGTGACGCCGTCAAAGTAGAACGACACGGCGAAGGTGCCCCTCGTCGTAGTAATAGAACTTGTCGTAGCCGCTCGGCGGCTCGCGGAAGAAATCTCCCGTACAGAACTTGTCCGAGATAAACTGCGTAAGCTCCTCGTTCGGGATGTCCATATCCAAGGGCGTGTACTCCCGGCCGAACTCCTCCGCGAGCGCTTTCGAGGTGTCGCTTGAGCCGAGCCGCGTGCTCTGCCCGCGCAGGGCGAGGCCGTATTTCGCCGCTATCTCCTCCAGCTTCACTTCGCCCGCGGCGTCTCTGGCAAAGTAGAAGTAGTCGTATTTCCCGAAGCCCTGCGCCGCGAGCAGCAGGCGATCCTCCCAGGCCTTGACCTCCTCGGATGGGGCGGAGCGCGTCTCGATGGGTGCAAGCTCGCCGTCCACGTACCCGTACAGCGTTATGGTGCAGGTCCCGTCGTCGCTATAATCTGTGTCGATAGCGGCGAGACCGTCGGGCAGATTCAGCATGAACGCGGGCGTGGTGTCGGGCAGCGAGGCGCGGTATTCCTCCCATTCCGCCCATGCGAGCCGCGAGTTCTCGACCGCGCGCTTCACCCTCTTCGGGCATGTAATCGGGCACCTCCTGCGGCTGTGTCAGCGATATCCTCCGCGCCTCAGGATTCACCGTCCGCTGGACGCTGCCGTCGGTCTGCTCGGCAAATTCGTACACCGGATTGTCCGTCGGATCCATCGCCATCGCCCGCAGGCCGAACAGATCAGTGGCGTAGGCCGCAGCGCCCAGCGCCGCTAGCAGAGCCACAATCGCCGCGATGAGCGCGGATCGGCGCGCGTTTTTCTGCGGTGTTTATTCAAATTTATGACCTCCCTCGTGTCATTCCCCACCGTCCCGCCGTGCATCAGCTCAATGGCCTCGTCCACGGCGGCGGCGTCAATATCGTTCATGGCAAGCAGAAAATCGAGCGGATTCATATTAATTCCTCCTTTTTCGAGGTAAGTCCGCAGCTTCTGCCGAGTGCGGTACAAAGAGGTCGTCACTTTGCTCTGCGAGAAGCCGAGCCGCGCGGCAATATCCGCAGTCGGCGCGAAGAGCCAGTAGCGGCAGATGAAAATGTTCCGGTCGTCGGCCGAGAGCGTGCGCAGGAATCCGTCTATCGCCTGCGTAAGCTCGCGGCGCTCGTATTCGCGCTCTACCGCCGCGGAGGAGGCGAGCGTTTCGCCCAGCTCCTCCAGCGCGAGATCGGCTCCGCCGTTTTTCAACGCGGCGCGGCTGCGCAGACGCTTCAGGCTGAGGTTGCGTGTCACCGCGGCGATAAACGCGCGGAAGCGGGACGGGTGCTGCGGCGGGATGCAGTTCCACAGGGCAAGATATGTATCCGCGACGCACTCGCTGTCCCTCGCGGCTTGAGAGGATCGTCCGAAATTTTCCGGCACAGCCGCCCGTATTTTCGTCCGTGCGGGCGATCGCCGTCTCGTCGCGCCGCCAGTACAGCTCTATTATCTTTTTCATCATCCATAACGGCCTCCAAGGTTTCGAAAGCGCTTTCACTTATAGAGTACCGGTTGCGGACGAATTTGTCACGGGAATTTCAAAAATTTTTCTTTAAATCACCTTTTCCGCGTCGAACATGCCCCTGCAGCAGCTCAAGTCCGGGGCGGTAGAGCTGGTTCACGGTCCAGCAGCTTATCCCCGCGAGGCCGTATTCGTTCACCAGCTCCAGCCGCGCGCGTACGCTGCGCGCGTCCTCGAACCACACCACGCGCCGCACGCCGGCGGCGTCGGTGTACGTGAAGAACGGCGCCTGCGCGGTGCGGTCGAATTTATATCCGCCCCGGCCGAGGCCGGCAAGATTCATCGCCGCCGCGTTTGAGATGACCGTCGCCGCGTCGCCCTGCCGCCATGGCAGACCGCCACGAGTAGCCGTAGTTTGAAAAGCCCATGAAATTTTCCCCGGCGGTATCTCGCCCACGGCATATTCCAGCACCCGCCGCATACGGTTCACCGGCGATACGGCCTGCGGCGCGCTGTACGTGTAGCCCCATTCATAGGTCATTATTATCACGCGGTCGGCGTACCTGCCGTGAGCGGCGTAGTCGTGCGCGGTGTACAGCAGCCCTCCTGCCCGGCGCTCTCCTTCGGGGCAATGGCAGTGCTGAGGAAGTAGCCGCGCGGGTGCAGCTCGTCGGCGGCGCGGCGGAGAAACTGGCTGTAACTGTCGCGGTCGTAGGGGTAGACATATTCGATGTTGAAATTGACGCCGTAATAATTCTTCATGCGCAGCACGGAGAAGATATTCTCGAACAGCGCGTCCTGCGCAGTCTTATCCGTGAACAGCGCGTGGGCAATCTCGCCGGAGAAACCGCCGGAGCGGCCGAGATTGGTCACGGTCAGCAGCGGCGCGGCATTGTCCGCGTAGGCCGCCGCGATCATCCGCGCGTCCTCTATCGGCAGCAGTCCGCCCGCCGCATCCGCCTGATAACAAAACGGGCAGAAAAACGTCAGATACGGCATAGTCTCCGCCATTACCGCGTCAGATATGGCGGGGTAGGCGTAGGCGTTGACCTCTATCGCGCGTCTGTCCGCCGTGCCGCCAGGAACGAGCAGCGCCATGCCGGGCACAAGCCGCGCGGGGTCGTTGAGCTGGTTTATCCGCGCCAGCTCCGCCGCGTCCGTTCCGTACCGGCGGGCGATGCCGTAAAGGCTGTCTCCGCCGCGCACAACATATATCTCCATAAGCTCTCCTTTCACGATCTCCGATTGCTGATATATTATATATATTCGTGAACGGCGCATTTTTGCAGGGCGATTCCCACGCGGGATAAATCCTCTGCACCTTATGGGCAATATAAATGAGAACCTCCGCACACTGTTGTGTACGGAGGTTCTAGGCACATATGAAATTATACGTATATTTTCATGTCTCGGCGGGCTGACGCTTTTTCCTTATTAAGACAAACCTTTCAGCCAACTGGCCTATCTCGACGGTCAGTGTCAGCACAAATGCCAGTACATTGGTTGTTTCAGCAGACAAGTTCTGAAAAGCCCCAAATACAAGCGACCCAACCACAGGCAAAGATAGCAAAATATCCACAAAATGTATAACCCAGCCTGTTCTGTTCATTTCTCTTTGCAGTGCCAAGGATATGATGATATCCGCAAAAAAAGGCATTGCCAGCAGAAGCACATAGATCACGAAATCGGATAATACAATGTCTGACAGTCCAGTTCCCCAAAGAGCTGTGAACACAGTATTTTGTATAATTATGTTCGTTGCAAAATGGAGGACTATATTTGCAGCCTTTTTCACCACGCTACACCTCCGGTCACTTCTCTGCTTCATCAATTGAAGAAGTTTGTTTATAATACTGCTTCAGCGCTTCTTTCGCAGGTTTGCACAACTCAAAGTAATGGTCTGATCTTGCAGGCTGATACGGGTCGTCCCATGTCACGATCTCCACAGATGGTCGCCGGAAGCGGTCACTGCGCTCCAGCTTGGCTATTTCATCCCATTTATACATCCAAATCTGTTTCCCTGATTTCTCACATGATATGCCGTTTTCATCTATTGTGATCAGCTCATTATTTTGAATTGGATCTGCAATAACTGCTACTATGAACATTACAACAGTACAGAAGAATATCCACATTCCGATAAAACGGAACAATGCCGCTGACATTATGGTCATAACGATATTAAAGATTACATGCGCGCGTGTTGTCAACGCTGTCTTTTTAAAGGTCATGTAAATATACCTCCGCTCAGCAGTGGCCGATTCCGTAGTTTTCTCATTTCCAGATTACCAAATCCGGAGTTTTCTGTCAACTTTCCGCAGCGCGGGCGGGCAGGAAATTTCAGCGCTATTCAGCACGATTCCGGCCGCGATTTCAAATATATATTCGTGAAAATGCTGTATTTGCAATCTCGGATATATATGCTATAATATTTTTATATATTTATAGTATCGGTTAACAAGGGCAGACACGCCTGACAGCGCGTCTTTTCCGTCTCGTCAGAAGAAGCTTGCACCGTTCCGCTTCTGCCTCGCGGCAAAAAAGCGCACTCTGCAATCTCCTTCTTCCTCCTCAAATCAAACCCACTTCGTTGGGCTTTGATTTGAATTATAGAAGGGCGGCGGCCGTCTGCGTCTCAAAAACAAAAATCACTCAAAATCCATCCCTGTCAGGTGCGAAGCAGTTTTGGCGGAGCAGAAATGTGGCCAGACGATGAAAAGGCCGAAGAGAATACTCTCCGTATTGTCAAGGACTTTGAAGAAGTATGGTGCATTTCTGCCCGCCAAAACCGTGTTTGCCCTTGTCAACCGATACTAAGGAATCGAGGTTTATTTATATGGCACAGAACGTTATCCCCAAGCGCAGTGAAGTCCCTGAGGAATTCACTTGGAACCTCAAGGACATGTTCGAGAGCGACGAGGCATGGTTTGCCGAGTATGAAGCGCTCAAGGAAATGCCCGCCCGCATCGCGGCTTTTCAGGGCAAGCTCGGGCGAGAGCGCCGAAACGCGCTTGAGTCCTTCCGCCTTGACGACGAGATAAGCACCCGCCTGAGCCGTCTCTACGGCTATGCGAGGCAAGGGCGATCAGGACACCGGCGACAACTACTATCAGGACATGCGTGGCAAGGCCATGAGCACCTACGTCGCCATCGCAAAGCGCCGCCGCGTATCGCACCTCCGAGATAATGGCCATTCCTGAGGACACGCTGAACCTGTTCTACACCGTGCAGCCGGAGCTGGAGACCTACCGCCGCAGCCTGTACCAGATCCGCCGCCGCGCCGCACATCCTCTCCCTCAAGGAGGAGACCCTGCTGGCCGCCGCGGGCGAGATGGCAGACTCTCCGGAGAGCATCGGCAGCGTATTCCGCAACGCGGAGCGCGCTTCCCGAAGTCGAGGACAAGGACGGCGTGAAGCATCAGCTCACCAACGGCTCCTTCGTCCCCCTGCTCGAGAGCAGCGACCGTGTGCTCCGCCGCAACGCTTTCGAGACTTACTACAACCGCCTCGGCGAATACAAGAATACCATCGCCGCAACGCTGGATGCGCAGTTCAAGCAGCTTCGCTTCTTCGCCGGCGCGCGCAAATACGAGACCACCCTCGCCGCGTCTCTCGACGCCACCGAGGTTCCCGTCGAGGTATATCTGAACCTCATCGACGCCGTCCACGCGAACATGGACAAGATGTACAAGTACGTCGCCCTGCGCAAAAAGCTGCTCGGCGTGGACGAGCTGCACATGTACGACGTGTACACCCCGATCGTCGCCGACGCCGCGGAGAAGATCAGCTATGAGGACGCGAAGGCGACTGTGCTCGACGCGCTCCATGTTCTGGGTGACGACTATGTAGAGCTGCTGAAGGAAGGCTTCAACAACCGCTGGATTGATGTCTACGAGAACGTCGGCAAGCGCGGCGGCGCGTATTCCTCCGGCAACTCCCAGCCGCACCCCCTACGTGCTTCTCAACCACAAGGACACCCTTGACAGCATGTTCACCCTCGCGCACGAGATGGGTCACGCGCTGCACAGCTACCACAGCACCAAGTACCAGCCCACCTGCACCAACGACTACGTGATCTTTGTCGCCGAGGTCGCCTCCACCTGCAACGAAGTCCTGCTCATGCGCTATCTGCTCGGCAAGACCACCGACAAGAAGGAGCGCGCGTACCTTGTCAACCACTTCCTCGACCAGTTCAAGGGCACGCTCTACCGGCAGACGATGTTCGCGGAGTTCGAGCTTGAGATGGGGCGCATGTCCGAGCGCGGCGAGGCGCTCACCGCCGATGCGCTCTGCGCGAAGTATCACGAGCTGAACAAGCTCTACTACGGCCCCGACATGGTCTGTGACGAGGGCATCGCCCTTGAGTGGGCGCGCATCCCGCACTTCTTCTATGACTACTATGTGTTCCAGTACGCGACAGGCTTCTCCGCCGCCGTCGCCATTGCAAACCGCATTCTGGCCGAGGGCGCGCCCGCGGTCGCGGACTACAAGAAGTTCCTCTCCGGCGGCAGCAGCACCGATCCTATCAGCCTGCTGAAGATAGCGGGTGTTGACATGAGCACCCGCCCCGTCAACTCCGCTCTCCAGCTCTTCGGCGAGCTTGTCGACGAGATGGAAGCTCTCGTTGACTGAGCGATATAACAAAAACCACAGGCATCACGACAAAAACGTGATGCCTGTGGTTTTTCATTCCGTCACCGGCAGGCTGCATTGGCCGCCGGTGCAGATATAAAACTGCGCCTTTCCGCCGCGCGGCGCGCAGTCCTCCGTGAACGGCGCGGCCGCTGCGAGCGTCTCCGCCGAGGACGGGGTTTTCAGCAGCACCTCAAGCTCCGGCGCATACTTCGCGCGCACCGCCGCGAGCATGGCGGGCTCTTCCTCGTCCGCCGCCGCGCACACAAGCTCCTTCGTCGGGTAGATAAGCTCCATCATCGCGCACAGTGCAAAGGCCATCCCCGCGGGCTGCTCCGCGCCGTATCCGGCCATGAACTCCAGCTGTTTCTCCGCCGCCGCGCGCCAGCGCTCTCGCCGGTCAGCCGCGCCAGGCTCACAAATAGCTGCGCCGCCGCGCTGTTGCCGGACGGCATCGCGCCGTCAAACACCTCCATCGGCCGCGTTATCAGCTGCTCCGCGTCCTGCGCGGTGCGGTAGAATCCGCCGCTCGGGGCGGCGAAGCGCGCGGTTATCTGCTCCGCCTGCTTCGCGGCAGAAATTATATGCACGGGGTCGAAGCTCGCGCGGTACAGCTCAAAGCCCAGCGCGCTGAACGCATAATCGTCAAGCGTGCGCGGGGAAGCGGGTCTCCCGCCGTATGCGCAGGCGCGCATATCCGCGCCGAGGCCGAAGCCTGAGCGCATGAACTCCGCCAGCCTTTCGGCGGCGGCGAGATACCGGCTGCTGTCGAATGCTCGAGCTGCGCGGGAGAGCGCCATGAGCATCAGGCCGTTCCACGAGGCCAGAAGCTTGGTGTCCGCCGCCAGCGGCGTCCGCTCCGCGCGGTAGTCGCGCAGGCGCTCGCGGAACTCCGCGTAGCCCTCGGGGACGAAGTTCCAGCGCGTGTTCAGCAGCAGATTCGGGATACTCTTCCCGTGGAAATTGCCCCATCGGTGATGTCGTAGCACTCGCAGAAGTGCCGCCCGTCGTCCTCGCCGAGCAGCTTTTTGACCTCGGCTGGGGTGAAGAGATAGTGCGCACCTCCTCGCCGCCGCTGTCCGCGTCCTGCCCGCAGTAGAATCCGCCGCTGTCCGCGCGCAGCTCGCGCAGGCAGTAATCCAGCGTCGCCTCCGCGACCTGACGGTACAGTGCCATGCGGCTGTTCTGCCACGCCTCGGTATAGCATAGCGCAAGCATCGCGTTGTCGTACAGCGTCTTTTCAAAATGCGGCGCGAGCCACTCGCGGTCGGTCGAATACCGCGCGAAGCCGCCGCCGAAATGGTCATATATGCCGCCCTTGTACATCTGCCGCAGCGTATTTTCAAGCTCTTCCTTCGCGGCCTTGTCTCCGGTATGATAGGCGTAGCGCTTGCAGGAATATCAGGTCATGCGCCGGGGAACTTCGGCGAGCTGCCGAAGCCGCCGTATTCGGCGTCATAGCTCGCGGCGAGCTGCCCCGCGGCTTTTTTCAGCAGCTCTTCATTCAGCGGCGCGGGCTCAGTCTGCGGCAGTGCGCGCAGCCGCCGTAACGTCGCGCCCCGCGCGCAGCAGCGACTCATCCCGGCTGCCGCTCCATTTTCCGGCCACGGCGCGCAGCAGCTGCAAAAGCCCGATCCGCCCGCCGGCGCCGTTCTTCGGCAGATACGTCCCCGCAAAGAACGGCTGCTGCTCCGGCGTCATTATGATCGTCAGCGGCCAGCCCGCGCCGCCGGTGAGCGCCTGACACACGCGGAGATACACCGCGTCCACGTCCGGCCGCTCCTCCCGATCCACCTTCACGGCGACGAAGTACCGGTTCAGCACCTCCGCGACCTGCAAGTCCTCGAACGATTCGTGCGCCATCACATGGCACCAGTGGCAGGTTGAATAACCGATGCTCAGGAACACCGGCTTATCCTCCCGCCGCGCCTCTTCAAAGGCCGCCGCGCCCCACGGATACCAGTCCACTGGGTTCTCCGCGTGCTGAAGCAGATATGGGGATTTTCGTTTATCAAAGAGTTGCTCATGCCGCTCCTCCGAAATTCATATTATAGATTTATTATATCCGTTTCCCGCGGTTCTTGCAAGCGCGGCGAAAATTTTACAGCAGGGCTTGAAATGCGCCGCGCGCTGTACTATTATACATTTCATATTTCTAATTTAAATTGTTAAATTTAGTATCAGTTGTCAAGGTCTTTGAAGAAGTATGGGCGCATTTCTGCCCGCCAAAACCGTATCTGCCCTTGTCAACCGATACTAGGAGGCTGCAAGATGAAAATAACATGGCACGGCCACGCCTGCTTTTCAATAACTCACGACGGCTATACCGTCGTTATCGACCCGTACAACGCCGACTATACCGCGGGCTACCCCAAACTCCATCTCAAGGCCGACAAAGCTGCTCATCAGCCACGAGCACTACGGCCACAACTGCCGCGAGGCCGTCACCCTGTCGGGGCGCCCGGAATCGGACTGCCCGTTTGAGATAAGCACGCTTGAGGTGTCGCACGACAGCGTATGCGGCATCATGCGCGGCATGTGCCTGATACACATCCTTGAGGTGGACGGGCTGAAGGCCGTCCATATGGGAGACGTCGGCACCCAACTCCACAGCGGCGAGATTGGGCGCATATTCGGCGCGGACGCGCTGATGATAACCGCCGGCAGCTGCACCGGGCTTCCCGCGCAGGAATCATGGCGGCTGACGGAAGAGGTTTTCCCGAAGGTCATCATCCCCATGCACTACCGCGACGGCAACCGCGGCGCACGGCGGCTTGAGCATATCGACGCTTTCACGGACTACTTTGAAGCGCCCGAAATGATACATTATTATCAAACCAACAGCATAATTATTGACCACGATTCCGAACCGCAGGTCGCGGTGCTGAAATACATGGGTTGAGCCGCGCGGCGGCGATTGACAAAACAATGTCAGGAATATCAAGCTTTTTCGCGGCTTTGGGTATTTACTAAACCGCTGTTTTATGCTAATGTAAATATACCGTAAAAAGTGTAATATCATAAAGGAGGCAGAAAAATGGTTAATTATGCAGACAGAATGAATGAATTGAAAGCCTCGGACGTACGCGAGCTGCTCAAGCTCACCGCCCGTCCGGAGGTCATCTCCTTTGCCGGCGGCATGCCCGCGCCGGAGCTTTTCCCTGTTGACGATATCAACACCGCTACCGCCGCCGTCCTGCACGAGAACGGCCGCGCCGCGCTTCCAGTACGGCCCCACGGAGGGGCTACCTGCCCCTGAGGAAGCAGATCGCCGATCGCCTCGCCGCGAAAAACGGCATCCACACGGACGCAGACCACATAATGATAACTGCGGGCGACCAGCAGGGGTTTGGACTACTGCGCGCGCCTCTTCCTGAACCCCGGCGACGTGGTCGTGATGGAAAGCCCGTCCTACCTCGGCGCTATCAGCGCGTTCAAGCCCTGTCAGCCGAAGTTCGTCGAAGTCCCGACTGACGACGGCGGCATGATAATGGAGGAGCTTGACCGCATCCTCGCCACCACCGAAAACGTGAAGATGATCTACGTCATCCCCGATTTCCAGAACCCCAGCGGACGCACATGGTCTCTTGAGCGCCGCAAGGCTTTCATGGAGGTCGTGAACAAGTATGAGGTTCCCGTTATCGAGGATAACCCCTACGGCGAGCTGCGCTTCAAGGGCGAGTTCCTGCCCGCACTCAAGACGATGGACACCAAGGATCTCGTGATCTACCTCGGCACCTTCTCCAAGATCCTCGCCCCCCGGCTACCGTCTCGGCTGGATATGCTTTGCGGTTCCGATATATTCGACAAGATGACGCTCATCGCGCAGGCCGCCGTTCTTCAGACCGCCACCATCTCCATGATGGTCGTCTCCAAGATACCTCGATATGTTCGATCTCGACGCGCATGTCCAGAAGATCCGCGATACATACCGTCACCGCTGCGACCTGATGATCTCGACCATGGATGAATACTTCCCGAAGGAAGCCAAGTTCACCCGCCCCGAAGGCGGCCTGTTCACATGGGTCGAGATGCCGGAGTACGTCAACACCCGCGACATGGCGGCCGACGCGCTGGCGCTCAACGTTGCGTTCGTCCCCGGCGACGGCTTCTTCCCCAACGGCGGCAACTTCCACTGCCTGCGCATGAACTATTCCAACATGCCAGACGACAGGATCGTCGAGGGCGTGAAACGCCTCGCGGAGGTTATGAAAAAATACATCAAGTAAAAGGAACGGAATTCTATGGAGCTTGGTATAAAGGGCACTGCCGAAACGGTAGTCGTCTATGAAATACCGCCGCCGCGGTCGGCAGCGGCGCGGCGAGGTCTTTTCCACGCCCAGCATGATAGCGCTGATGGAGAAGGCGTCCAGAGAACTGGTGCGACCCTATCTTGAAGAGGGACAGAGCACCGTCGGCACGCGCCTTGAGGTCTCGCACGTTGCGGCTTCCCCGATCGGCGCGCACATCCACGCGGAGAGCACGCTGGTCGAGATCGACCGCCGTATGCTGACCTTCGAGGTGAAGGCATATGCAGACGGAGAGCTGATCGGCGAAGGCCGTCACCAGCGCTGCATCATCTACGCCGAGCGCTTCATGGAAAAAAAGCGCTGGCAAAGCAGAAAAAAAGGCTTGAATCAAAAGCTCCCTGCGGGGCATCCGCAGGGAGCTTTTTTATATTTCAACTGCTCACGCTTCAAATATGATCGGCCGGCCATCGGATCTTATGCGGCTGTCCTTGACCGTGACGTGCGAGCTGTCTATAAGGTTCTCGTATTCGCCGTCCGGCGCCTCGATCTTTACCTCCGCGCATTCGGAGCGCAGGCTGAACACGCCGAAGAAGCGCTTCCCATCTCCTCCGCGTTCGAGCACGGCGATATTGTGCTCGTCGTCCGCCGAAGCGACGAAGTAGTCCGCGCGCCGAAGCGGCGCTTTATCCCATCTGCAGCCGCGCCAGCACGGCGCGCTCATATCGCGCCCGTATCGCGGTCGATCGGCTCCCGCTCAAACAGGCTCGGCAGATGGCTGTTCTCAAACTCCTGTCCGGCGTATATCAGGGTCGTGCCCTTGAGAAAATACAGGAACGCCGTGTAGTTCACGAGATCGCACTCCCGCTCCACGGACGAGCATATACGCGGCTGATCGTGGTTCTCAAGGAAGCGCAGCTTGTTATAATTTGCGGGATAGATAGCTTCCTGGAAATTCAGCATGTCGAGATAATAGCTCAGCACTGCCTCCCCGCGCAGATATTTGTCGAACGCCTCGCGCACGTCGTATTCATATTCGATGTCGAAGGCTTCGAACTCATCATAGTCCAGCGCGGAATATATCCCCTGCCTGCGCGCAAAGCAGCCGAAGCCCCGATGCACGGTCTCCGCGAGCCATATGCAGTCCGGATTGACCTTTTCGACCGCGGCGCGCGCCTGCTGCCAGAACTCCAGCGGCACAAAGGAGGCCACGTCGCAGCGGAAGCCGTCGACTATCCCTGCCCACATCACGAGCGACTCTATCTGATAATCCCACAGTTCGCGTTTGCCGTAGTCGAGATCAATAACATCCGCCCAGTCGCCTATCTTGTTGCCCGGACGCCCATCCGCGCCGTGGTAGAACCACTCCGGATGCTCCCGAAACAGCGTGGAATCAGGCGAGGTGTGGTTATATACCACGTCTATCATGCATTTCATGCCGCGCGCGTGTATCTCGTCCACGAGTGCGCGGAAATCCGCCATTGTGCCGTACGCAGGGTTTACCTCGCGGTAATCGCGATTCGCGTAGGGACAGCCGAGACTGCCCTTCTTGCCCTTCTCGCCGATGGGGTGGATGGGCATGAACCAGACGATATCCGTTCCCAGCGCGCGGATGCGGTCAAGATCGGGGATCACGGCGCGGAACGTCCCCTCCGGCGTATGGTGCGGACATAGATTGAATAGATAACCTGTCTCTGAAGCTTTGGATCGGTATGTGCGGCCATGGCTTTCTCCTCCTTGATTTTTCTGAGCTATAAATTATAATAATCAGAAATTACGGTTTTTCAAGTATAAGCTGTAAATATAAAGAAAGAAGATCGTAACTTATGGACAAAACTTATTCCGATTACGCGGCCTCAAAAACCGTAGAACTGCTTGGTATCGACAGTCCCACCGGCTTCACCGCGAAGGCCGCAGAATGGGTGAAGGCTCAGTTTGAAGCCCTCGGCTACACTGCAAGCATCACAGAAAAGGGCGGCGTGCTCATCGAACTCGACGGCGAGAATGCGCCGACGCGCTGCTGCTCGAGGCTCACACCGACACGCTCGGTGGAATGGTGGCCGAGATCAAGAGCAACGGCCGCCTCCGCCTGACTAATCTCGGCGGGCTGTGCGCCGCAAACTGCGAGACTGAGAACGCGCGGCTGTACACCCGCGGCGGCGCGGTCATCGAGGGTACGCTCCAGCTCTGCAATGCCTCCATCCATGTCAACGGCAGCTTCGCCGACACCAAGCGCAGCTTCGACACGACCGAGCTTGTGCTGGATGAGGACGTCAAGTCCGCCGAAGACACCCGCGCGCTCGGCGTCGAGGTCGGCGACTTCGTGTGCTTTGACCCGCGCACGAGAATAACAAAATCCGGATACATAAAGAGCCGTTTCCTGGACGACAAGCTCTCCGTCGGCATTCTGCTCGGCCTTGCGAAATACATGAAGGACACCGGCGCGAAGCCTGAGCGCCGCGTCTACGCGCACATTACCGTATACGAAGAGGTCGGCCACGGCGGCGCAGGCTCCGTTCCCACGGGCGTGACCGAGGCGATAAGCGTCGACATGGGCTGCATCGGCGACGGGCTTCAGTGCACTGAGAGACAGGTGTCCATCTGCGCGAAGGACTCCGGTGGCCCTTACAGCTACGAGGTGGTCGGCAAGCTAATCGACGCCGCAAAGGCCGAGGGTGCGGACTACGCGGTCGATGTATACCCGCACTACGGCTCCGACGTGGAGGCCACACTCGGCCCGGCTGCGACATCCGCCACGGGCTTATCGGCGCGGGCGTCTACGCGAGCCACGGCTACGAGCGCAGCCATCTCGACGGCGTTTACAACACGCTGAAGGTGCTGAAGGGCTATCTCAAAATATAAATTTATATTATGTTGAATACTCTGCGCGATTCTGTTATAATTCTTCTATAAAACTCCAAATGCGAGGAGATAAAAATGGCTCTCGATCAAAAATATTTTGACGACATCAATATCGACGTCGTCAAGAAAAAATATTATAACGCCAACAAGGTCAACGCCGTGCTGAGGATATTCGCGAGCAGGCGCTGCGTCTGGAAGAAGAAAACAGGAACCTGCGCGAGCAGCTGAATCTCTCAGCAGCCGCAAGGAGGAGATCGGCGACGCGATACTCTCCGCGAAAACCGTGTCCCAGCAGATCATATCCGACGCCTGCGTCCAGAGCGAAAAGCTCCTCAACGACAGCCGCCTGAAGGCCAAGCAGATAATCGCCGCCGCACAGGAGAAGAAGGAGCACCTTCTCGCCGAGGCCGCCGAACGGCAGGAATACTGCGTGCGGCAGGCGGAAAAAGCTGTACTCCGGCATGCGCGAGCGTCAGCTTGAGAGCATCGAGGCGCTGGACGACGACTGGCAGAGCTTCCTCTGCGGACTGATGGACAGCGAAGGCTCCGGCCCCTCGGAGGAGGAGTTGTCCGCCAAGGTCGGCGCGATCGCGCGCGAGCTTGCGGAAATAGACGACGCCGAGTAACTCGACAATATTAAGCAAAAAATCTCCGGTCGGATGACCGGAGATTTTTATGCCTTTGATCGGGAATTACTGAAGCTTTTCGAGATAGTCCACGATCCTGCCGACCGTATAGAGCTGAGCTGCGTCATTATCGGAGATGGCGATGCCGAACTCGTCCTCAAGGGACATGATAAGCTCAACAACGTCCAGCGAGTCCGCGCCCAGATCGTCAATAAGGTTGGTGTCCATGGTTATGGATTCGGGGTCAAGCTCAAACTGCTGTGCCAGAACGGATTTAACCTTTTCAAACATTGTTATTCCTCCAGTGTTTTTATACGGACGTCAGGCCCATTCACGGCTCTGCGGCTTGTTGTCGATTTCGGGCTTAACGTAGGACACGACCACGCGGCGGTTAGGCTCAACTCCGGTGGAGCTGGTGGTAACGCCCTCGTAATTCTGAAGCGCGGTGTGGATGACATGGCGCTCATAGGAATTCATCGGCTCAGAGCCATGCTGCGCTTATACTTGATCGCTTCTCCGCCATCTTCTCGGCAAGCTTGGTGAGGGATTCCTCGCGCTTGCTGCGGTAGCACTCAGCGTCCACGCTGATGTGCAGGCGCTTCTCACTGCCGCGGTTGACGACGTAGTTGGTCAGGTGCTGGATCGCGTCGAGCGTTTCGCCGCGGCGGCCGATTATCGCGCCCATGCCGCTGCCGGAAAGCTCACGTTGATCCCGCCGTTGTCACGCGCGGAAATCGATGTTCGCCTGTGACGCCCATGCGGTCTAACAGGCCGGTCAGGAACCTGGCGAACTGCGGCATAGTCGGCAGGCTCATCCGCCACCGGAGCGCTGACCTCGACCTCGACCGTCTCAACGACCACGGCTCCTCGGCAGCGGGGGCTGCGGTCTCATCCTCGGCCTCATAGCTGACGCGGATGACGGCAGGGGAGGCACCAATGCCCAGAAAACCGGACTTGGCGTTCGAGGATCTCCACGGATACATCGTCCCTGTCCAGACCCAGCTCCGCGAGGGCGTTTGCAATGGCATCGTCCTCGGTGCGGCCGGACTTTTCCAAAGTTTTGATCATATCGTAATTCTCCTGTAAGTCATTCCTCGGTCTTGGCGGGTCGTCCTCCGCTGCGCCTCGGATACCTCTTCACCGGCGGCTTCGGCGCTTGCTTCCTCGACTGCTGCAGTCTCCTCAGCGGCGGTCTCTTCAACTGCTGCGGGGATATCGTCGGGGATGGTCTCGTCTATCGCCGGGCGAATTCGGACTCGGCAGCGGCGGCGGCGTCTGCTCCTCGGCTGCCTCGGGATTGGAATAACGATCGGGCACGTAGGCGCGGCCGCGGGCATAGCGGCGGTTGCCGACCTGCGATGCGGGTATCTCGGCCTCCTGGATGCCGAGGCGCTCACGCCTTGCGGCGCGCTCGGCTCTCTCAAGAGCGGCCTTGCGCTCCTCGTTCTTCTGCTTCTCGCTTGCGCGAAGATTCTTCTTGCTGGTGTTGGCGTTGACCTCGGTCTTGCCCTCGGCTCTGAGACGCTCGGTCTCAAAGGCGCTTTGCCTCAAGCTCCTTCTCGCGCTCGGCGCGGATGGCGGCCTTCTCGGCGTCCTCGATGTCAAGCTGCTTCTTGTACTTCATGGTGAGCACATAGTCGCGGATCATGCCGAAGACGGAGTTCGCGATCCAGTAAATGCCCATTGCTGCGGGCATGATGAAGCAGATCCAGATGGACATGAGGGGCATCATGATGTTCATGCTCTTCATGGAGGCTGCGGCCTGCGCATTGTCCACGGGGTTTGCCATGTTGCTGATCTTCATCGACAGCCAGGACAGGCCTGCCGAAATGAACGGGATCAGGAACAGACCCAGCGCCGGACCCCAGACGGAGGATCGCTCCAGTCGGTGTTGAAGAAGAAGTTCCACTCCGGCTGGTGGCCGAGGTTGAGACCGAGGAAGCTGAAGTCAATATTCATCAGTCCGTCGATCTTCCCTGCGAGAGCGGTCTGGATCTCATCCCAATGGGTGTGGGCGATCTCGGCGAGCGTTATCTCGACGTAGCCGTCTGCCTTCTCCAGGGATGATATACCAGCCCTGCTCGACGAAGATAGTCTCTGCAGGGTGTCGACGACCTCCTGCGTGACGAACATCATCCTCGTCAGAGGACGGCGGATGACGCTGTAGAGTGCGATAAGGATGGGGAACGGGATCAGGGACCAGAGGCAGCCGGACATGGGGTGGATGCCCTCTTCGCTGTACAGCTTCTGCATTTCGTGCATTGAGCTTCTGGGGTTGCCCTCGTGCCGCTTCTGAAGCTCCTGAAGCCTGGGGCTGGATACGGGTGGAACGCATCATGCTCTTCTTGCTCTTGGCCATGAACGGGGACAAGGATAAGGTTGACGACCAGTGCGAAGAGGATGACGGCGACGCCGTAGTTGCCAGTAAGCTCATAGAGCTTGACCATCAGCCATGCAAACGGTTTAGTGATTAATCGCCCATAGGAATCTCCTTAAATGTTTTTTTAGTGGGCGGATCGATCCCGGTCAGGGCACGGGGTCATAGATGTCATCCGCCCGTGATAAAACGGATGGCAGCAGCAGATACGCCGGAGCGCGAGCACGCCGCCCTTGAGGGCGCCGTACTTCTCAATGGCCTCCATGGCGTATTGGGAGCAGGTCGGAATAAAGCGGCAGCAGGGGGACGGTTCGGAGATATCCTCTTCCTGTAGAAGCGGATGGCGGCAAGCATAAGCTTTTTCATTCCGCCGTCTCCTTCATCAGGCCGAGCTTTTCGCACGCTGAGAGAAAGGCCCTGTCCATCTTGGCATACTCCGCGCCGACGCATCTTGTGCGTGCGACAATGATGATGTCGTAGCCCGCTTTCAGGGCAGGGGCATTGAGCCGGTATATCTCCCGGAGTCTGCGGCGTACCCTGTTGCGGACGACGGCGTGCCCAGCTTTTGTAGATACCGTGTAGCCCACACGGTTATGGTCAAGCCGTTGCCGGCAGTAGACCACCATAACGGCGTGACTGCGCTTTTTGCCTTTGGAGTAGAGGCGTCTGAAATCGCTGTTCTTTTTTAGCGTGCATCTGGCGTCCAAAAGTCGCTCTCCTGCCTGTCTGCCCGGTTATCCATGGACAAACACCTAAAGGGCGGATCGCTCCGCCCTAAAAATTATTCTCGATAAACCTGCTTCACCGGGGGGTGATCTCAGTAGCTGAGCTTTGCTCTGCCCTTTGCTCTGCGGCGGGCGAGAACCTTGCGGCCGTTAGCGGTCTTCATTCTCTTGCGGAAGCCGTGCTCCTTCTTGCGCTGGATCTTCTTGGGCTGGTAGGTACGAAGCATGATGTGCACTCCTTTCAGGTTGATACTCAACATCGGGCCGGGCCCCGAAGTAGTTGACATATAAAATAGCCACTTGGCGACAACTGCCGCCAGTGGCTATTATACTAAAACATCAGGTTCTGTCAACCAAAAATTCGATTTTTAATGCCGGAAACGGAGCTTTACGCGCCGGTCAGTCGAAATGGATGATGCTGCACGCTCGTCGGGCGTGACGTTAGGGTTATGGTAGCGCTCGCGCGTCTCGGTCGCGCCGCCCATGGATATCGCCTGCTTGGGACAGTACTGGAGACAGCTGAGGCACTGGATGCAGTCCTTGCCGAACTTGGCTGCCGTTGACGATGGTGATGTTGCCCTTGGGACACAGCTTTGCGCACTGGCCGGCCGATACATGCGTCGCTCACCTTGAGCTTGCGGCCCTTGAGCTTGGACAGCAGCGGCCACGCGGCGCTCTCGACGGCATTGACGCTCATCTTCGGCGGCGCTTTCTGCGCTTGAAGGACAGCGCGTCGATCGCGATCTGTATCGCCTTCTCCTCAGAACGCTTCTGCGCCTTCTCGGGGAGATCGGCGGCATCATAGGTTGTGCGGGAAGAGCCAGATGCAGGAGCACTGGTGAGAGACGCCCGCCCAGTAGGTCAAAGGATGATGCTGTTGAGCTTATACAGGCCGCAGCCGATATAGCAGCAATACGCAAC
>VOFB01004194.1_pt1 | contig 25360 bp, 38 predicted proteins | sample 5384141 | NCBI WGS metagenome assembly VOFB01 (sample SAMN12384721, study PRJNA508395) | human gut metagenome | isolation source: healthy gut A | host: Homo sapiens | reverse complement strand
CTAAACAGAGCACACGACAATATATTAGAGCGCGCGGGCATACAACATATAGGAATACACGCTTTACGCCACACCTTTGCGACACAACTATTTGCAAAGAAGTTGATATTAAGATTATCTCCAAGCTGTTAGGACATTCTGATGTTTCAATCACTTATAACACCTATATTCACTTATTAAAAGAAGATATGCCAAGCGCAACAGCGGTATTAGATAACTTGTTAAGCGCATGAGAAAAGGGCAAGTCGAAAACAATCGGTTTGCCCTCTTTTAACATCTTTTAAGAACTTTTGACAACTTTACAGAAGGAACAAGCAACTTTTGACATCTTCCTATCATAAAAGCAAGAACTATTGAGAACTTTCTACCTTCTTCTTGCGATTGCGTTTCAATGTGTAAACTCCATAGGTGTCTTTCAGCAACGCTTTCATTTCCTGTGCCACTTGCGGCGGCTCTATGATTTTAACCTCTTTTCCCAGACCGAACAGCCAGCCATAAAACTGCGGGCTGATCGCAATGCTTTCCGTTATCTGGAAATATCCCTTGCCCGCTTGTATGATACGCGCATCCAGCCCGAAGCGATCAATCACAACTCCCGCTAAATAGTTCGGAAACTGGATGGTTACTCGTTCCACCTTCCCGCCATACATAGAAAAAGTTTTGCTTGGTGTAGTTTTCAATATCTTCAATTTGGGGCGCGCATAAGGATTTCGCCCTTTTTCCGTTATAACTATTCAGCGTATTAACTTTTCATACGGTCAACCCGAAAATGCTTGACTTTATAATCTTGGGAATGAACTTCATCCGCTTCCGCCGCAAGCAAGTAGTAGTTTTTTCTTCCGCGTAGATCAACGCGCAGGGAGAAAACAACATAGTTTTTTCCGTCATGGCGCGCCCGCCGCTTCTTTTGAAGGTAAATACTCGATATATTGAAAAGATAAAAGCAGTTTATCCGCGATTGCCGTATGTATCGTATCAATATAATAATAAATCTTGTTATCTCCGCTTTAACGTGATTTCGGTGGACTTGCCCTCTTAATTGTGTAGCTTCATACCGACTGCATAGGCTACACAGCTTCTTTGTCAATTTTTCTGTCCTATTTTCGGAAATAAACTTTGACACTTGCACACAGTCCAGTAATATTTTAAGTTCTGATAATTCAAAATCACGCTCTGTAACAGCATAAGACAACTTCGGGCGGTTTCCTCTCAACACCAATACTTTCTTCCAACACTTCGATATCATCTTCTACGGTACGCCTATCTACTTGTAACCTTCGAGCAATTTCTTCTATTGTCATAAAATGGTCTTTATCTGTTTCTTTAAGGAGTAATTCCCGTAAATATAATAATCGCTTTCGTTGTTTGCTTTCAGCCATAGTGTCACCTTCTTTTTATAGGTATATGATAATCATAGCGGAATATCTTGGAAAAAAGCAACCGCAGACAAAAGAAAAAGGCTGACAGCGTGAAAACTGTCAGCCATAAATATTCACATCACTTTTTATACTTATTCTGCGGCGGTAGGATAAATTTCAGCAAGATTTTTACCGGTAAAACAGTTTTCCGGTTCTGTCGTATCACTTGCGCTGACTGCCCGCTTTTTGCTGAAAAAAGCCACTTTATCCCGAAACCTAAGCCGGATTATTTTTTGCGCTCTGTCTTTTACAAGAACAATCCCCATTCCTAAAGACAAAACGACAAGCAGAGAAAACAAAGATGATAATGTCATTACTTCCTGTCTTAGGCGGCTTGTTCTCTGTATTGATACCGTTATTGACATTACTATTGTTGCCGCTATTGGAATTATTCTCTCCGTTTCCGCCGCCATTCTCGGTCGAAGCTTCTTTGACTGTTACTTCAAAAGTCGCGGTTTTGCCTTCATATGTTACAGTTACAGCTTGCTTGCCCGCTTTCTCCCTTATCGTAACCGCTGACAGTAAATCCGTTTGTGACAATCTCGCTTGTTCCATCCGTATAAGTCACTATCAGTTCCAAACCAATAAGGTCTAACGCCTCGCCTTTTTATACTCAATTTTAGTCGGCAGCTTGGAAACAGAGAGGCTTTCTGCTTTGGGTGAACCTTCGATTACGGCTTTTATTTGATTGTTATTTGTCACAACAACAGAAATATCACTGACAGCCTCTTTGTCTTCATAGGGATACACACTGCAAAGAAAACGCAGTTCGCCATTTGGCAGTTTTGTTTCCGATTTTATTTTAGCTGTAAAGCCATAGCCAATATCAGGTATTTTTATCTTTTGCGTGTCCGTATCATAATTTTCAGAAATGGAAACGTCAACCTTTTGACACTGAAAAACAGCCTTTAACATGGTTTCTATAACGTCGGCATCAATCAGATAATAAATACCATCATCTTCTTCAACCTGTTCAAACTCTTCATAGCTATAATTATAAGTACCCAGCAGCATAGAAAGAGCAATCATGGTCAGTGCGTCAATATTTTCTTTTGTTATTTCTCCCCGATAGGTGGTAATTTTCTTATTGTTCCTAAAGATTGCAGATAAAAACTTTCAGCCGCAAATCTGGAAAATGTAGGAGCGTAGTGACGCATTACCCACGTTGGCGGAGCTTTTTCCATCAAAAATTCTGTGGTAAAATCTTCTGGTTCTTCCCGATAATCAATGTCTGGGAACAAACCGATAGTCATATCGGTTGACTGCCACATATGTTCATTAGGTAATGGATGTTTTGAGAGCAATACAGAGGCAAACATTCCCCCTATCTGTTATTGCTGTGTTTCTACTAAAGGCATATTCCTCTTCTTCCCCAACATCTCCAGCTCTATCAGAGATAAAATCAAAAATCTGCATGATATAAGTGCTGTTATCTTGGTTCGTTACAGTTGCGAGCAAATTTCCGTCTGCATCTTCTGAAAAGGCTATGCTTTTTAGCAGGATTTGGTTCTACGTTAATCGAAATTTTGTCAGGAGCTATATATCGGTCATATTCTCCATTGAAATAGGTTTCAATTTTTCAGATCAAGGGAATATTTCCCTTTAGCGTCACGCTGTAAACAGTCTTTTACGCCATTTTTCCATTCACAGGATATAGTGTATTTATCATCAATATTGTATCCGCCGCTTCCATAACCTGCATAAATAAGTTGCTCTTTTGTTATATCTATTTCTTCTGTTTTTCCGTCGCTAAAAGTAAGTTCAATGGTTGCTCCAGATAAATCTACCAATTCGCCTGACATATATTCTAACTTGTCAGGCATTTTTATGATTTCAACCTGTGTGATTTCCGTTACATTTCTTCCTCCGCGGCAAATACGCCGATTGAAGATAATAGGGTTGCCACAATCATTATTGCGGCGGTAAACAATGAGATTAACTTGCGCTTTCGGTTTTGTCTTTCCATTTTTTATTCTCCTTCCTTATTTTCGTCAAGATTTGGTCTGTAACATAACTTTAACACAATAAAATTCATATGTCAAGCGCGATAACGCTTGTATTTTGTTTTTATTTGTTCAAATTTGCTTTAATCTATATATGGGGTGATAACTTTGGATATAGATTACAAAGCTATGGCAAAGCGTATTAGCAAAATCCGTAAAGACAAAGGTATGACACAGGCACAACTGGCAGAAAAAATCCGGTTTGACGAATAACTATATATCTAACATAGAAACACAGCATTCAATTCCAAGTCTTGAAACACTCGTCAAAATCTGCGCGGCGTTAGAGGTCACACCGAATGACTTGTTAATCGGTGCCGTGCAAACTTCAAGCGAATATCTGCTGGAAGACTCTTTTGAAAATTTATGCAATGCACACCAAAGGAGAAAAGGCTGATAAACAAGTTTATTATTGCGTTTTTAGATGAGAGAAACCAAAAATAGCGGACAGATTTATTCTGCCCGCTTGTTTTTTTTCTCCTTGATTTCCTGTAAAAATCAATTCTTTTGGGAAAAGGGAACTTATAAAAAACGAAAATCTGAAAATCAACTGATTTCTATATATCAGTATGATTTTCGCTAATTTTCTGAATGATATATGTTTTATGATCCGTTCTTAATTTGCAAGTATATCCATACTGCTCAATAATATTTTATCTTGCTTGTTACTTGCTTCTCTTTGGGGTGTAGGGTGTTAAGCTTTTCTATTAGCTCTTTTCGTTTCTTCTGCCTTGATAATGCGCCCGCAGTAGGGCGTAATAATTGCTTCTATTTCGTCTATTTCAGCTTGTTTGACCTGTTCGGTCTGTTTGGTTCTCCTGACCGACTTGGTCTACCTCTAAACCCGCTTGACGTATTCCTCTTTGTTCTCTTTCCATGCGTTGAAATCGTCCCATTTCAATTCTTGCTCTTTCAGATAACAGGGATTTAGGACAAATGCGCGGTGGCTTTCCAGATAGTAAAGCGCGCCCTGTGATTGTTTTCCGTTGCCTTGATAAACCGTTGTGTTTTCTGCTCGTTTCCGATTTTCTGATACCCTGATAAAGTTTCGTTCAAATCGTCAATCATTTCCTGCGCTTCATAATACTTTTGACGGTAGTCAAATTCTGTCTGTTGCTTTTGTGCTGTCAACGATGTAATAATCATCTACGCCCTGCCGCACTCGTCCTGCGCACTGAATGAGCGAAACACTGTCCCGCAGATCGGTAATAACTGCTTTTACCGCATTGTCCTTGATATTGATACCCTCGCGCAGTTTTGTTGTTGCTATAATAATATCAATATCACTGTAAAGATGTTCCTGCCCGCGTAAATCTTGAAACACAAGCCCGCTTAACCGTTCCTGTTCGGTAATTTCTTCGTTAGCATTATAGACCTTGTTCCGTTTATCCTTCTGACTTGTAATCGCAACTGCGCGCACGCCTCGTTCTTTCAGCTTCTTTTCTTTCTCGTAGGCGGTTTTGGTATCACATACAAAATAGATGATTTTATTGTCCTTTGTTGCTCTGCGCGCCAGCGCGGGCGCTTGTCTGCGGGGATAATCGAAACCCGCTTCGGCGTGACCTTGTGACAGTCCGGCGCAAGACGAGTATAACCCGGACAGGATTTCGCTGTCAAATATCCGTTCCGACAGGCGCTCATCAGCAATACAGACACCCGCGGCGGCAAAGTTGCGAGGAAGTCCAGAACGGCAACGGGCGCGCCCGCAAAGGTGCTGTCTGAAAAAAAGGGGAATGACATTCATCAATCACAACATAGGCAAACGACCTTTCCTGCGCGTGCTTTATGTATTCTGTGATATGTCCTTCAAATCCCAGCTATGCCCATAAACGAAATTACATTTTTCTATCGGTTTTCCGATTTCCGCAAACCGCACCGAAGGCGCAAAGCCTTCCTCAAAGGTTATGTCCTTTAACTCGCGCCCGACCTGTTCTACCGTTGCTTTGCGGCTGGTGATAAAGAGGATGCGGCGTTCCTCCGCGCATAGTCTGATTGCTTCATAATTTCGGGTAGTTTGTGCATACAAAAGTAATTTTTCCCCGCGCCGCAAGGTGCCTTCACAATCAATCTGTTTCCTGTTTTATATAAATCCTTGCCCGCTTTTTTAACAATCACAAATCACTTCGGACAAATATGGTTTATTAGTCATTTTATATACTCTCCTTTATATTTTTATAATTTCTTCTATCTTATCCAATATTGGCTTTGCTGATATTGATTCTTCTTTTATCCATAAAGCGATTAAAGAACGTGACACACCGACTTTGCGCGCCAGCCAAGCAAAACTGCGTTCTTGCTCCATAAGCCAGACAGGAACAGCCGCGCGCAAGGTAGTATTTTTGATTTTCATCTACTATTTTCATTGATTCACTCCTTCTTATTTTTCCTGCGGCGGCTTACGATTTTGTCGAGTAATCAGAGAAAGGAGGGGAACGATGTATCGTTCCCCGATTTTATGACAAAGACCATATCTGTCCGCTGACAGGAAATTGATTGTTTCTTTCTCTTTCTCTATAAATATTATCCTACAATTTTTAGAAAAGTCAAAGTTTTGCCCGCTTGCGGAAATCCTAAAAGTGGCGTATTTACGCGTTTTTTCGGACGTGGGGGAGTGAATGGGACAGGCGCGAAAATCTGCCCGCCGCGCCTTGCCCTATTGTGAGCGAAAATCTGTTGGATTTATAGAAGTCACTTTATTTTTAAGATTTTCAAAAGAAAAGGAGAAGGTCAGCTTTGACTTTCTCCTTTTTTATCTATTTGTGTTCATGCGCTTATCCGTTCTTCCTGTTTGCTTGTTTGCTCCATAGGCAACAATTTTGTTTCTGTTCTCTTTCCAAAATCACTTATCAGATTGCCCGCTTCGTCAAAGAAGGAATATCCTTGTAGTTGGGGAAGGTAGCAAGAAACCACCGCTTTACGTTCTGATAGGCGTTGCCCCTTGCCCGCTCGCTAACTCTTTGACTTGCTCAAACTCTTTTCAAAAGGATTTCCGCATTGTTCTGGCAGTTGATAAAGGTAATCATATCCGCATAGGTTAGGTTATCCCGCTTTCTGCCCTTGCGGTTGGTTTTGGGGCTACAATCCGCATATCGGGCAATTCTTTTTTTAAGATCAACAGCTTTTTATATGCTTCTGTGTCATAGGTTTCTGCCTGCTTCATAAAGGCTTTTGTAACAGTGATTGTTTTGCTTACAAAGTCAATCTTATATCCGTTTTTCATTACGCGGCACTCCCTTCTGTTTTGGTATTGTCTGTTACTTTTAGTAATAGGTGCGGTCTGTTTTCTTTTTCTTCTAACTGTTCAAGCCCATTTTCATACGCGGGATATTTATTGATAAACCATTCTTTTGACATAGGCATAAGGCAGAAGGAAATACACAGGAAGTATTTTTTTCACTTTTTCAAATTCATCAAGGTCTGCTTTTTTACGATTTCGTTGATATATTTCTTCATATTGCCATAGGTCAAATTCCGATTAGTCTTTTTGCTGGGATTCTTTTGATTTCTCGCAACTGGATTTTATAATCGTGATAATCGGTCATCAAGGTTTTCAATTCAGTGTATTCAGGGTTGTTAACATTGTTTGTCGCTCTCTTGTAAAATGCCTTGGACAGAATAATGGTGCTGTTCATAATGTCGATCGTGTAGTTGTTTGCGTTTTTCATGGTGGTTTCTCCTTTCAGCGGTCGGTCGCTACCCTTTATTTTTATTCTTTCGGAAAGGTTTTTCTTTCCTTTACTGTGATTATATTATATCATAGGGAGCGCGCAAGATTCTGCCCTTGTAGACCACCTAAATTAAAGCATATTTCGCTATACTGCCCGCAAACCGCATAAATACAGGCTTTCTGAACAGGGGTGTTTTTTCCCTTATTATAAGGAAAACTTATTTATAGCAAAGCCGCAGAATAAGTGAAAAACAAAGTATGCGGCGGCTTTCGTAATCTGTTGAATTGTTGTTGCTTTTTCTTATATAGTTGCTGATAGTTGTCGGAAGTTGAAGCAATATCTTTTCATACTTGCTGGAAGTTCTTAAAAGTTGTTGATAGTTGTTAAACAAGCCGTCAAAAGGCGCGAATTTACGCGGTTTATTTTGATTTTTCTCTTGCTTTTTCTGTATGCTTATGATATAATTTATATATAGTAAATCGTGTTCTTTCAAAGAAGAACAGACGAAAAGGTTGTATAATGGTTGTACAAAACGATTTTACACCGTACTGTCATTCCCATTAAGTGCGAAAAAACGCATACCTGCGGGTGTTTACTTGTGCAGCTCAGCTGGTAGAGCAGCGGTCTCCAAAACCGCGTGCCGAGGGTCCGAATCCTTCTGCCCCTGCCAGGAAAAATCGCGTAACCATGCGGGTTGCGCGATTTTGCTTTGTATACCCGCGTTCTGGGGGGTGTTTGCCTTGTCGGCACACGGTCTGTTTTACCCTGATTTTGAGCTGCAAACGGGCGTCAATTTCGCATCTGGTGCCAACTGTTTGCAATGGTTTCGTCTGCTACATCATCAATAAAGCATCAGTCGGTTGTGTTTTCTCAGCGGCTTTCTGCCTTTTTCTTTGTTTACTGCGGCGCAAAATTGAGCGCCTAAGCATCTGTTTCAGAATGCTTGGGCGCTCTTTTCGTTACATCTCAAAGCCCTCAGTAATCCCGTTGAGTCTTGGCCGTGTCTTTTTCTTTACATAATATAGCTCGGTAATTTGCGAGGTGCTGCGTCCCAGCAGGTGGGCTGTAATGGTGCTATCCATTTTCCAGTATTGTGTTGTGGCTGGACGCATTCTTTATGTATATTCGACACTTAAAACAAAACGTATAATAATTCACAAATATCAATTTACTTTTTATACAAAATAGAATATACTGGAAATATGCTAATTATCATATATCCATCAAAAGGTGATGGCAAAGCACAAAACAACGGATCCAAAGGAGAAAGAGAAATGAAAAGTCAAAAGCAGCAAAAGCTCGGAATCTCCTGGCAATGGCGTTTTCCTAAGCCCTGAACGTGTTCGCGTCAAACGGCAGCCCTCTCCTTGAGACAGAACCGAGCAAACAAAGAGCTCCACAGCCTCGCCAATAGTTCACCAAGCGCGGGAAATATGAAAAGCACTTTCATCTGAGAGGACGGCAGCTATATTGTCGCCACCTACCCATATGCGGTGCATGAAAAGGACGAAAACGGCGAGTGGGTCGATATCGACAACTCCCTTGCTTTGAAGATAATCGGATCGAAAACCAATCAGCGGCAAACCGCGTAAGCTTCGCGCCCAAGGCGGCGAACGCGGGCCGGATCGCCAAGCTGGAAAAGAGCGGCCACGCGCTGGAGTGGTCGCTGAGCAGCACAATCGTGAAGCCAACTGCACAAAAAGCAGCAGCTGATTTCGTCGGCCCCCTGCCGGCGTTCCGTGCGGAGCAGACGGCTCTGAACGCGGAAGCAGAGGCGGTAATCGAGCCAGAGGAGGCAGCTGCGGAGAAGCAAACAATGGATTTATGCTGTGTTATGAGAGTGAATCATTGTCCAATCCGGATTTCAATGCGTTTTACACGAGCAATTCCGCGGTAGCGTATCGACCGAGCGGCTGTTGCTGAAGTTAACTTATCAGGAGCCGGCGAGTATTGCGAATGGGACGTATTTTATCCGAAGCAAGAGCAGCGGGAAATATATGGATGTAGCGGGAGCGGCGGGGCGACACGTGCGATCCAATACAGCTTCGGAGGCGGAACGAGCCAGCAGTGGAAGGTGACGAAGCAGCCGGACGGGTACTACAAGCTGCAGCCGCTGCATAAGAGCGGGCTTGCGCTGGAGGTCAAGGGCGGAGTGGTCACGAACGGTACGACGGTGCAGGCGAATACGGACAGCGGCGGCGCGGCGCAGCGGTGGGCGTTTTTCAGCTGCCCGGGCGGCGGGGGTATCGGATCATGCCAAAGGTAGGCAATCGCTTATGTGCCTGAACGTAGCGGGTGCGTCGCAGGCCGACTGGCGAATGTGATCCTCTACGACTACACCGGCGAGGATAACTGTGTGTGGTGGTTGGACTGACTTTCATTTAACAAGAATTATTCAGAGAGCTATCCTTATTTCGAGAAGGGAGATCGCACAGGAAACGAGGCACGTCAATGGTATAATGATTTATCAAACACTTATTCTTATACTAATGCTGCTAATCAATTTAACGTAAGAATTTCTCAAATATGCGACGAACTATATACTAATATACAGTTGACATGGCGGAATTAGCTTGACAGTAGCCGGTTGGGGTGTTTCACATATACCGGTCGCAGGCCCGTATATCAGTATTATAATGCAAACAGTTGATACGGCAGTTACAATTAAATGGTATTAACGATTCAAGTGTCCTAGAGGAATTGAACGCTGTCCATAATAAAATTAATACTTTTTGTATGATAATAATGGGCAATATAAATCTCATGTGCAGCTTTATATTCATTTATTAAAACAAGATCCTATCGCGGGAAGACAATTAAAAATAACAACTAATGTTGGAGATAAATATCTTTTTCTTTAAGTAATACCGCATATGAAGAATTAATAGTATAAGCCAGCGCTCATTGCTCAACCGTATCAACATACAAGGTTGCGCCTCAGTATTCTTATTATTGGGAGTAAATATATAAAACGAACTGTTATAAAATGGGGATTGTTTTGTCGCGGTAGATAGTCTGCTTATGGCTTTATACATTGAATATTTGATGCGCGAAAAGCGATTCGGCATGTTCCTGTTGAAATTGATTTAGCAGCAATAGCCAATTCGGTTTCAGGCCTTAGTGAAACTTTAGGTGACAGTAAGGAAATGATATATCACAATGAAAGTCATCATGCCTTAGTAATCGTTAATACAGCAAAAGCTACAAAAATTTTGTCAAAACATATACTAAATACATTAAATCCGGTCAATATCAGCATGAACGGCTGTATTCAACACCTGAAAGCGAATTATTGCTGCAAAAAAATGGAACTACACACCAATTTATAAAAGGGGAATGCGTGCTTTGGGATTACAGAGAAAAGACTTGGGAAATCCTTTTGTATCAATTTATGGAGAGGAAAAGGCAAAAAGTATGCCAAATCATCGCGGTCAACCTGGAAATGCTTGACTTTATAAAACTTCATCCGTTTCTACCGCAAGCAAGTAGTAGTTTTCTTCTGCATAGATTAACGCACAAGGAGAAACAACATAATTTTCCCGTTGTGGCGCGCGTGCCGTTCCTTTGACGGTAAGTATCCGATATACTGGAAGTCCACCGCAATCGCTCTGTGGATCTATCAATGTAGCGGTAAACCCTTCATTCCCGCTTTTTGACGCGGTTCCGTGGACTTGTCCTAGTAAATATCCACCGGCGTAGCCGGTGGCTTTGCAAAAACGCCTGTAAGGCTCTGATACTAGCAGCGCCTGCAGGCGCTTTTGCGGCCTGACACCTGCGAAGGGATTGCTACTTGCTACCCGTAAACGGGTCTGTGTATTCCTTAAGCGTCAATTGATCGTGCAGTTCATCTTCTTTAAGCTGATTTTGTATGTACTCTGCAATCTTCTTTGTATTCTTCCCCGCGCTGTCTACGTAGTAGCCCCGGCACCAGAAACTCCGGTTCCCATATTTGTATTTCAGATTTCCGTGTCTCTCATGGATGAGAATACTGCTCTTTCCTTTGAGAAAACCCATGAATCTTGACACACTTTCTTTAGGCGGTATTTCTACCAGCATATGAATGTGATCTGGGCACACTTCTGCCTCTACTATATGGATTCCTTTCCACTCGCATAATTCCCGCAGGATTTTCCCAATCTCTGCTTTGTGCTCTCCGTAGAATATTTTTCGCCGGTATTTTGGCGCAAACACGATATGATATTTGCAGTTCCAACTCGTATGTGCTAAACTCTTATTGTCATTCGTCATCCGCCACGGAGCTTTTTCGAACCCCAGCACAGCTGGGTTTTTCGCTTGTTAACAAAACAGGCTGACAGCTTCATAACTGCCAGCCTGTTTTAACTTTATGCGGGTTAGTTGGGATCGGTAGGATCATTTCCTATCATCGGTATACCTCTTTGCGGTTTCGTCACTGGCATCCCCTACCGTTTTTGCAGTGATATCCGCCGCGGTCATGCCTTTCCTGAAGTATGCGGATAAACTCCTCTCTGCGCGCTTTCAAAGCGCCATTGCATACCCCAGCTGCGCCAGTCCTCCGCTGCTGCAAAGCCCTCAAACGCCCCTGTCTTTCCATAGCCGACAGGTCCGAAACGATCAAGCCTGGTATGCCCGATTTCACCGGCGTTATCGTTTGTACCAGTGTACAGTCTGCCATCCAATATGAGGCCTGCGCCCAGACCGGTTCCGAATGTAAGAAATATCATATTATTTGAGCCTTTTCCCGCGCCAAATTTCCATTCCGCGATCGCGCATGCGTTTGCGTCATTTTGGAGCTTTGCCGGTACACCGTAGTGCTTTTGAGCATTTCCGTGATTTTCACATCGTTCCAGCCGAGCAGATTAGGCGGTCCCATGATGCTTCCTGCTGCCGAATCAAGCGGTCCGCCACAGGAAACCCCATTTTTGGACTGTTCTGCCGCCTATCATACTTTCCGAAAGCTCTATCAGACTTGCTATCATTTTTTTTCGGGCGAAATATCCAATCGGGTCGGTATTTTCTGTTTCCGAGAAGCTCAATATTTCCGTGATCTGTTTCAACTGCTGCTTATTGGAGCATTTTGTTCCGCCGATATCAAATCCCAAAATCACCTTTCAAGCACCTCTAAGCCGTTATTCTATCTGACGGGCGTTTCACTCTTACAGGAGCAGTTTGCTGCTATAACGATTAAATGCCAAAGCAGGAAAGCAGCGTTTGCGCATATATTCTTACCGCATAATCATTCGGATGGTTGATGCAGTTTCCGCTGAAAGACAAATAATCCTTGCGTTTGAGATTTCACGAAACACACTGTGAACAGGAGCCAAAGCGATCCCCTCTGTTTTCCAGGCACATTTCCTCCAAGGCTTGTTCATATGCTGCCATATTGTTGTTTTGAAAGCTGGCAATATCAAAATTCGCTGTCATAGGAGAGACAAGCAGTATTTCACAATCGGATCTCCATTTGCGGACCACAGAAATAACAGCAGATATATCCGCCCGATATCGCTTTGTGCTGCCGCACATATTATTCATGCCAAAGCCTATTACATACAAATCAGCAGGATAACTGCAAAGTAAAAAGATCAGCATTCTCAGCTCCCCCATGCCGCCGTTGCACCGCATGCCGCGCGGTTGACCTTGCTGACATCTGCATTAAAAGCGGCGGATAGTCCGTCTGTTACCAGCTGCGCCCAGGACGGCTGGTAAGGAGGAAAGCATGCGTGCTCATGCCTATTCTCCAAGGTATTTACATCTACCGCCAAATCATCACGCCCGCTTGCATCGCAGCCAACGGTAATGCTGTCACCGTAAAATACGATTTTCAGCTTTCCGTCATGGAGCCTGTGAATTGTTTTTGATAGACGGGATATCTGTGAATGGGGAACAAATCCGAACCCCACTGTTTTTGGTTCATAGCATACCCTGATTTGGTAATCCCTTATTTTTCCAAACGGCAGCACATAATGCACATCATCCGCCAGCATGAGCCAGCGATCCTGTTCTTCACCCATAAATTCAGGGCAGTATTCTTCTGCCAGCATAATCGGAATGCGGCTGTTTCACACCTTGAAATTCCGTCTTCGCCAATATAATAGTCACGGCCCTTCTCATATTGAACCGTTCCGTCATAGGAGAAAACTGATAAAATCCTGCCGGGATTATGCAGCAGTCTCCCTGCCATGAAGCGTTCCGCCGACATCGGTATAAAAGCAAAGAGTTTCCTCCTGAATACCGTTCTCCCAAATTTTCGGAGAAAAATAATTCATCTTCATTTTAGGTTACCAATCTCGCGGTTGTAATCAAATCCGCAATGCTTTAAAATTCCCGTGCCATCAGCGTTGCGCCCATTTGATTGGGATGCACCCTATCCCACGCAATGCAGGTCGAATGTCTGATCTTAAAATACTGGTCAAACATAGCTTGAAAATCAATAAGCACACAGTCATACTTCTCCGCCAGCTTGCGGCATACCTCGCTATACTCATCCATTCTTGCGCGCATCATGTCATTTCTGTTTGGTTCCATATAATAAGGCGTACAAATGAAAATGCCTTTTACATTTCCCTTCAGTGTCAAAATCATCTGTTCAACATTATTTTTATAGTCCTCTAAGCCTACTTGCGCGCCCGGCATTGCAGGGCAGTCAAACTGGCGCCAAACATCATTGATGCCGATGCAAATCGAAACATAATCCGGATTAAGCCCAGTCACATCACGTTCAAACCGCATCAGAAGAGCACGGCTCGTATTCCCGCTTATTCCTGAATTAGTGATGCGCAGGCGCAGCTCCGGATAACAGGCACACATCAGATTTTCAATAAATCTAACGTATCCATGCCCCAGATTTTCAAAAGGCCCTCGCCTACCGGGTGATGCTGTGCGCTGCCCGCGTCGGTTACAGAATCACCGGCAAATACAATTCTTTTCCATGTCCTGAAAAAATCATAAAAAATCCCCCATATAAACCATCAAATTGTAACGCATGATTTTAAACGATCCGGTTTAAGCCTCCGTGTCGGATTTCCGCCGAATCTCATCTTCTCGATATTTGTTAAGTATCTGTGGATATATCTGGCAGCTCATACCGCCGTCAACAACAAGCTCCGCACCCGTGACATTTTTTTGAAGCATCGGTGCCAAGATACCATACTGCATTTGCAATATCATCGAAATCCGAGATATCTCCAAGTGGAGTCATAGTACCGTTTGATATCTGTCTGTCTCCCATATGTACCCAGCGCTGGGTTTTAATGGTTCCAGGCATTATAACATTGCTCCTGATACCATATTGTCCCAAATCAACCGCCAATGCTTTGGACATGGAGTTGATTCCACCCTTTGATGCAATGTAGGCGACCCTGTTCATATTCGGCCTTACCGCAGAATTCGAACTGATAAAAACAATGGCTCCTTTATGATGTTCCCGCATTCTTTTGCCGCCTGTAAAATGATCCTAAAATTTCCGACTATGTTGGCATCTAAAACCTGAGCAAGCGTCTCCGGATCTGTTTCAAAGAATGGCATGCCTGCCGTCGGATCCTTACTAAAAGCGAGATCGGCCGCATTAAGGCATATCGTTTCCGCCAAACCACCGCAGGAATCAATGTCCTTAAATATCTCTTCAGCAGCATATTTATCTTTTAAATCCATTTTATATCCCTTAGCAAATACGTCGTAATCTTTAGATAATTTTTTGCTGCTTCCTCAGCCTTTTCCATGCTGCGTGCAGTAAGAAATATATCATACTTCTCAGAGGCAAAGCGTTCCGCTATCGCGTATCCGCCGTTGCCGCATGCCACACCGGTTACAAATAATGCCTTTTTCATATAAATCATCTCCTTATCTGACATCAGCAGCTACAATCTCAATAATTGCATTCTTGAGGTTTCATCACATCCGTCGGCGAACATTTTCGCCAAAACAGCCATTAGTGAATCTGACTTGTGCATCAGTCTGCTTAACTCCCATTTTTCAGTGTTTGACATCTGCATTTTCATCAGCAAATGATCTATTTCCGCTTTGCTGTCATTTTTTAGGATTGATACCCCTCTGGTAAATTCCACAGAAACCTCACCTGAAACGTCTTTAAGACCAATGGTGAGCGATGTTCCGTCATAGAATTTTTTCAAATTCAGTTGGTTTTCCATCTTCTCTGACCATTATTTGTGCACAGTCGGTAATTTTACGAAAACACAACGTATAATTGCGCTTCTTGGGAATCAGCGACAAATTGCCTTGCGGTCTGCGGATCATAAAGCTGGGCGTATCACTCCATTTTAGCTCCATATCGGTGGTCACGCAGTCACCTTTTGATAGTTGAGTGTAATTCCGTCATCCTCATAAAGCTCAAATTCTATTATCGCTGCCCGGGAAGATGTCAAGCTTTAAATGTTTAGGTGCGGATATGTCATTCGTACCGTCAAGCACAGCATGGGGAATAATGCCGCCGCTCTTTACAAACACCGGAATAGAATTTATGTCACGGTAAGCATTATAATCCCTGCCTCCGATATAAGCCCGTGAGGTAAAATAATCAAACCATAAGCCTTCGGTCAGATATACCTTACTGTGCCCCATGAGTGTGACCGGATCAAGCTTTTGTGGTTATTGGAGACACTATCATATCATCTCCAAAAAGTATTCGTTTTTGATATCATGTCTGGAGCAGTAGTAGTAAAGGGGACGCACAAGTGTAATATTATCCCTGTAGCAATGGTAATTCATGGTGTATATATAAGGAATCAGTTCGTGGCGCAGGCGCATAAAGCGCGTTATTACCCTTTCAGCGGTTTCACCGAAATTCCATGGCTCCTTGCTCATAAATGGATTATCGCAGCTATGAAGTCGGTTTATCGGAGAAAATACCGAAAACTGTTCCCAGCGCACCATCATTTCGTCATCGCGTATGCCATTGATAAAGCTGCCGACATCATGGCTCCACCAGCCGAAGCCGACATTTGCCGCCGTAGATGTGAAATATGGCAGGAAATCGAGCATTTCCCCATGTGGCATAAGTATCCCCCGAAAACCCGACGCCATATCTGTGACCGCCCACGCCACAGTTTCTTGACAGCAGCATGACACGTTCTCCCCTGCTGATTTTATCAACACAGTGATAGTGGTTAAGCATCCAGGGAATATCCGCTTTTTCCATAGCACCCGTATTTCTCGGGATGCCATCTACCCACCAGAACGTGATACCCTTTTCTTCATTCCCATGATGAGTATATTTGAAGTAAGCTTCAACAAATTCAGGCGAACAGAAATCAAATTCAATTTTTTTCACCGTTTTTGATTCCCAATTCCTTTGCCATCGGGATATAGTTTTCCTCATGAGGGGCGATTCCTCCCGGTCATGGAGATTAACCGCCACCTCAAGCCCATTATCATGCAGCTCGACAGAAACCTTCCGGGATTCGGAAACAGCTGTTTGTTCCAGCTATATCCCGTCCAGCCCGTACCGTACTTTTTTATCTATCTCCGTAATATGCCAGTCCATGTCAAGCACCGCAACCGAAAGCGGTATTCCTTTTTGGCAAACTTTTTAACCAGACCGAGATATTCTTTGTCCGTATATTTGTGATAACGGCTCCACCAATTTCCGAGCGCGCGTATCTTGGCAGCATTGAAATTTTACCTGAAAGCTGTAAAAATCATGCAGACACTCAATATGCTTCTCTCTGTATGCAAAAGATATGTATCTACTGTGTTGTCAGGGCGTTCGTCCACCCAGCCGTCATCGGCAATTATCGGAGAACGGCTGTCGTCCCAATCTGTAAAATGCCACGACATGAAGCCTTTTTCAAGCGGAACCGACCGCCCATAATATCAAGCGAGGGAGCGTACCGAAATAGGTTTGCGGCTCATTTCCATAAGGAGCTTCATTTTCCTCAAAGCGCCACGTATTGGTATTGTCGCCCCACCCTCCGGAATAACGGGCGGTCAGATTTGAGGGAGAAAAGGTCTGCCCTTGTGATAAGTCAAGGTTAGGCGGCTTGTACGGATTTTTAACAGATCAGAGACTTCTATTGTTTCAAATTCGGGTACCGAAAAATTTCTGTTGGTTACCACTTTGGTTGCACGGTCTTCAAATATGCCATTTTCGTTGTATTCCATTCGGATAAGCGACGGTGTCAGAACAGTGAACCGATACTTATCACCTTTCACCACTGCCTTTTCATTGCACCGCGGACTTATTTCATAACAATAAATTTCGCTGATTCTACTCATCTTATTCACCATACTGTAAATTCATCATCTGCATCAAACCTTTTAGGTAGCCAAAGGTATATGCTCTTGATGTAGTGTCCCCATCTTGTATCATTTGTCAAGGTTGGGACGTGGTCATCCAGCATCGCTCCTGTATAACCGTTATCATACAGCGCTTTCATGACTTTTGCAGGATCATAGCGCCCTTCCCCAAAGGAAACACTCATTAAATTTCTCCACTGTGCCTTGAACATCCCTGAAATGCACCATATGTGTACCTTCCCGCGGAAACGAATTTATCTATCATTTCAAGAACGCATTCCTCGCCTCCAAGCTGAGAAAAGGTTCCCATGCAGAAATTGATTCCCCAGGCATCATTATTAGCTATTTTTTTCAGCCTTTTCAAAATCGGCAGGGGATATAAATATTCTTTCCACTCCCGCAACCGTTTCAAGCGGCGGGTCGGAGGGATGGGTTATCGCTTAACGCCGCTTTCTGGGCTTCAGGGAATTACCGCCTTGATAAAATATGCAAAATTTGACCAAAGGTCACCGGCGGCAGGTATAGGAGTGTCGAGCGGTATCATATGGTTTCGGCTCTGGGTGTAGGCATTCGGCACCTTGTCCTCTATCAAGCGGTCATAAGCGGATACTGTTGCCCCGCCACGGTACGGCTCCGTAATAGTAGTCCTCCACGCCCATGTAGGACAAAAATGATGTCCCTAATATTGGTATACCGACTTCTCCCCATATTGCGAAGCGTTCTAATATAATTTTTCGATCTGCTCGTCTCTTCCGGAGTACCCATAATGATTTTATCAAAAACGGATGGGAACATTTTCTATCATTTCAAGCCTTAAATCAAATTTTCGGTATATTCCCTGAGCCATTTCAACGCACGAACGGTCCAATACTTTTCATCGTTCGCGGCGATAGGCGGTGTATTAAAATGAAATCCCTCAGAGCCAAGCTGTCTTGCCATCATAAGAGCATCGTCATTGAATTCCTTGATAGCGCCTAAAATAACATGCATTGCCATAATAATCTCCCTATTATTTTTGATATCTGTTAATATGATATCCCGAACATCGCAACGGACACAGAAATGTGCAGCCGCAAGCGGCTGCTCTTCAAGAGATGTTCTAACAGATGCAGTCGTAATAATGAGATCTCTCATATCGTCTCCTGCAACGCACAGGAACTGACCTTTTCCACCGAAGCTCAACCTTCTTTAATATGGTACCGGTGACGGTTCGATATTGAGTACGCACCAACCGCCCCAGACCGCAGTCCAAAGATTACCGGCTGCATCAATTGTCATGCCGTCAAAGGAACCGTCTGCTTCGGCATTTCAAGAATCGACGTACGGCTTGACACATCATGCTTTTCCATAGAAAAATCGAAGCATTCTACCTTTTGTTCACGCGAATCGCAATAATAGAGCTTTTTGCGTATCCTCCGACCAATCAAGACCGTTTGAGCATCCACAATGATCAAATAATTCCGTCAGCACACCGCCGGACAGGCGATAAAACGCGCCCTCATGGTTATCATCAGTCGTTCCGACATAGTAACAGCCGTCAGGTCCCACCTTTCCGTCGTTGAACCGTCTCCCTTTAATATCAGCGGGTCTATGTGCTAAAGTGAGCTCTCCGCTGAAATTTCGAAATAGACGCCATCCTGCATAGAAAGGATCAAATCGCCGTTCTCGCACATTGCCATACATCCTAACTGCTGCGGGCGTATCGATTTTATTTTTTCACCGGATGAATAATCCATGACATAATAACAGCTGCCGACAATATCCACAAAGTAGAGTCTTCGAGTACGCTCGTCCCACATCGGTCCCTCGCCCACAAGACAGTTCGTTTTTGAAATCAGTTCTAATTTTTCATACATGATATTTTCTTGTTCACCTCTGTACTCTGCCTGAACCGTCACCGCCGGCAAGGGCGAGAATGTCCGCAGGCTTCGAAAGATTTACATCAAGCTCTATTGTCTGCTTTAAACAGGATGCCGCGGCAGCATATTCAATAGCAGCCTGTGCATCAAAGCCATTTGCTAAGGCATAGATCAGACCAGCACCAAAGGAATCTCCGCCGCCCACGCGGTCAACAAGATGGATATGATACTCTCTTGAAAAATGAGGCTTGCCATCTGTATAAAGCAGCGCAGACCAATCGTTATCAGAGGCGCTGATGCTTTTGCGAAGCGTAATCGCGACAAATTTAATCTGATATTTCTTGCTGATTTTGTCGGCAACCTCAATATATCCATCTCGGTCAAGCTTGCCGGAAATGATGTCAGTATTAGATGCATGAATATCGAGGACATCAGCAGCATCTTCCTCGTTGGCAATCAGGACATCCACATACTCAAGCAGCTTTTCCATCGTCTCTTTCGCCTCTGCACGGCTCCAGAGATTTTTGCGGTAATTAAGGTCACAGCTAACCATTACGCCCATTTCTTTTGCTGTCTTGCAGGCTTCAAGACATACATCGGCAAGATTTTTGCCTAATGCCGCCGTAATTCCAGTAAAATGAAATGAGAAGCACCCTGCAATATTTCTTTCCAGTTATAATCGCTCAAAGTCGACTCGCAAAACGCAGAATGCATGCGTTCATATACAATCTTTGACGGACGCTGTGAGGCGCCCTTTTCCGCGTAGAAAAGGCCGATTCGGTTACCACCCTTAGCTATGTAATCGATTCCTACATTATATTTTCTTAAAGACGCCAGCGCACACTCTGCAATCGCATGGTCCGGAAGCCTGGTAACAAACTGTGTCGGCATTCCCATATATGCAAGCGAGGTACAAACATTTGCTTCCGCCCCTGTATAATTGACAACAAATTTATCTGCCTGAATAATTTTAAATACCCTTCGGGTTCAGTCTTAAAATATAATCTCCGAAGCCTACAATTGTTTTCATGATATTTCCTCCAAAAATCATTTTTACAATATGAAGTGCAAAACCTTCCACTTGCTCCTTAAAATAAACACAGGTTATATTTCCGGCTGAATCATATTTATAGCTGTTCTCATCAAACTTAATTCCCTTTGGCCGACAGCAAACTCATTGCACGGGGTATAGAATTGGTTGCGAAGCCGATATGCCCCTTTTCGCCATACCTTCCGCTGTTCATGCACTCAACCGCATTTCCGGCAAAAACGGAAGCGCTGCATTTTTCTTACACTCAACTCAAATATCGACGCCAACGCTTCGGCTGTTCTGAGCGCCTCGGCATCATCGCTGTGATTAATTCCGATATGTGCGAGTTCAAAACCACAAAAAAGAAATCTCCATAGCCTTTTTACAGGCAGATGCTATTTCATCAAATTTACGGTTTTCAGCTGTTCAGCCGTTGCCATAAAGCTTCCGCCGCGGCAGCAACCTTGTCGCACTTAAGATACTCTCCAAGATTATGAAGGTAATACCGCCGGTAGGCAGGAATTTTACACCGCTAAACGGACCTGACAGCAGCTTTACCGCCTGGAAGACCCCGCTGAGCTCGGCAGGAAAAAATTTTAATACCTTCAGTCCCAGCTTCACTGCCTTTTGAATTTCTGTGGTCGAACATCCGGAACGATTTCTATTCCTTTTTTCATGCAGTAAGCAACGGTTTCTTCATTAAAATCCGGCGTTACAATAAATCACGCCTGCCGCCAACGCCCTGTCACACGCTGACCGATTAAAACGGTTCCTGCTCCACCGTTATTTCGGGGAACACACTCTTGATTATTTCAATCATTTCAGTGAGCACTCCGATCGCAGAGTTACCTCGATTGCAGAATTCACTCCGTCAATAAGGGCTTTTGCAAGCGGTTGTGCCAGATCTTCTGACGTTATATTGATTACGGAAGCACTCCCAATGCTTCAATCCCGTATGCTTTCATTGATTCCATTTCCTTTCAGCTATTCCTCAATCAACTTTGCACGGAACAGACGACAGTCATGCGGTTCTATCACACTCTTATAGAGCCCGTTGCACATTTCTCCGTCTCCCCCGTCCACAAAATTTTTTTTAATTCAAATGTCTTGCCGGTGAGAGCGGTTCAGACCGATATCGTCCATAATTGAACCACATATTATGTGAGGCATCGTCCATATTGAACATACCAATGGCATAATCTCCGTTATCAAGCAATTTGAACCATACCGGCACTACTGCGTCATGATCTACCGAAAACGGCTGTAACCGCGGGGTGTACGGCTGATGCCCCCAAGGTCCTGATTGATCGCAATTACATCCTTATTCATAAGAATTGCTTTGGCAGAATCATCCATATTACGGATATCGCAGCCGATAATAAGTGGAGAATTCAACAGCGCCCAAATGGAAAAAATGGGTTTTATACTCAACTGCATTGTAGCCGCCCTTGTGCGGCAAAGCCCTTCGTTCATCCCGATGACAAGCATATCATATCGTTAAAGCATCCCTTGCCATTATAGGCTGGAATCTCTCCGAGGAAATATGTTTTTATGCTGTCCCAGGAGTCAAATATATCTGGAGTAGAACGCCAGATGTGGGCGCCGTTGTCTTTATCCAGTCAGCAGTATCGTCAACGCCCCAGCTGCACGCGCTGAAAAGAATATCTGCCGCAGTTTTCCAGCGCGGCTCCCATTCGCTTGTACAATGTCCCGACGCATTGGTAGGTCTGAAGCAGTAATCGTACTTAAGAAAATCCACTCCCCACTTCTGCAAAGGTTCGGCGTCTAAAAATTCATATTCAAAGCTCCCGGATACGCCGCAGGTATGGCTGCCGCAGGAATATATCCTCGAATTTCGAGCCCTTGGCATGAACATAACCGCAACAGCCTTTATTCCGTTAGGGAAATTTCTCGGGGATTCGGTACAAGATTTGGTGATCCTTCCCGCGCTTTTTGCAGCTCCAGCAGTCATCAATGACAAGATAATCATAGCCAGCCTCTAAAAGCCCTGACGCCACCATTGCATCGGCAGTTTCGCATATCATTTTTTCACTTATTTTCCGGACCGAAGGTATTCCATGAATTCACCCCATAACAGGCTTATCTATAAACATATTATTTCAACTCCCTGGTTTTAAAAGCCCTCAAAATCTGCCATTCGCTGTTTTCCAAGCGCTTTTATATATTCGCTGTAATCAATATTTTTAATATTGGTAAAAATAATGGTTGTTGCATTTTTTACCGTTTATTTCCCATTCTATCAGGTAAAACTTCTGTTCACCAGCTGTCATCGGGAATTGTGTAATCATTTCAGTTGAATCAGCATGAACATTCGCTGTCGCACATGAAACCATTCTGTTATCGGTAACATTATGAACCTTGTAGGATACGGTACTGTCATGAAAGGTATCGTTAGTACCGTACAGTCTCAACATATTGATCTGTCCTCCATTATCAGGCATACAGGCTGCTGCGAACAGCAACAAAACTGTAAGCAAGCTTTTTTTGGTAAAATAGTAATCAACTCAGCCATTGTCGATCTGCGGCCATCCGTTAAGCAGATTCCACCAAATAATACCGGTCTTTTCCATTTGGATATCCGAAATTTTTTCAATTACATACTTAAATGCCTCCGCCTGAAATATCTGGCTTTGCTTTATAAAATCTTCAATATTATCCGGCGTCTTTCCAAACAACTCTATCACGTTTTTCTGTTAATGCAACAAATGTGAAAACGGCTGATGTCTTTGCGGATGATACGGTTCAGGACTTGTTGAATGTGCAAACCATTCCTCATTGGGCGTTCCGTCCTCATAGATTGGCGGCCATAATTTTTTCCGTGCTAAATAAATTTTTTTAAAGTTCCAACGAAGGCATACCATAAAACCGATTTCACTGGTAAAGATACATTTTAACGTCTTATGATACTCGCTCTTAAATACTCTCTTACCGCCCATGGGTGGTCTTCCGGTCATAGCAAGCCTTTTTTGTAGCATTCAGAGGAAATAAACGGAGAACTGTTAAGAAACGGTCTTGTAAAATCACTGAGCTCCACTATTCGCGGCAGTATTTCTCTGGTAATCACGTTTTTATTCGGATCTTTTCTGGCCGAGCCAGCCTTGATAAAAGGTCTCCCTCGTTATCACCGGACCATAAAAGCCAGTGAGGATGATTCCTAAGACTTTTATCATATACTCTGCCTCGAGGCTCTAACTTTTCATAAAAACGCCGTTCCTGCGGATAAACCGCGCATCCCATAGCAAAATCCTGCCACACCATTATGCCGTGAGCATCACAGAAGTCGAAAAAAGCATCACTTTCATATACATTACCGCCCCAGCAGCGTACCATATTGCAGCCGATATCGTCTAACAGTTCAAGTGCTTTGGGAAGTCTTTCAATATCACGCGAGTGAAACGCATCAAGGGGCAGCCAGTTTGTTCCCTTTGATAAAGATTTTTCCGGTTGACTTTAAAACAAAAGCCGCCGTTTCCGTTCTCATCAAGAACAGCGGTATTTTCAAGCTCAACCAACCTTATTCGGTTTTCAGCATATATGTATCGCATAGCTTGTCACCCAAATACAGCCGGATTTCCGTTTCGTACAGAAAGGGCTCGCCGCTGCCCTTCGGCCACCAAAGCCTGCAGCTTTCGGTTACAAAAAATCGCACATACAAGTTGGTATGCCAGACTGCGCTTTCGCAAAAACACGTACTGTCGCCGCATTTCCCTCTATTTCAATACGATAATCCCGAAGATCGTCTTCTTCCAGCTTTAAGGGAAAGATATGCAGCAAGACGGGCGGTTTGATTGCTCTCGTATATATCTAATGTAAATACGAAAGCGTCCTTGATATAATTCGTTCTGCTTTTCTGAGAATTTTGACCGGCTTCCATAATCCGCAGGATACAATGCGCGGCATAATGTCCCACCCGTACATATGCGCCGCTTTTCTAATATAAAAGAGAATCATACATATACTCCATCGCATGAGATGACGCCGGTGCGTCGAACTGACGGGCATAGATTGCTGCAGGCTTTATATATGAACAACAATCTCATTGTTTTCTTTCTTTAAACCTTTCAGCGGAATATCATATGGTATAAACATATTTTTCGGCATGTCCTGCAAATCCCCGTTAATATAGATGTCAGCAACCGTGTCTATGCCCTCAAAACGAATCAGCTCATCACCGTTAAAATCCTTAGCATCAAAGCGATTGAAATACCACACATGGAATTTTTCAAACTCCCGCATGTTATAGCAATTTGTTCCAAAAAGGGATCTTTAATCAGTTCGTTTCTGAAAAGGTCCAGCTCGAAGTTACCGGGAACTACTGCATCGATTGTCTGAAAGCCGCGGTTTCGATATCCTCAATCGTAGTTATCGTATCTGCAAAAATCCCTGCACAGCTTATTTTTTTCAAACCCCAGCCGCCAGCCGTTTTTTAACTCAGAAATTACCTTTTCCATATCCAACCTCCGAAAGATCAACCAAAGATTACGAAAAGCACCTGATATTTTTTAAAGCCCAGATTTATACTTGTCGAATTATTAACAGTGTCGCTTTGCGCCCTATTTTTTGTCTGCGGTGACATCATAAACGATAAAGTCAGATGTATGACGGAAATCAATGCATGCCTTAATTTCTTTGTCAGATACATTGATAAACATATAACGATTCTGACCATTGATCACTTTATGAATATATACAATATCTTCCGCGCTGCCGCTATGAATACAAATATCGTGCAGATTTCTATTGTAAATATCCTCTGCCGCCTGCTCTGCATTTTCAACAGCCGTAAGCTTTTCGCTATTTAAAAAGCTCATTCACAGATGGGGAATTTTCCAGCATCGGAGAGTGTTCAACATATATTGGTACATTCTTTTCAGCTATTTCAAGAAGCCGGTCGGCTATGTCTTCACTTGCGAAATCAATTGCCGAAACATATACCGCAGAATATTTTTCACCATATGCGTTTTCCAAATACCCGTCCCTGGTTGCCAATTCTGATAAGCCATTTCTGTCAGTGATATCATAATCAAGCTTGCGGCTTCCGAAAACCTTCAGCGCTTTGTGAAACGAATCGCAGCAGAGCCAGAAGCTCTTATCATAATCGCGGTAAGCATCTATCTGGTCGGTCGGCAAA
>VOFB01001898.1_pt1 | contig 25365 bp, 31 predicted proteins | sample 5384141 | NCBI WGS metagenome assembly VOFB01 (sample SAMN12384721, study PRJNA508395) | human gut metagenome | isolation source: healthy gut A | host: Homo sapiens | reverse complement strand
GCAGGACAAAGCTTGTGTTCCAGAAATTTTGGACGAATATTATTGCCAAAATCAAACAATTTTGGGTCGAAGAAACCATTATCGACTGGGGAGAAAACGGGAGCGGAAACTGGTTTCGGCCATTGTTGAACTTAAGGTTACGCCTCAGCGAGGTTCGGGACTTCAGACCGCATTTCAGAGCGCATTTACCAGTATGACGAAATTTCGTCTGTTTACCTTGTTTCAGGCGGATTTGACATTGCAGTAATTGTTGAGGCAAAACGGTTAAGAAGTCGCGTTGTTTGTCGCGGAAAAGCTCGCCCCTATGGACGAGGTTATCAGCACAGCCACCCACTTTATTTTAAAGAAATATAAGGCGGAGGGCGTTATTTTGAACAACAAGATGGAAGACGACCGCGAGGTGATTACACTATGATGAACTACGACAGCGTTTTGTCTGACGTGGTGAAACCATTGAGCCATCGGGCATTAGAAAATTTTTCGACCTTGCCAGCGACATGGAGGGGTTATCTCCTTAGGCGTTGGCGAGCCGGATTTTGTCACCCCTGGCATATCCGCAATGAAGGCGTTTACGCCCTGGAAAAAAGGGAAAACCCACTACACAGCCAATGCCGGTTTTTGAACTGAGAAAAGAAATTTCAAACTATATTGAGCGTAACACCCAGGTGAGTTACAACCCCAAAGGCGAAGTTTTGGTCACGGTGGGCGGCAGCGAGGCTATTGACCTTGCAATCCGTTCTATTGTTAACCCAGGTGATGAGGTGCTTATTCCCGAACCCTGTTTTGTGTGCTACAAGCCCTGTACCATTTTAGCCGGCGGTGTTCCGGTGCCCATTGTGACAAAGGTGGAGGATAAATTTAAGCTCACTGCAAAAACAGCTGAAAGACGCCATTACCCCCAGAACCAAAATGCTGATTTTGCCTATCCCAACAATCCAACAGGCATTATGACAAAAGCGGACTTAGAGGAAATTGCGGCTGTTTTAAGAGATACCAATATCATCATTTTAACAGACAGAAATTTATTCCGAGCTAACTTATGGGAGAAAAACACACCTCCATCGTTTCTATTGACGGCATGGCAGAGCGCACCATTTATGTGAACGGATTTTCCAAAAAGTTATGCCATGACAGGATGGCGTCTTCGGGTTATGTTGCCGCGCCTAAGGAAATTATGCAGCAAATGCTTAAAATTCACCAGTTCGCTATTATGTGCTCGCCGACTACCAGCCAATATGCGGCTATTGAGGCCTTGAAGAAGGGTGATGAGGACATAAAGAAAATGCGGGAGGAATACGATTACAGAAGAAGAAGGGTTGTAGACGGATTTCGAACATTGGCCTGTCCTGCTTCGAACCGGAGGGAGCTTTTATGTGTTTCCCGACATTCGAAGCACGAAAATGACTTCATCTGATTTTTGCGAGGCCCTTTAAATAAAGAAAAAGGTTGCCGTAATTCCCGGTTCTGCCTTGGCGCAAGCGGCGAAGGGTTCATCCGCTGCCCTACGCATATTCCATTTCCAGCATCAATGACGCATTAAGCAGGATTGAGCGGTTTTTAAAATCGCTTTAACACGAAAGCGACAAAATAGACATGGCAATGAACATTGTGCTCGTTGAACCTGAAATTCCCAAAACACTGGAAACATTGCAAGAACTGCAAGGCAACGGGCAGCATTTGCATATCGTAAAGCCAATGGGCTTTTTTGCGATTGACGATAAAAGCTAAAGCGCGCCGGGTTAGACTACTGGCACGAATTAGACATTCGATATTATGAAAAATTTAACGGACTTTTTTGAAAAATGCCCGGGAACATATTATTTCTGCACAACAAAGGCCGGCAAACGCCACAGCGACCAAACATTTCAAGACAGGGACTTCCTTGTTTTCGGCAAAGAAACCCACGGCCTGCCGGAACCGCTATTAAAGGAACACTGGAAAACTGCATCCGCATACCCATGGCGGAGGGCGCAAGGTCGTTAAACCTTTCTAACTCTGTGGCAATTGTGTTTTTATGAAGCGCTGCGGCAGCTGAACTTTCTGACATTGAAAGAGGGAGGTTCTTACGGCAGGCCCGATTAGGAGATACCTTTATGAAAAACAAGTTGTGCTGGAAAACCTTGCAGCTTTGAACCGCAGCATATTTTTGAATGTGGACAGTGCTTTCGCTGGGGAAAGGGAGGAAGACGGCAGTTACACCGTTGTTGCCGAAAACCGCGTGATAAACGTTTTGCAAAGAAAAACGGATTTGTCGTTTTCGTAATGTGACGGAAGAAGAATTTCATGATGTTTGGCGTGGCTATTTCGATCTTGACACTGATTATGGTCAAATTAGAAAACGCTTTCAGAATGACAGATTTTTAAAAGGATGCCACAGAATATGGCAGTGGTATCCGTATTTTAAAACCAGATTTGTAGGAATGTGTGGTATCGTTTATCATATCCGCCAACAATATTCGCGGATTCAGTGGAATTGTTCAAAGGCTTTGCCAGCGGTTTGGAGATCGTTTAAGTTACGGCGGGAAAACCTATTTTATGTTTCCCGGGCCGGAGGATTGTGGACGATTTATCCTTTTAAGGCTGGTTACCGCGAACACTGCATAAAAATGCCTGTGAAACCTTTTACAGCAATTTTTCAGATATCGCAGCGCTTGACACAGACAGCGCTAGAAAGCTGCTCACCATAAAGCGGGTGGGGCCTAAAGTGGCGGACTGCATTTTGCTGTTCGGCTTTAGGACGGCGGGAGGTCTTTTCCCGTTGACGTTTAGGTCAAACGCCGTTTAAACAGCCCGTACTGAAAGCCATAAAACAAAAACGCCCCGGGAGTTCGCGGCGGAGACCTTCGGACCACTTGCGGGCTTTGTAATAAGGCATTTGTTTTATTATATGCGTAATGCAGGATTTGACAAAAAGGAGGAATGAAACATGCCTAAGGCAAAACCTTTGAAGAGTCAATAATCACAGAACTGAGCAAATTGTAACCCCTTTTAGAAAGCGGCGATGTCCGTTGACGGAAGCAGTAGCTCTGTTTGAAAATGGAATGAAACTCTCTGCAAATGCCACGACCAGCTTGACATGCCAGGCAAAAGGTAAAGCTTTTAACAGAGAATGAAGAAGGAGCTGTTAAAACAAATAGATTTTAACAGCGGGAGGACAGCAATTGATTTTTTAGAAGCGTTAAAGCCAAAATTGTTGAAAGAGGAATAAAAGTCTGCACAAATACCTTGAGGAGAAAGACAGTCCTCAGGCAACTATCTGCAGGCAATGAACTACAGTCTGCGCCGGCGGCAAACGTATCCGTCCTGGTGTTTGCGCTGGCATGCGCCGAGGTTTTAGAAGCGGAGACGGATAAGGTTATGCCCTTTGCCCAGCCACTGAAATGATGGCATACCTATTCCTTAATCCCGACGATTTGCCATTCATGAACAACGACCTGCGCCGGGGCAAGCCCGCAACCACAAGGTTTACAGCGAAACAATTGCAACCCTGGCAGGGGACGGGCTTTAAATTGGCATTTGGGAAACTATTTAAAGCAGTCAGGTTTCGCCCAATATGACGCTGGCGCTCTCGCCAATTGCAGACAGCGCAGGCCGTGGAGGGCATGATTGGCGGACAGGTGATTGACATTGAGTCTGAGGTAAAACCATCGACGCAATTACGCTGATGACCGCGCACCATAAAACGGCTGACGCTGATTATGGCGTCTGCGAAGGTAGAGGCGCTGCTTGGCGACAGCGGCAGGAACCTGATTATATTAAGGAGGAGTTTGCGCGCGGTATTTGAGCATTGCTTTCCAAATTAAAGACGATATTTTAGACGTGGCGGGCAGCGCCGAGAGCTGGAACAAAACAACAGGCAGGACAATGCAAGCCAAAAATCGACCTTTGTTTACAATCTATGGCTTGGAGCAGTCACAGAAAAATGCTTGTAGACTATACCAACAAGGCGGTCGACGCTTTTGTCAAAATACAGTGCTAAGGCAGAATTTTTAATCAATCTTTCAAAATTTTGTTAGACCGTGACAGATAAAATTTAAGGTGGTAAAAACGTTGTAGTTAAAAAAACTTCCTGGCAAACGAAATTTTGATTGCAGCGATCATCGGCTGGTTCAGCGCCCAGGTCATTAAATTTTTGCTGGTGTTGATTGAGGACAAAAGAATTAACTTTGAGCGCCTGGTAGGCTCCGGCGGCATGCCAGCTCACACACCTCGTTCGTCACCGCTTTAACGGCAGCAGTGGCATTAAATGAGGGCTTATCGTCGTCTTTGTTTGCAGTTTGCGTAGTGTTTTCGTTTGTGGTGATGTACGATGCCTCCGGTGTGCGGCGCGCTGCAGGGCGAACAGGCTGCGCTGTTAAATCGGCTGGTGGAAAACTTTGGCAGGGAAAAGCTTGAGGTTACAGGAGAACGGCTGAAAAAGAGCTTGTGGGGCACTCGCCCTTAGAGGTAATTGCCGGCGCGGCTCTGGGAATTGCGGTGGCAATTGTCACCCGCCAACATATTTTAAATTTTTGTTAAAACTTTAATTGAGCCTTTACTTAAAAAAATTTATGGTATATTAATGATGTTTGATAAAGAAAAAATCACGGTGGTGCAGTATCCTAGTCAGCGCTGCTTGCTCCCAGGACGGGCCTAAAATCCGTTAGAGGGCACATCGATGAAGTTCCCTGGTGCTTGCTTTCGACATGATCGGTTGGTGCTGGGAGTTAAGGCACAGGGCGTCTCGCAATGGCATGCGAAATTCGACCTTCGAAGGCGGAGACCTGTTCTTGTGCTTCATCTGCCCGCTTTAAAACCGGCGTATCGTTTGAGGGCGGCCTGCTGAGGTAGAAACAGGGTGAAACCTGTTGCTTAGTGCAGCTGCCGTGCAGTTTAGCGGCCCGCAATGCACGCGTGCTGCAGGAACAGCGTAGCCTGCCTTGAGTGGGTATGGCGGATAGCGGACAGACCTTTTCGTTCCGGCCAAAACAAAGGTGCCATTGCTTGAAACCATGGCTGCAAAAGAGGCTAAGAGCAGAGTCTGACTGTTGGGAAAACCTCTAGGCTGTTCATGCCAGACCTTTTTAGGTTATAGTGCGGACTTAAGTGGTGATTCGGTTCTGCATAGGGAGACCAGTGCAGGTCGGACGTTAAAGGAAACCACTGATTTGGCGACATATCAGCGATCCGTCAAGGAAAATACCGAACCTAAACCGCAGGTACACCTCCAAGTAACACCACCCTATTTTTTATAAAATTTATCGTATAAGGTTGTATGCATAAATAAATTCAGTTTGCGGCGTAACATGGAATTTGAATTTAAGGCTGGTGTTTGATTGTCTGATGACAGTAATCAATAAGCGGGTAACTGCAAACAAAATTAAAACATATCGTAAAGACAGGGAAATAAAAAAAGAGACCCAAGTAAATGGGTTGTTACAATTGTTCTAGCAGTGACCTTTGTGATTTTCTGCCATGCTGCAGATGATTCAGTCGGGGTTGATGAACAGGGTAAACCTGATTATAGCTTTTAATATTTGAACATATTCATCGCCATCGGCGTATTGTTCGACATTATCGGTCATGGCGGTAACCTCAGCGCAGGAAACGCCGTTTCACTCACTTCCTCCAGAAAGGTGCGGGGGTGCAAAAAGAAGCTGTGCGCCTCATTCGCAACGCAGACAAAGGGTTGGCTCTTTTTGTAACGACGTTATCGGCGACATTGAGCATCATTCAGGCAGCGCCGACAGCGGTGTCATTATGCTGTTTCCTGTTGTTTAAAGTGGTTGTTTGCTCATTGTTAACCGCGGTTGTTGCGGCACAACACCATTGGCAAGGCGCGCTGGGAAGACGGGTGGCCATTGAAAAGTCCGGCACCATTGTGTTTACCGTGGGAAAATTGTGAGCTTTATTGCTCCGGTGAAAGAGAAAAACACGGCAAGGCCAAAATCTGAAAATGCTAAGGCGGCGAAAACGATGATTGAAACAACAAATAAAACGAAACACATTTCGGCATTTTGGGAACGCCGGTTTGCGCATACGCTGTCTCCTGCCATGCATAGCTTCATGGCGGAGCAAAACAAAATGACATGGCTTATTTAGCGTTCGACGTGCCGCCGGAAAGCTTGGTGACACCATGCGGGGCGTGAAAGCCATAGGGCGTGTGGCTTTAACATTACCGCCACAAATTTGCGTGATGGACTATTTAGACCACATCTGCCCTGAGGCGCAGCACATGAACTCGGTGAACACCGTGGTAAACCATGTGGCGTGCTTGGCTGGTTTACTTACCGACGAGAATGGTGCACTGCAGTCTCTTTTAGTAGAGGACATGAAATTAAAAATAAAAAATATTTTTAATGATGGGCGTGGCGGTTCTGCCCGGTCGCTTGCCTTTACGCTCGCCAAATCCGCGCAAATCCATTTCCATTGCACGTCCAGAAGCATGGAGAAAATACATATAATCGGCGAAATGGTAGAACACTTTATACTGAAACACCATTTTACGATACACTGGACAAAGCCAAAAAGGATTACGACATTGTAATCAACACCGCACCTGTGGGAATGCACGGCGCCGGCGACAGCGGCAACTGCGGTTTTATGGTTTGATTCACGAAACATGGTGTGCAGCGACATTGGCATAGCCACGAAAGAAACGGTGTGTTTAAAAGAGGCTAAGAAAGGGGCGCGCGTATTCATAACGGTTTGGGCATGTTGGTGCTTCAGGGCATTTGGCGACTTGGGCTGTCTTCATGTAGAGATTTCCTTAGACCACAAAGGACGTACTGAGACAGCTGGTCACATTTATTGGCTTCTACAGAATTTGAAAGATTGAGACTATCGTAGAGTCGAAAGACATTGCAATTGAAAGAGATAAAACGTATGTACAGGGAATATTTGGGAAGAGCAGAAAAGCTCAGCTTACTAACTACTACGCTATTCATTGTGGGCGGGCAGCGGATTCAGTATGATGTGTTGTGCAGACTGGCTGCCTTGTCTTGTTCTGGCAGGCACCGGCGTGCTGCACCTATCCTCCTGGGGAACAGGGAACCGACAGGCTGGCGGCAGAAAAGATCCTTTGAGTTTACTGAACCGCCAGAGCGGTTCGCCCCATTTATTTTAATGACAGAACAGATGGCAGAAGGGTCGTGGCGCGGTTTTGGGAAATAATAACTTCGCATCTACAGCGAGCACCGCAACAATGCGGACTATGTTTATTTCAGCGACACCATTTAGATTCATCTTCAGGATCAGCTCCATCAGAGAAAAAGCGCCGGCATAAATCCACTGATTTTCAGTATGAGCGATATGGGAGCAGAAAGAAAACGCGACGCTGAGTGCATTTGAGTTGTTTTAAACTGGAGAACAGGGACAGAAGAACCATGGCTCTGCGATACCCTCGGAAGAAACAGCAGTGCAGGCTGCTTGACAACGCGCGACGAGCTTGACGTAACCTTAGGAGAGAATCCGCGTTGACTGCAGAGCTGCATTTCTGCAAGGCGAGACCCGCAACAGACGACATGGCGCTCATTCACATTGAATATGCCGACACACCTCCGTCGGGGATCCTTTGTTTTACGATAGATCAGCAATTTGTGCAAAATCAGGTGGAGCTGGTTTTGAATTTAATGACTCGCGAGGAGGACATGCAGCGCGGGCTTGAGGGCAGAAAAGCAGCAGGAAATGGCCTACAAGGCCACGTCGAATGGTTGAAAAATATTTTACAGGAATATGAAGGAACATGGAATTCTCGAATGCAGCAACAGTGATTGTGGCGATCGCTCTAGCCGGGTGCGAAAGCAGCATGGCAGCTGACCAAAGCATAAAATTAACGTGGCGCTTTATGAAAGTGAAGCGAAAAGAAAACGCCTGCACGCACAGCTCCGACCTTTTGGGAGAACGTACTCAAATTCTCTCAAACAGATACTTTTAGAAAACGGCGCAGGTCTCCTAAAGGCTGAAATGCGGCTGTTAGGTTCGTTGGTGACAGCGTGCGCCGACCAAACAAAGGATTCGGCAGGAGGCGCTCTGGCGGTGGACAGGGTGGGTTTGCCCAGATGATGACAGACAAAATTACGAAAAACCCATACATCACCGTTAAAAATGGAGGAGATTACCAAAATTCCAAGGGCTGCGTGGTGGTGGCCACCGGGCCTCTTATCGAACGCGCTTTTCGGAACATATCAGGAACATTTTGGCAACAGTTATCTATATTTTTACGACGCTGCGGCGCCGATTGTCACATTGATTCCATTGACAAAACCAAGGTGTTCAAAAAAGCACGGTATGACAAAGGGAACGGCAGACTACATTAACTGCCCCCATGACAAAGGAACAGTATGGGCGTTTTACAGAACTGGTAAACGCGAAAACCGCACTTCACGAAGATTTGAAAACAACAAGGTGTTTGAAGGGTGCATGCCGTTGAGGTAATGGCACAGCGCGGAAGAGACACGCTGACCTTCGGCCCGCTTAAACCGGTGGGCTTGGAACATCCCGAAACCGGGGGCGGTATCACGCCGTGGTGCAGCTTCGGCAGGACGATAAGGACGGCACGCTTTACAACATTGTAGGCTTCAAACCCATCTGACGTTTTCAGAACAAAAACGTGTTTTCCATGATTCCGGGCTTAGAACATGCAGAATTTATGCGTTATGGGGTAATGCACCGCAACACCTATATCCATTCGCCCGGCGTGCTGACGGCAGCGTTTGAAACGGTAAGCCGCAAGGGCCTGTTTTTTGCAGGGCAAATGACGGGCGTGGAGGGCTATGTGGAGTCTGCCGCATCGGGCATTGTTGCCGGAATTAACGCCGCCAGACATTTGGAGGGAAAGAGTGCGCTCATGTTTCCAACCACAACGGCAACCGGCGCGCTGGGGCACTACATCTCAACGTTTTTCCGGCGCGGACTTTCAGCCAATGAACATTAACTTTGGAATTATTGACGGATTAACGGAACGAATTAAAAACAAGCGGGAGCGGTATGCAAAAAATTTCGCAGCGCGCCCTGACACAAATGAAAGAATTAATTGCGAGGGAACTATGAATTTAGATCAATTTAACGACAGGCAAAAAGAAGCAATTTTAGCTACCGAGGTCCGCTTCTTATTTTGGCGGGCGCCGGATCGGGCAAAACCACAGTGGTGGTAAACAAAATTGCGTACATATTAGAACAAAGCTTGGCTCGTCCCTATCAAATTCTAGCCATCACGTTTACCAACAAGGCCGCAAATGAATTAAAAGACAGGGTCGAGGGCTTAATTGGCGACGGGGCAGAGGGTATGTGGATTGGTACGTTCCATTCCGTGTGCATGAAAATTCTGCGCAGAAATATCAGTCTGTTAGGCTACGCGTCGGACTTTTTAATTTACGACTCTGCCGACCAGAAAAACGCTGATAAAACGGTGCTTAAAAAGAGCTGGGCATGGACAGAAAAAACGTTTCCGCCCAAATCTATGTTGGCGGAGATTTCGAATGCGAAGGACAATTTGATGGAGCCAGATGTGTTTTTGGCGGCCTATAACGGCGATTTCCGCATGACAAAAATAGGCGAGCTTTACAAGCTCTATCAAAACGGCTGTTTGAGGCAAATGCGCTGGATTTTGACGATATTATTATCCTGACAGTGAAGCTGTTTTCTTTAGACGCGGAGGTGCTGGAGTTTTACCAGAATAAATTCCGCTACGTGTTTGTGGACGAGTATCAGGACACGAACAACGCGCAGTATCTTTAACCAGCCAGCTGGCGGGAAAATATCCGGAATATTTGCGTGGTGGGCGACGACGACCAGAGTATTTACAAGTTCCGCGGCGCCAACATCAATAACATTTTAGACTTTGAAAAGGGAGTTCGATCAGGCTAAGGTCATTAAGCTTGAACAAAACTACCGTTCTACCCAAAATATTTTAAACGCTGCAAAACTGCGTGATTGCCAACAACGCCGGAAGAAAAGGCAAGGCTGTGGACCAGCAACGGCGCCGGGGATAAAATTTTGCTGTTTGAAGCGGACAATGAATATGAAGAGGCCGACTATATCGGAAAAACCATTGAAAAATTGGTGAAGGAAGATGGAATGCGCTATTGCGACTGCGCAATTTTATACCGCACCAACGTGCAGTCACGCGTGCTGGAAACCACGCTATCCGGCTTCGGAATTCCTTACCGTGTGCTGGCGGGGCTGCGGTTTTTACGACAGAAAGGAAATTAAAGACATGCTGGCATATTTGCGGCTTGTGTTTAACCCCCAACGATAACCTGTCGCTCATGCGCGTGGTAAACGAGCCGTCGCGTAAAATCGGCGTCACCACGGTAGAAAAGGTGGCGGCAGCGGCAACTGGACGGGACATCAGCATGTTTGCCGCCATGGAAATTGCAGATACCATTCGGAGCTTGCGAAGGTAACGGAAAAACTGTTGACGTTTGCGAAATTAATCCGCGAAATTCAGACAGACACCGACCAAACCCAGCCCTCAAAAATCATTGAGGCGGTTTATAAGCGTTCGGGCTATATGGATATCTTTTGTCGGAGGATTCTGTTGAAAACCAAACGAGGATAGAAAACATTCAGGAGTTTATCCCTCTGCAGAGGAATATGAAAAAAGAGCGAGCAGCCAACCCTGTTTGAATTTTTTAGAACACGGCTTTAATTGCAGACGTGGACAATTACGACCACAAGGCCGACAGCGTGGTGCTTATGACGCTCCATTCCGCCAAAGGCCAGAGTTTCCGGCAGTTTTCCTATGCGGCTTGGAGGAGGGGCTGTTCCCCAGCCAGCGTTCCATGTATTCCGAGGAGGAGGTGAGGAGGAACGCCGCCTGTGTTATAAATGGGTATTACGCCTGGGCAAAAAAACGCCTCACGCTCTCCTACGCCATGAGACGGTCTATGTACGGCGGTTCGGTTTATTCAAACCTCCCGGTTTTTAGATGAAATCCCGCAGCAGTATGTGGATATTGTTGAAGCAGACCGGGCCCGAAAACAGAAGTGGGCGGCAGAAAAAAAGGCCAAAAGCCAGAGCGACCTGTTTCAGGAAATCTTTGAACGCAAAAGCGCGGGTGTGCGCACCGAGCCTGTGTCTTACGACTTTAAAGCGGGTGACATGGTGGTGCATAAAAAAGTTTACCGGCATGATTTTGTCTGCCCGGCAGGCGGCGACGTAAAAATTAGAAATAGTGTTCGACGAAGTGGGCACGAAATCCCTGATGGGTTCTTTGCAAAGACTGAAAAAAGCACAATAAAATAAGCAAAAAAGCCGAAAGGCAGCTTTTTTTGAATATCGTGCAATCACGCCGCAGGCAATCATTTCGCCTGAATTTCCGCTGGGCTGGGTTGTAAAATCATCCGGATCTAAGTGAATAATCACTGTTTTACCGATAATTTCTTCTAACGTAAAGCGGTCGGTTAAAAACGACATATATGCCATGCCGTGATTCCCAAACAATGGCGGCATATCGCCTGCGTGGTATGGATGCGGACAGCCCCGAGGGTTAAATCTTATCGGCATCAGCAAACTCGTTGGCTTCGGGTCCTGTGCAGGAGCCGCCGCTTTGAATATGGTACACATAACCGCCGCAGCCGCAGCACTCGTTTTGCACCGGCAGGCGGTAACCTGAACGGTTACCAAAAACGCCTTCTTCCATGCCGTTAAATGTAACGGTTCCGCGCAGATCGGGATATTTTTTTCCGCCTGAAATAGCGGCGACTGCGCGGTTTCTATGTTTCATCATAATATAAAAAACACCTCCTAAACCACCATATGCGGCAAAGGGGTGTTTTGTGTTTTAAAAACGTAAATATCTATATCTTCAAGGTTATATCCTTGTGTGAAAGCAAAATTAATGCCATTTGCCACAACCTCTGCAGTTTTATCCCAATCAAAATGTCAATCTCCTTGGGTGTGGTCATAAAGTTGGGCATGGACTTTGAAACAGACTCTTTAATTAATCCAAACCGGTCTTCGGGGTTTAGCCCTTTCAGCATTTTAAAAAGCGGTGTTGTCATCGTTTTGCGACAAAAGATTGTCAATGACAAGATTTAGCGTGTCGTCTGTTATGGTTGCCGCGTCCACCACTGTGGGCACGCCCACATTGATTACCGGCACGCCCAGAGTGTTTTGCGAAATCTCTTTTCGGTTGTTGCCCACCCTGCGCCGGGTTTATTCCTGTGTCGCAAATTTGAATGGTGCGCGTTACGCGGTCAATATTTCGAGCGGCCAATGCATCCACGCAAATCACCGCGCAGGGATGCACCTTTTTCGCACACGCCGGCAATGATTTCACCCCGTTTCAATACCTGTAACCCCCAATACGCCGGGGGGCAATGGCGCACCTGAGAGCCCAAATTATCCGACACGGCCTCAGGTGCATAGTGGAACAAGTGTCGCGTAATCATCAATCGGTCAATCACGGCAGGGCCCAGCGAGTCTGAGGTGATGGAGCGGTTTCCAAGCCCGATGATTAAAATGGGGCGTTTCGGATCAATACCTTTTAAAAGTTCACCAATTTCGGCAGAAATTTTCTTGCATGCCGTTTCATAAAGGTTTTTGTCGATATAGCGCAGGTCCGGGCAGCTCTAATGTCACATAGTTTCCTATGGGCTTGCCGATTTTTTGCGATGCCTCCTTGTCCTTTACTGCAACGTGGGTGATATGAATTTCCCCTCTGAGCGGTCAGACAGCTCAATTCCCGCAATTTCCTCCGCCGCCTCCATGAAAAGCTCGTGGGCTTCCAAAGGCTAGGTCGGTTCTAACGTTCCGCATAACAGCGCCTCCAAATTTATGGTTTTAGGTGTATTTTGTGCAAAAAACTTTTGACATTATGTGCTTTTTTCTTAAAATTTAACTTTTTTGTGAAAACCCTTTTAAATGTAAGAAAAAAAGTGGTATTATATAAATAAGTAATTATGCACGGAAGGAGCTTTTAGATGGGGAAAGAGAAATATTATATTACAACTGCCATCGCATATACATCCAAAAGCCGCATATCGGCAACACCTTCGAGGTGGTTTTCACAGACGCAATTGCAAGATTTAAAAAAGCAAATGGGTTACGACGTGTTTTCCTCACCGGAACTGATGAGCACGGCCAGAAAATTCAGATAGAAGCAGAAAAAATGGGCATCAGCCCCAAACAGTATGTGGATAACGTGGCGGGAGAAATCCGTAAAATTTGGGATCTGATGGGCGCGGGCTATAACAAGTTTATCCGCACAACAGACGACTATCACGAGCAGGCAGTTCAGCATATTTTTTAAAAGCTCTACGACCAGGGCGATATTTACAAAAGCGAATATGAGGGGCTGGTATTGTGTGCCCTGCGAATCGTTTTTTTCACAGAGAGTCAGCTTGCAGACGGCTGCTGCCCGGACTGCGGCAGGGCAGTGAAGAAAACAAAGGAAGAGGCCTATTTCTTTAAAATGGGCAAATATCAGAACTTTAATAATGAAACATTGAAGAAAATCCTGAATTTATTCAGCCGGAAAGTCGCAAAAGGAAATGGTGAACAACTTTCTAAAACCGGGCCTGCAGGATTTGTGCGATGTCGAAACCTCGTTTAGCTGGGGAATTCCCATGGAGTTCGACCCCGGGCATGTGATTTATGTGTGGATGGACGCGCTGTCAAACTATATCACGGCGCTGGGATATGACCCGGAAAAAGCCGGAAACAGAGCTGTTTTTTAAAAAACTGGCCCTGCGACGTGCACATCATTGGAAAAGATATTTTAAGGTTCCACACCATTTATTGGCCCATTTTCTTATGGCCTTGGGGCTTCCGCTTCCCAAACAGGTGTTCGGCCATCCATGGCTGTTGTTTGGCAACGACAAAAATGAGCAAATCGAAAGGCAACATGTGTATGCCGACGATTTGAGTTGAAGCTGTTCGGCGTGGACGCAATCCGCTACTACCTTTTAAAGGAAATGCCCTACGCGCAGGATGGGTCTATCACCTATGAAAATATCATTGCGCGGTTTAACGGCGATTTAGCAAACGCTGGGAAACTTAGTAAACCACGCACGGTGGCCATGGTGCACAAATATTTTGGCGGCGTTGTTCGAATCAGCCACGGCGAGTTTGACGACGAACTGAAACAAACGGCACTGGAAGCGGCAAAAGCGGTTACAGAAAAAAATGAACGAGTTTAAAACAGCCGACGCACTGGAAGAAATTATTTCCTTAGCGCGCAGGTCGAATAAATATATCGACGAAACTATGCCCTGGGCATTGGCAAAGGATGAAACAAAAAGGAACGTTTGGGCGGCGTTTTGTATAATTTGTTAGAGAGCATTCGTTTTATCGGCGTGCTGCTGACGCCCTTTATGCCCGCCACGGCAGACAGCATTTTCGGGCAAATCTGCGCAGAAACTACCGCGTGGGACGGCTTAAGCGCCTTTGGCGCCACCGCAGCTGGTAAAACAATTGGCCAAGAAAGCCGCTGTTTAAAGAATTGACGAAAAGGGCAGCGAACAAGCTGAAAGAAATTGAAGCAAACTTGGCAAAACAGACGGCGCCGGACCGGAAAGAAGCAGGAACCGGAAAGGGCGAACGCAGCTATATTTCTATTGACGATTTTGCAAAGCTGGAACTGAAAGTGGGCCTGGTGCTCGAGTCAAAACGGGTTGAGGGGCAGACAAGCTGCTGGTTTCAAAAATTAAGGTGGGCGGCGAGGTGCGCCAAATTGTTTCGGCATTGCAAAGTTCCGTACCCCTGAGGGGTTTGTTGGCAAAAAAGGTTGCTGTGTGTGAACTTAAAGCCTGTGAAATTCCGTGGCGTTCTGTCTGAGGGAATGATTCTGGCGGCAGGCGGAAGAAACGGCAAGCCGTTTGCGCTGCTAACGCCCGATATGGACGATGACGGAACAGAAATTGGTTGAAAAACGTAAGCGGGAAGCCGTTATGATGGCTTCCCCTGATTTTGCTTTTTTAATTTTTATTACATATTAAGGAGGAAACATCTGTTATAGTAAGTTCTTGGATAGAATCAAAAGAACGTGCAAAACAGGACAAAAAACAATTAATATTGGCAGAAAGGAAGACATAAGAACCGTCAAAGCCGCCGATATGATTCTGAAGGAAGGCATTGCGGACATTATTCTGTTGGGGACAAGAAAAAAATTGCAGAATTGGCCACAGGATTAGACCTTTCAAAGGCGCAGATTTTGGAATCGCCACAGACGAAGACGGCAGGAATTTTGCCGACAAGTTTTATGAAATGAGGAAAAAGCCAAAGGCATGACGCCGGAAAAAGGCGTTCAAGAGCAATGGCAAACCCGCTTTATTTTTGGCGTAATGATGGTTAAACTGGGCCTTGCCGCGGACAGGTGGCAGGCGCGGTGAACTCCACGTCTAACGTGCTCCGCCCGTGCCTGCAAATTTTAAAAACCGCGCCGGGAACAAAGCTGGTCAGCGCATTTTTGTTATGGTTGTTCCTGATTGTGAATACGGTCATCACGGCACGTTTATCTACGCAGACAGCGGCTTAAACGAAAATCGGACGCCGAGGGCTGTTTCAAGAAATTGCAATTTCATCGGCTGAATCGTTCCAAACATTAATCGAAGCGACCCGTGCATTGCCATGCTTTTCTTATTCTTCTTACGGCAGCGCAAAAGCGGTGGTAGATAAAATGCAGCTTGCCGCAAGCTTGCAAAGGAAAAACTTTCCCAGATTTGGTTTAGACCCGGCGAATTACAGGCAGATGCTGCAATTGTGCCATCGGTGGGCGCCTCAAAGCACCCGGCTCCCCGGTTGCCGGAAAAGCAAATGTTTTGGTATTCCCCGACCAAACGTTGGAAACATTGCATATAAATTAACCCAGCGACTGGCAAAGCCGTATGGCCCAACCCAGAAAACCGTGCAACGACTTGTCGAAGGATGCTCGGCTGAAAGACATTGTGGGGTATGTGCCATCACCTGTGTACAGGCTCAGGAGCAGGACAAAAACAACAAAAATAACACATAATTTTTAGTCAGAAAGGTTTGAAATTTAAAGAAAATGAAGGTTTTAGTAATCAACAGGAAGCTCGTCTTTAAAGTACAAAGTTGATTGATATGGATAACAAAGCAATGGGCAAAGGGCCTGTGCGAGCGCATCGGCTTAGACCAGTCCTGGCTGAAACATACCCCTGGGGATAAAGACACGGTAATCATTGAAAAGGACATGCCGAACCACGGCGTTGCAATTAAACTGGTTTTAGGCGCGCTGACAGACAAAAATCACGGCGTTATCAGCGACATGAGTGAAATTTCGGCAGTAGGTCACCGGGTGGTGCATGGCGGCGAATTTTTCAGCTCAAGCGTTTTAATTACCGATGAGGTGAAAAGGCTGTGCAGGAATGTAACCCCTTGGCGCCTCTGCACAATCCGGCAAACAACGGGAATTGCAGCTTGTGAGGAAGCGTGCCCAGGCGTACCCAATGTCGGCGTTTTCGACACGGCGTTCCATCAGACCATGCCGCCGGCTTCTTTTATGTACGGAATTTCTTATGAATACTGAGAAATATAAAATCAGAAAATATGGGTTCCACGGAACCTCCCACAACTATGTTGCCCACAGGGCGGCAGAGCTTTGTGGAAAAACCCATCGAGGAACTGAAAATTACCGCCTGCCACTTAGGCAATGGCTCGTCCATTGCCGCTGTGAAACGGCAAGGTGGTTGACACCTCCATGGGCTTCACACCGTTAGACGGCTTGGTTATGGGTAATTCGTTCCGGCTCTATCGACCGGCCATCATTCCTTTTAATGAACAATGAGGGATTGACTATTGAAGAAGTGGACGCCATTTTAAACAAAAGTCGGGTGTTTTGGGAATTTCCGGCGTCAGCAGCGATTTTCGTGATTTAGACGCCACAGCGGCAGAGGGCAACAAACGCGCACAGCTCGCTTTAAGAATGTTCCGTCACAGCGTGCAAGGTTATATCGGAAGATATGCGTCTATCATGGGTGGTGTTGACGTTGTTACTTTTGCAGGGGGCGTTGGCGAAAACGGGCCTGATGTTCGTGCAGATGTTTTGGCAGGCCAGGAGTTTATGGGAATTCAGATTGATGCGGAAAGAACAATGTGAAAGGCGTTGAGGCCGAGATTTCAGCAGACAACGCAAGGGTTAAGGTGTTCGTAATTCCTACAGACGAAGAACTCACTATTGCAAGAGATACAAAGAAAATTATTGAAAACAAATAAGAATAAAAAACGGCGCCAATTTTTTGGCGTCGGTTTTTTTATCGCAGTTCAATTACCGCACACATGCGGCCGGTTATGCCGCCATCCCGCGGTGAGAATAGAACACGTCGTTATGACAAAAAGGTACAGAGAGGACAGATGGAAATATTTTTCTAACGACTTGCGCCGCAAGCCGCCAATGCGTCAACATTCAGTGCATCGGTGCGTTCACATAATACTTTCCGTTTTTCTGAATGGTGTTGTCTCTGCCGCAGGCTGGCCCTTTGTTACAAATTGGTCGCATATACTTCTCCTACCTCAAAGTGGCACTGTTTAATCGATGGGCCAATGGCGCAAACCATATCTTTCGGGTCGCACCCGAATTCTCTGGTCATTTTAAAACGGTCTTTTGCGCAATTTTTAAAAGCGTTCCCCCGCCAGCCGGAATGGACAGAAGCAATTACTTTTTTTTGTAAATCGACAATTAAAACCGGAGTGCAGTCGGCGTAAAACGTTGCAAAGGGCAACGCCGGACTCTGCGGTAATCAGAGCGTCAATCCCCTTTATGTCCGAATTTAGCAAAACGCCCTTGCCGCAGTCAGCTTTTGTAACAATTCGAATTTTGTCGTCATGCACCTGGTTCGACAGCACCATTTTTTCAGTTTGAATGCCAATTGCCTCTGGAAAACAGCTGAAAATTACTTAAAACGTTTTGTTTTTCATCTTTTGAGTTAACGCCGAGGTTTAAAAGAGGGGTAAAAGCGCCTTCGCTTACTCCTCCGATTCGTACTGAATGCATGGTTTACAAGTCCCGTGCATGTTCAGTATTTCATTTTTTATAAAAACCAGGCGCCGTTTGCAGCATGGCATATTTTATAAAATTATTTGTCATAAAAATAGGCCCCAAATTCACAGCCTCAATGTTCTTTCAATGAGCCAGGCCTTCGATTTCGGACGCTTTTTTCAATGCCGATTTTAATTTCGTCGGTGGTGAACAGCTCGGTTGCTTTCAGCATTCTACCCAAAATCACCATGTTTGCAAAAGGTTTCTAAGTGATGTTCCATAGTAAGCTCGGTTGCGGGGATTTTAATCCACGTTCACATCGGTGCGCTCAACGTCGCGGTCCACCAAAGAGTCGTCATAAATAATAAAGCCGCCGGGGGCAAACTGCGTTTTCAAATTTATCCAGTGAGGGACGGTTCAATGCGATTAACACATCAGGATTGGAAATAACCGGCGAGCCAACAGCTTTCTGAAACCACAATGCTGCAGTTACATGTGCCGCGCATTTCAGGTCCGTAGGGAGGGAGCCAAATCACGTTGCGCTCGGTTTCCAGGCTTGTATAGGCCAAACCTTGCCGGCAAACAAAATTCCCTGTCCGCCAAATCCTGCTAAAATAAATAATCTGACTGCTTTTTCATAGTATATGCATCTCATAAAAGTGTAATTTACTCATCAACTTTTGGCTAATATCGGCCCCAAGAGCCTTAAACTTTTCTTCCATTTTTTTCATAGCCGCGGTCAATATATTGAATGTCTGTAATTTCGGTAACGCCGCTAGCCATCAGGCCTGCTATATAACCATTCCAGCGCCGCCGCGAAGATCAGTTGATCTTACAATGGCACCGCTTAAAGCGGGGATGCCCTTAATTACAACAGTTCTGGCGTTAATGGTTATATCGGCCCCCATGCGAATTAGTTCATCCACATATTGAAACCAGGATTCCCCAAACGCTTTCCGTCACAATGCTCGTTCCCTTTGCTGCGGAAAGCAGTGCCTGGAACTGGGGCTGCATGTCGGTTGGAAAACCGGGAGTAGGGGAAGCGTTTTAATATTTTACCTGTTTTACGACCTCCGCCCCGCGTACGCGGATGCTGTCGTCATATTCAATTACCTCAGCACCGGTCTCAATGAGTTTCGCGCTGATGGAGTCCATATGCTTCGGAATTACATTTTCACTAAAAAATGTCGCCGTTTGTAGCGGCAGCAGTTACCATAAAGGTTCCCGCTTCAATCTGGTCGGGAATAATGGAGTATGTGCCGCCGTGAAGCCGCTCTGCACCGTAAACCTTAATCACATCGGTGCCGGCGCCTTTAATTTTTAGCGCCCATGGCGTTTAAAAGTTTGCCACATCAACAATATGAGGCTCTTTGGCAACGTTTTCAATAATCGTAACGCCCTTTGCAAGAGTCGCTGCCAGCATAATGTTGATGGTTGCGCCAACGCTTTTACGACATCAAGATAAATATTGGTGCCCACCAAGCCGTCAGTCTCGGCCAAAATTGCATCGCTGTCAGTCAGAGGATTCAAACACCGTAGCGCCCAAAGCCCGAAATCCTTTCAAATGCTGGTCAATGGGGCGGCAGCCAAATTACACCCGCCGGGCATTGCCACGTCGGCCTTTTCAGCCTTCCCAAAAGTGCACCCAAAGGTAATAAGATGCACGCATCCGACGTACCATTTCGTATGGCGCTGTATATTTATCCACTTTCGAGCAATCAATTCTTAAAGGTATATTTATCTAAAAATTCTACCGTTGCGCCAAGTTCTTCTAAAATTCCGCAGATAACGGTAACATCTTTAATTGTCGGCACATTTTCAATGGTACAGGGGCCGTCGACCAAAAATAGCCGCCGGAATAATCGCGACGGCCGCATTTTCGCGCCGCCGATAGTGACCTCGCCGCAAAGCCGCTTGCCCCCTTTTTATCACCAGTTTTTCCAAACTTATCAAACCTCCGAAAAAAATATTCGATAGAGTCTTTTTTATTTAAACTACAGTTTTATCCCAATCTACCATCATAAAAAAACCACATAAATACATTATACCATTTTCTGCGCAAAAATCAATGATAATTTCAATTTATTTTCTAAAAGCAGAATATATATGAAAAAAAATTGTGCTTTTTTGATTGACAAAATTTGAAAATAATGATATAATTAAAAAAGATTTTTAGGAGGGGTTTATGCACAAAAATGTAAGTTTATGCATTTACCTGTTAACACATGGCTCACGTGTGTGCACTGTTAAAATATTATGTGAGCGGAGAAAGGTAAAGAGTATTTATGAAAAATTATTAGCATTCGACGGTTGCCGTAGTTGCAGCATTTTCGGTGGTAGCATGCGGAGGAAACAATGCAGGAAACAGCGCCGCAGGCGGCAGTAACGGTAAGGTTTCTTTAAAAATCCTTGACACGGAATATGCTGTTGAAGATTATGCGGTATGCGTGGCAAAAAAAACACGGCGCTTTTAGAAAGCATTAACAAAGCTCTTGAGGAACACAGCCGACGGAACAGCCCAGGCCATTGTTGACAAATATATTTCGGACAAACAGCATGACCTTGTTTTTCAGGCTGATGCTGAAGGAAAAGAAGAAATTCATATGGCTACCAACGCACAGTTCCGCCTTATGAGTTCTACGACGGTGAAAAATCGTCGGCATTGATGCTGAAATGGCTAGTGCAATTGCCGACAAGCTGGATAAAAAAGCTTGTAATTGACGATATGGAATTTGACGCGATTATTACATCGGTTCAAACGGGTAAATCTGACTTTAGTATGGCTGGCATGACCGTTACAGAGGAAAAGACTTGCAAACATCAGTTTTTCTTCCAGTTATGCAACCGGCATCCAGTCGGTCATCGTTCGGATAACAGCGAAATTACATCTGTCGACGACCTTTATGCAGAAGGAAAAACTACCTCGTAGGTACACAGAAGGGTACAACAGGTGATATTTATGCGGAAGAGGATTTCGGCGCGGACAGAGTTATGAAATACGCTTCTGGTAACGAAGCGGTTCAGGCGCTGATTACGGGTAAGGTTGACTGCGTAATTATTGACAATGAGCCTGCCAAGGCTTATGTTGCGGCAAACAACAAATAATTTTAGAAGAAATCATGGGGCGGGCATCTCCGTCCCCATTTTTTCTACCTTACAAGTTGGGGTGAAAATATGGATCGTTTTATGGCGTGGTTTTGCTGATTTTAAAGCAGATTTTATTCTTAATTTTGTAGAAAAACAAAGATGGACGTTTATTACAAGCGGCCTTAAAAATATTTATTATTACGTTTTTTTCGCTTATTTTAGGTCTTTTTCTTTGGTGCTGTTGTAGCGATTGTAAATCGAGCTACGACAAGACGTATTCCGAAATGAACAAGGGCATAAAAAATACTTTTTCTCGATTCTGAACGGAATTTTGTAAGATTTACCTTACCGTAATTCGGGGAACGCCTGTGGTTGTTCAGCTGATGATTATGTATTACATAATTTTTGGTCCTCCAGAAACAGCCTGTTGGTTGCAATTATTGCCTTTGGAATCAATTCCGGTGCTTATGTTGCCGAAATTGTTCGTTCGGGCATAATGTCAATTGATTTGGGGCAGTTTGAGGCTGGGAGAAGTCTTGGATTTAATTACAGAAGCACCATGATTTATATTATCATTCCTCAGGCATTTAAAAATGTGCTTCCTGCACTTGCAAATGAATTTATTGTTTTGCTGAAAGAGACGTCTGTTGCGGGCTATGTTACAATTAGGATTTGACAATGGGCGGAAATATTATCCGTGCCACAACCTATTCGCCGTTTCTGCCGCTTATTGCCGTAGCCCCTAATTTATCTTGTTATGGTTATGTTCTTTACAAAGCTTGTAAGCATCTTAGAGGAGGCTGCGTAAAAATGAACGATAATGTCATTATTAAAACGGTAGGACTGTGTAAATATTACGGCGAACATATACATGCTTTAGACGGTGTTTCAACAGAAATCAAGCGGGCGAGGTTGTGGTTATCATCGGCCCTTCAGGCAGCGGAAAGTCTCTACCTTTTTTAAGGTCATTGAATCTTTTGGAAATCTGCCACAGCCGGAAATGTTTATTTTGAAGGTAGATATAACAGACCCCAAAGTGAACATTAATATCCATCGTCGGAAAATGGGTATGGTGTTTTCAGCAGTTTAACCTGTTTCCCCACATGACTGTTTTAAAAACCTTACGTTGGCTCCTATAAAGCTTTTGAAAAAAGCAAAGAGGAAGCGGAAAAAGGGCAATGGGCTGTTGGGGCGCGTTGGGCTTTCCGATCGGGCAGAGGCGTTTCCTTCCCAGCTTTCCGGCGGTCAGAAGCAGCGTGTTGCCATTGTCCGCGCCCTGTGTATGATCCGGACGTAATGCTGTTTGACGAACCCACATCGGCTTTGGATCCGGAGATGGTAGGAGAGGTGTTAAATGTTATGAAAAAACTCGCCAACGACGGCAGCCGACCATGGCGGTGGTCACGCACGAGATGCGCTTTGCAATGGACGTGCAGACAGGGTCATCTTCATGTGCGACGAAAATTTAGAAGAAAAATGCCGGACGAATTTTTACCAACCCGAAAGACGAACGCAAGACAGTTTTTAAAAAGCATTTATAACAAATGTGCATCGGGAAAGGAGAGAGGACCAAGCACAACAGCCAGTTTACTTCTATTATCCAATGCATATGCATATTCATACCTGTTTTCAGCCCGGTTCTTCTATGGCAAACCATTTTTATAACGCAAGTAAGCTTTGGAATGAAATATATTTGGTCATAGACCAATGACGTTCGCACAGGTATCAAAAAAAGCGCCGGTTACAGGCTTTCTTTTTGACACCGGCAGCTTAATGAAGGACGAGGGGAACGGCCTTTTTGCGGCTTTGAAATCACATCGTTCGAAAACACCGCAAAAATTTACCCAATAATATTTTTTACGGAAACCAAAACATTATTTATGAACGCCTGCGCTGAAAGCCAAAACTGGCAGAGCGCAGGAATTCATTTGTATTCAGTGAGCGGCATACAGCCGCGCTTTTAATGGATGTGGTGCCTAAATTTAAATAAACACAGCAGAAAAAATCAGCCCCGATAGCAGGCTGATTTTTTGGATATCCGTCTGTCACAGGGCCGCCTTCGTTAAAACCTGCACATCTTTTATATGTAGCAGGAAGCGCAGATGGCCATCCGCTCCCCATACCCAGATATTCTGCCCTTAAAATTGCCGGCGGAGAAATTCGCCTGCCAATTTCGGAAGACGTTTCAGACGATGTGGACATTGGCGGAAGGGACAATGGTATTCGACACCATTGCCATTGTCTTGCAGGTGAGAAACGGTGCGTGCCTCTCGGTAGCACTAAAGGATTTTGAAATTAAGGTAAGAAAGTTTTTTGAAGCAGCTCATCAGGAGCAAAAAGGCTCGCGGCTAAGGTGGAAATCGCCACGGCGTTACGCCCTTTGTTTTTGAAATTCCGACGCGGGGGAACATAAAAATTGCTTTTTCCACCTGCGTTCCTACCATTGATTATGCAGAACAAAACTTTCAGGTTTCCAACATGGACGCAGTAAAGCATGTAAAGAAGCATGGCGGCATTTTTTGCCATCAACCATCCGTTGGCTATTCAAGTGCTGAAACAGCAAAATTTTCGCAAAACACAGAGAAGTAAAACAGTAGCAAAATGGCGTCGTGCCTTTGGCAAACCATGCCTATGGGGGCACATTTAATTGAAGTAGGCTTTCCCTGCGGCGAAACGGGTTTTCTTAGAGGAATATGTCATGCTGTGGGATTTGCTTTTCCATGGGCGGGTTGTTTCTTTGCGGATATGGCAGCAGCGACAGCCACAGAAACAACGACGGCTGGTTTAATGGCAACAATTTTTGCAACACACCTTGCGGCGCCGCAGAATTTGGGTTCCCATCCCATCGTCGAGGAGGTGTTCACCCGTTCTGGTATGAAACAGGATGGCCTATACGGGGGAACCCGGTGAAGATAAATGGCGAAGTTCGGTTTGAAACCACAGACGGCTATCAAATGGGAACTACTCCAAAGCGTGGAAGAAAGCAGCGAGGTAGAAATAGAATTTTTCATGGAACACACCGATTCGGCTGGCAGTTCCGGCTCATTGAAAACGGAAAACTTGTGCGTCTGTAACGCTTGGACGGAGGCACATTTACAACAAGGTCTGTTCTGCGGACTGGTCTTACCAATGTGAGCTTTCAGCGGTGAGTTTACGATGAAACCGTGGAATGTGCATTTGCTGACAAATCCAATTTACATTGTGAAATCAGACGCAGGCGGCGTTTGAAATTCAAACTGCTTCGCCTTGCAGAAAGGGAGTGGCAGGTACGAAGTTTTATATCACCCGGCACGGTCAGGGTAGCGCTGAAAGAAAAACTACGGGGACGCGCAGCCCCGGCAGGCGATCCACTGACGGGAACTGGGCCGCGCGCAAGGTCACGCCGACTGGGAGACTATATGCGCCACATGGATTTTGCGGCCCGCTTTACACCACCCTATGCCGAACAATGGAACCGCAGAAATCATTGCGGACAAAACAGGCTCAAAATTATTCCCCACTGCGTTCATGTGGAAATGAAGTCAGAGGGTTCCGGGAACATTTCACGGCATGCGGTTGGAGCAAATTCAAAACGGTTTCGCCATGTGGACGCAAGCGCAGGTCTTCCATCCGTGGTGGAGTCCTCATTCCGATACTGAGGAAGACGTTTTTGGCGCGTGTGTTGTAAGGGTTTTTGGAATTGAACCCCAGGAGGATGCTATGTTCGTGGGACACGGCGCTTCGGCAGGGTTATTTAATTCATTTTTGAACATTCCGAAAAAAGCGGACGCAATTTGTGCAATTGCAGTCTTTCTATTTTAGACACGGAAGACTCAAAACTTCTGTATTTTTGACACGTGCACCTGCTGTACAAAATGGTGGGCATGAACACCGTTATATGCTGTCAGACTTGGACGGGGAGAAAATGAAAATAATTATGAAGCGCGGAATCAATGTGCCCAAAGAGCTTTCCGCTTCCAACTCTTAAAGCTGCTCCACATTGGGGATACATCGTCCTTACATATCCATATTATCAAGAACTGATTTTAAAAGTGAAGCCCGACATCATTCCCACACACAGGCGATATGGTGGACGAGGTAAAAGCGGGCAGAATGATTGGGCACAAGTGGAGAGTATGAAGCCGGATTGATTCAAATTGCATATTAAAAAATTCCGGCGCAAAAGAAATTTACGTTGTGCCCGGAAATAACGATTTGCTGGAACTTATTAAAAAAACATGCGCCCTTTCAGAAAGTGCCGCCACCGGGACACGCAGCTGAAAATCGGCGGCATTAATTCGCACTGTACCACGCATGGTATGAGGTAAAACCAGTGAGTGGTGGTATTTAGGCAATACGTAATGAACGAAGTACAACAG
>VOFB01004319.1_pt1 | contig 25380 bp, 42 predicted proteins | sample 5384141 | NCBI WGS metagenome assembly VOFB01 (sample SAMN12384721, study PRJNA508395) | human gut metagenome | isolation source: healthy gut A | host: Homo sapiens | reverse complement strand
GTGTGAACAGTTGCTTTCTCTTACGCGTTTTGTCTTTCCATCGATCATTATGATGATCTGTACTTCGATGTACAGTATTATTGATGGATTATTTATTTCCAATTTTGCAGGAAAACAGCATTGCTGCGGTCAATCTGATCCTTCCTGTTGCGATGGGTGTTGGAGCGATCGGATTTATGATCGGTTCTGGTGGAAGTGCGATCGTTGCAAAGACGCTTGGTGAGGGCAAAAAAAAAAGCAAATGAATATTTTTCTATGCTGATCTTTACTGCTTTGATCGGAGCTACGATTCTGTCTGTCTTTGATTTATTTTTTATAAGGCAGATCTGCATGGCACTTGGTGCGCGTGGACAGCTGCTTGAATATGCGTCTACTTATGGACGTATTATGTTTGTATCACAGCCAATGCTAGAAACCTTCTTACAGTCTTCGTATGTCTTTGATCTCTGGCGTGATCAATATTGTGTTTGACTATCTCTTTATCGGTGTCATGCATTATGGTGTTGCCGGGGCTGCGGTTGCAACTGCCATGGGTGAGTATGTTGGCGGGCTTGTACCGTTGATCTATTTTGCGCGGAAAAATAACAGCAGCCGTCTTCGTCTTGTGAAACCTGTCTGGAGAAAAGATATTTTATTAAAGACCTGTTTAAATGGTTCTTCGGAATTTATGACAAATGCTTCTTCTTCCGTTGTAAATATGCTTTATAATACACAGTTAATGCGCCTTGCTGGTGCAGATGGTGTTGCTGCTTATGGTGTGGTCATGTATGCGAACTTTATCTTTGCTGCAATCTATCTTGGATATTCTATGGGAAGCGCTCCGATCACCAGTTATAATTATGGGGCTGGAAATCATTCGGAATTGAAGAATATGTTGAAGAAGAGTTTGTCTTTAATTGCTATAACTGGGGTTTGTCTGACTTTGATCTCTGAGTTTTTTCCCATCCGCTAATCAATATCTTTGTTGGATATGATGCTGATCTGTTTGCTATGACGTTACATGGATTCCGGTTGTATGCATTTGTGTTTTTGATCAATGGATTTAATATCTGGGCTTCTTCGTTCTTTACAGCTTTGAATAATGGGGTTGTTTCTGGGATGATTGCGTTCCTTCGAACTTTGTTGTTTCAGATTGGGTGTATTATGCTGCTGCCAATTTTGCTTGGATTGAATGGAATCTGGATGGGAGTTGTTGTGGCGGAGATGTTGACTTTAATTGTTACGATTTATTTTTTACGGAGTAGAAGGAAAGTTTATCACTACTAGATTTTGTAATGGTGTTGCATGTATGAGTCAGAAAGAAGATAAGAAGAAATATTTATAAGAAAAAAGGGTGACACTCCGCATTTTTGAAAGCGTTTTTCTTATCTTCTTTCTGACTCATACAACGGAACGCTGTTCAAATCACTACACAGTGTGTATGTTAAACGGTATTGGTTGATGATTTTTGTACTTATTAACAGAAGTTTAGATAAAATCTACAACACCGATTTGTTGGGATGTTTGAAAATTATCTTATCTTAATTTCTCTTCAATTGTAGTAATATCCGCATTTTTTTTTCGTTATATGTCACCGTGCCCAAAACCACCAGAAGTTTTCATATTAATAACAATCACAGCCAACAATATAAATCCAATAACTTTCCATATTCTTTTATGCCGTCTATTCTTAAGCGCCAATTGTTCACTGATCTTCGCAAGTTGTTCTGCTACTTCATTCTTATTGGTTTCTTCTTTTATTTCACTACCCAATAATTCACTCACGTTAATCTCTAATACATCCGCTAATTTGGATAATGTATCTGCATCTGGTACGGATAGTCCTTTTTCCCATTTGCTGAGAGTTTGTCTTACTACATGAATTTTGATCGCAAGTTCTTCTTGTGTGTATCCTTTGCTTTTCTTATTATTTTCAGATTCTCATTAAACATAATTCTTGTCTCTCCTTATATTTTGATGTATTGAATTTACACCAAAATATATCGTTGCGGCAAGCAACGCGGGTTAACATTATCCTTTTTATCATCTCTAACAATTCTGGTATATCATTTTTTAATGTTTCAAAGACAATATTTAAATCAACATTTCCATAATCATGTACAATACGATTTCTCAATCCATACATAGCATTCCATGGAATATATCCTCTTTTCTCTTTATACTCATCCGACAATTTCTTTGCATTTTCAGATAACTGAATCATTCGAAACAACATTGAATCCAATATTTCATTTGCATTCAATTCTTCTATATCTACATCTTTCATATGTTGTACTATAAATTGCAAATCATTTTGTATTTTTTGAATGTAATAACGATCATTCTTTACATTATCCATATATTTTTATCCCATCTTTTAATATTTCTTGTGTTAATTCTAAATTATCTTTTAATTGATTAATTTCTAAAACATCTACTTTTTGTGTAGTGCTTCTCTAATTTCTTCGACTAATCCATAAAATTTTTAGTCCTTTTACATTTGCTGAAATTAACAGATCCACATCACTGGTTGGCTTTGCTTTCGATTTAGCGTAAGATCCAAAAAGATAACAAAAATTTACATCATATTTTTGAAATACATTTCCGCATTTTCAGTTATATATTCTATATCAATAATTCCATGTTCTTCGTCTATTGGATTTATTTCTGAAAGTTTTTCTAATATATATTTGTATTTCAAACTTCCTTGTTTTTTCTCATCATTCTCATATGATTTATAAGAACGTAAAGATATTCCTACCAAATCAGCAACTTGTTGTTGTGTCATCTTTTTCAGTTCTCATTTTTTTTAACTCACCCATCATAATTGCACGTCTTAATTTATAATAGTGCAATTTTTGCACAATTCGAAGGTGCAAAACACCATTATTTAAATTCTATAATAGGTATTTTTTCTTAATAAATTTTTTTATTCTATGATCATGACTGGCTTATCTGCATATTCTTTTCGAAATTCTGATGCGAATTCTTCTTGTAATCTTAAACCTTCTGCTCTGTTTCCTTTGTGGAATTCTGCCATTGCTGCGATTTCTTTTTTCATTATATTCGATTTTCATATACTATACCTACTCCTTTACCCATATAGATTTTCTTTCAATTTGTATTATAATAAAATAAAAATATAATGAAACTGGAAAGAGATGATCTTAAAAATGAAACGAATTGATTTTGAAAATGGTTCTGTAACCCAAAATATCTTTGCAGCAGCACTTCCTATGCTTGTTGCTCAGATCTTAAACTTATTATATAACATTGTTGACCGTATTTATATCGCACGAATCCCACATATTGGAACAGCTGCACTTGGTGCTGTTGGACTGTGCTTTCCGCTGGTTGTGATCATTACTGCATTTGCTAACTTATTTGGAAGTGGCGGAGCTCCTTTATTTTCGATCAGCCGAGGGCAAAAGAAAAAATAAACAGGCTGTCCATATCATGAATACATCATTTACTATGGTTTGTTTTAGTGCTGTCGTATTGATGCTCATTGGGCTTTTATTTGCACGCCCGCTTTTGATATTATTCGGGGCTTCAAGGATGCTCTCGTTTATGCTTTTTCCATATATGATGATCTATCTGATTGGTACACTGCCATCTATGATCGCCATTGGAATGAATCCATTTATTAATGCACAAGGATATTCAACCATCGGAATGTTTTCTGTTGCGATCGGTGCCGTTGCCAACTTACTGCTTGACCCATTCTTTATTTTTTGTATTGGGGTTTGGCGTTCGGGGTGCTGCGATCGCAACTAGTGATCTCACTAATGTCTTTCTGCTTCTTTTGTGTTATTTTTCCTTACAAAAAAAGCAGAATTAAAGGTACGTTTTCTTCATAAAAATGAGCTGTCAGAAAGTTTAGGATATGCAAAGAATATCATCAGCCTTGGAACTGCTGGATTTATCATGCAGTTAACTAACGGTCTGGTAAGTATTGTTTGCAACAATGTACTTTCTGTGACTGGCGGAGATATTTATATCTCTGTCATGACAATCGTATCAAGTGTACGACAACTTGTGGAAACCCCGATTTATGCCATGAATGAAGGCGGTTCTCCGATCTTAAGTTATAACTATGGTGCCAGACGTCCAGCTCGTGTAAGAAAGGCTATGGTCGTTATGTCTGCTATGATCCTATGCTATACAGCCGTTATGTGGAGTGTTATCATTTTTGCTCCTGGTGCATTGATCCGTGTATTCAGCTCTGATCCTTCACTTGTAAAAAGATTCCGTTCCTGCATTGAATCAGTATTTTGCTGCTTTTATCTTTATGGATCTGCAGTATATTGGACAGACAGTATTTAAATCTCTAAACAAAAAGAAACATGCGATCTTTTTCTCATTGCTTCGTAAGGTATTTATTGTTATTCCATTAACTTATTTTATGCCTTATGTATTGCACATGGGAACTTCCGGGGGTATTCCTTGGGAACCTGTTTCTAATGTGATCGGTGGAGGCTTTTGCTTCATTACGATGCTTTGTACTGTGCTACCTGAACTTAGAAGAATGGATAACTGTGATTGATCTTTTTATGTTAAAATTTTCTCTCCAGTTCATCCATCTCTGCCATGATCTCCGCTTGCTGTTCATCAAACAAAAGTCCTTTATTATATTGATAATACTTATCACATCCATTTTCCTTGATAAACCAGACACTGTAATAATTAACATTCAGTTCTGTCACAAATACAACCATTTCCTGACTTTGTCCAAAGGCTTCTTCCATGAAGTCAAATGCATTGTCTAGTGCTTTGGTTGTATTCTCTATCTGCTGTTCTAATTTTGCTGGTTCTTTCTTGAATTCTTCTCTCACACGTTCAAATTCTGCTTCTGCTTCTAAATGTTCAGCTTTGCTGATCTGTTCGTATGACTCAGAGTCTTGATCACATCAAGCAGCATATGTTCCTGTGCTTTTCCAAGTTTCTCTGTCTTTTTCTTTTCGTCGAAGTCCTCATGGATTTCTTTGACTACCTGACTTAATGTCTTGCCTGTTTTAAGTTGTTTTAGCCAGCCAAATAATTCCGTAACATAAGCATCCTGTCGATAAGATTCAGCAAACATTTCGGACAATTTTCCGTTTAACAATCCGACAACACTTAATTTCTCATCAAATGCTGCGAATTTTAATCTGCCGATCGTTTCCTGATTCCACTGTCCTTTTAAAATACGCTCGATTCCATAGTCTTCTTTGTATTTCTTATATAATTCATAATAGTTAGCAAAGTCTTTGGCGATCTTCAGGTGCTGTAAGTACTGAAATACCACTTCTCTGTCAATATCTTTTCCAAGTTCTTCGTAAACTTTTAATAACTGAGACAGATCTTCCCATCCTCTGGCTGTAACAAACGCCTTTCCATCAACTGTTGTTTCCATACGATAGAAATATTCTTTACGGATTTCAAGATATGCAAGGATTGCTGGGTGGATTCCTGCCTGATATGCGTATTCTTTCCACACTTCATAGTCTGCTTCCACATCAATTTTCTTCATACGGTCCAAAGGTAACTACGTCAAAATCTCTGACAGATTTATTGTATTCTGGCGGATTTCCTGCCGCTACGATGATCCAGCCATCTGGTACTTTCTGATTTCCGAACATCTTACACTGCAAAAACTGAAGCATTGTTGGTGCCAATGTCTCAGATACACAGTTGATCTCATCAATAAATAAAATACCTTCTTTATTTCCAGTCTGTTCAATCTTTTCATAAACAGATGCAATGATCTCACTCATCGTATATTCCGTAACAGAATATGTTTGTCCACTATATTCTTTTTCTCTGATAAATGGCAAACCGATCGCACTCTGTCTTGTGTGGTGCGTGCTCGTATAAGCTACCAATCCAATCTCACATTCTCTTGCGATCTGTTCCATGATCTGTGTTTTTCCAATTCCCGGAGGGCCCATCAAAAGGATCGGACGCTGTCTGATGGATGGTATTTTATATTCTCCATAATTATCCTTTGTAAGATAAGCTTCAATGGAATCTTTGATTTCCTGTTTTGCTCTTTTAATATTCATGTTCTTCTTCTCCTTCATCAAGATCTTCGGCATCGACGATCACTTTAACTGCCCATGGCGGTACATCCACATCTTCGTATTCTTCCTGCATAAAAATAAATGCTGTCTGATATGGTGGTTTCTTCTTTGGATAGGTTCCTTTTCCATCTGTGAAATAGATCAATCCTTCAGATGATAAAATTCTCCCTGTTCGATCAGATGATTCACATATTCAAACGCCGGACGGAAATCCGTCCCACCTTCTCCGATCAGTTCCAAATGCTCCATATATTCTTTTAATTCTTTTTTCGTCTGTGATCTTCTGGTCGTTTTGTACCATCTCATCACACTGAATGATATGAATATTTACCTTATGAAAAAAGCTCTCTGCTTCCGTTAACACACCATATGTTTCTTCCAGAAATTTCTTTACCAGATCACCAGAACATGCCATTGATGTATCGATCACGATGGCAAAGTCTTCAACTTTCTTTACTTCCTTCCACTCCTGCGGCTCGATCAATGGCATATTTCCATACATAGAAAGCCCATAACTGTAAAATATATAGTCAAACGAATCTGGATCCACACTGACTTCTTCTCTTAAAACCGAAAATTTTCTTAAAAATTCACGATAATCATAACGGTCTCTGTTTTCTACCTGTACCTGTCCGATCAGATCCCCTGCTTGTTGTGACTCTTCACTGGAAAATGTCTCCATATCTGTTTCCGTTTTTTCACTGATATTCTTCCATTTATTTTCTACTTCCTGATGAAGATCTTGCTTGGGATCTTCGGGCCAATACTGGTGGTCATCTACCCGAAATTCCATCTGCAGTTCTTTTATTTTCTTCTCTTCTAATCCAAAAGAAACTAACTGTCGATAAATCCCCTCGGCTGTCAATACTTTGAGGTTCCTCTCAAGCTGCCCGTAAATGTCTTTGCGCAGCCTTGTTTGCACCATATGGATACATTTTAAATGCCAGTGATCAATAATTGATTCGACTGCGATATCACAAGAAATATTCCATAGAGTCTTATCTCTTCCTTTTCTTCTTGTCACATGATGTAAAATGCAGTGAAGCACCATATGAAGATATGCACGATTCATCCGGACTCTGTTTTGCCTGTACATGCCTCCTAAAGCCCCTGGATGATAAAACATACACATTCCATCCGTTCCAACACCATTTACAGAAGGATCGATCACATAAGCAAAACTGCTTAATGCCACATCTAAAAAACGCATATGGATATATAATTCATTTCTTGTCGTCGCAAGGATCTTTGTTCCAAGTTCACTGAGACGCTCATTGATATTTTCTTCCATTACTCATTTCCCTTTATCTTATCTATAATTCAAATGTTTTCTTTTTCTTTGGAAATCTCTTATGCTGTTCGTTCATCAAAATACTTAAAAGTTCTGTTTTCTGCTTTCTGGATGCCCAGTCGATCGCTGCTTCGATTCCTTCTTTACTGAAATAATTCTTCTCAGCCATCAAATTGATAAATGGCATCTGATCTTCTTCTTTTAAATAATTCATCATCTCGCATTGGTTCTGCTTTATATATCCCTCGTATTGCATCCATGCAAAATCTGATACCCCGTATGGCATTAACATACGCCCAGCTAATATCTCCCATACAATGTCCAGATCTTCCTGAACTGCTGCCACTGGAAAAAATATCATCATATTTACGATAGTCGATCTCTCCTCGCAAAAAACTTTGGCGATATTGATATCCTGTTCCATGAAAATGTGTCTCCACAATTCTTGCTGGTGTATTTTCCACAGCCTCTTCATAATACTCTGGATAAAATAAACGACTTTGTTTTTCTTCTTCTTTATAACGGATATTTACCTGCAATGGAAAACGAGTATCTCTTACAACGTCTCTTAAAGCACTTTTTATCCTCATAAACATCATAGTAGATCTTTTGCAGCTTGCATCCTGTAAAAATTCCTGCTCCTGTTCTTAAAAGAGAATCTGAAAACCCAAGTGTTGTCAGATTTACACATCCATAAAATGCATATTTCCCTATTTCCACAGTATCCGGCGGCAGATAAACTTCTTTTACTGCCTCCCCGCAAAACATCGGTTCATCTTCACTGCCCAAAAAGTCTTCGCCGATCATAATCTCTTTTGCTTCGTCTTCTTTTCGTTTATGCGCAGAAAATGCATAATCACCAATCTTCGTAACTCTTTTTTCCTTCAATTTCCGAAGGAATCTCTACTTGATCTTCTTTGCTGAAACAACGAAGAACTTCGATTCCTCCATCTTTTGCATCTCTGTATTGTATCTTAAGCATCGTCTTTTCCTTCGCCTTTCTCCATGTATACACTATCCTTATTATAGCTGACTGACAGGAAATATCAAGAATCGTAAAAGGAATTTCCCATCTTCATAAAAAATGTAATATAATGCAGAAAGATACGATGATTTTATACACTTATGATGATATATAAAGGAGATTTTTATGGAACGACTGATCGTTTTAGGAACTGGAAATGCACAGGCAATTCATTGCTATAACACTTGTTATGCCATGCAAAAAGGTGAAGAATACTTCCTTGTCGATGCCGGCGGCGGAAATGGAATTCTATCTCAGCTTGACAAAGCTGGAATCACTCTTGAAAGCATTCATAATATTTTTTGTGACACATGCTCATAATGATCATATTTTAGGAATGGTCTGGATGATCCGTATGATCGCTACTTCTATGAACAAGGGAACTTATGATGGCACTCTGACGATCTACTGTCATGAAGAACTGGTTCATACGATCAAAACACTGACAAAACTTACCGTTGGTAAGAAATTTTATAAGCATTTTGTGTGTATGGTGAGAGGGATATTTTTAAACCTTATGAAAAACACCATAGTACGGTAAAAGATGCCTGTGAATTAGCAGAACATCTAAAGATTCCAAATCTGGTTCTATGGCATACAGAAGATAAAAATATGCTGCATCGTCAAGAAAAAATATATGAAGGAAGGCAAGCAGTATTATACTGGAACACTTTATATACCTGAAGATCTGGATGTATTGAAATTGTAATTTGGAAAGTTAATGATCAACCTTCCATCAAATGATAAATAATCGCAGCTACAACATCATAGGCATTTTCCTGCAAATGTATTCCGTCCACGGTATACTCTCTTGACAACTGCCCATCTTCTCCGATCAATTTATCAAATACATCAACATATTCAAAGTTATCTTCTTTACACAATCTTTGTATTTCTGTATTGATCTTTTGAATCTCTTCATTGGATTTTCCTTCTGCCCAGGACGGCATCAATCCAATCCTTTTGGTATATGCCGGATACATAGATTCAATATAAATCTTTGTATCTGGCAATTGCTGCCGAATCCTTCGTGCAAGTCTGATTAATCGTTCTGCTAACACTCTTGCTCCTGGATACAATGACATCAGGAAATCATTTGCACCACCTTGCATGATAATGATATCTGGTTTATATGGAAATACGTCATAAGCCAATCTTGCACCCATCTCTGCGATCGTATCCCCTGCAACTCCACTGTTAATGAACTGTGCATCTATATCTTTTAATTTTTCCATTGGGGAAATAGTCGGTCAGGGAATCCCCAAACATAACAATTGTTCTCTTCTTCTCTTCCATTGTCTACTCAGTACTTTTTGTTTAAAATCCTCTTTTTTGCTGCATGGAAATATTTAATCCCTTGATCATAAACTGATTAATAGAACCATATTCTTCTTTCATCGTTTTAAGTGCTGCATTTAAAAATTCTTCTTTTGCCACAAAATAGCCCTCTATTTTTCGATTTTTTCGCGATGCAATCCTGCTAAATGAAGTTTCTTTTTTAATTTTTCTACTCTTGTGATCGCAGCTTTATTGGTCTTTAGATAATCTTCCATCACGTCATCTTCAGACACATCAAGCAAAAAAAAATAAAATGGTTGCTGATAACAATCCACAACGATCTTTTCCTTCTGTACAATGCCATAAAACCGCACCATTTTTTTGTATTCATAATCTCTCTGACTGCTTGTGAAATCTGCTTTCTGCAAAATTCTTCTTTGATCATCATCTTATAAATATCTGACATCTCTGGAAATTCTTCCATATGTAACATCTGTTTTCTTGTTTCCTGCTCCCGGCTGACTCCCACCATGCTTTCCATAAAAAACGGAATATTCTCATAAACAGCTCCCGCCACTTCCAGATCTGGCTCTTGTTCTACTTCCATTGGTGTTCTTAAATCCAGAATTTTCTGTAAATGATATTCTGTTTCCAGTAAAATCTTATCTTTCTGCGTAATCCTTGATAAACGGTTGCTGCGGATCAGCTGTTTATCTTTGATCACTGCACCTTCTGTCGTTTTTAATCCGCCAAGGTCTCTCGTATTATCTGCACCTTCCAGATAAATCTTCCCCATGTTACCGCCTCCATTTTTGTATGATCAGTTTTCCTTCTCTGGCTGTTCTTTCTCCAAGGATATTCCATCCATCATATAAGTTTTCTCATTTTTCTGATTCTCCAGATATTCTGTTCTGATCTGTGCTTTTGCTTCTTCATAGTCTCTCTTTAATTCTCTTGCAGAAAGCAGACGGCAGCCTTGTCCGCGGATAATGATCTGTTCCAATCCATCGGATGTTGCAACTGTTACATCGTATTTTCGTCCATGGGTATGGGCAAATTTTTCAATATACTGATCTGCTGTTTCTGCTTCTTTTGTAGACTACATGAATATTCATGTAATCTGTGATCTCTGTTTCATGTCCTTTCACACGATATGCATCAAACACAACGATCAGCTCCATGCCCTTCATTCCCTGATAATTACTCATCTCATCAAGTAATTTTCCTCTGGCTGCATCTACATTCGTATCTAATAATTCCTTCAGATCATCCCATGCGTAAATGATATTATATCCATCAACCAGCAGGTATTTCTTGGACATATCTCTTTTTTACCGATGATTTTTCTGCAGATGTATGATAATCTTGCACAAGTCTTGCTGTTTTTTCTTCTTCCATTTACTTTTATTATGCTGGTTTGCATAAAATGTTTGTTCAAGAATCCGATCGATTTCCTCTGTATCAATTGATTCTTCTTCAATATAAGCCCTTCGCTGTGTCAGTTCATCAAATTCCTCTTCCTCGATTTCTTTCGCAAGAACGCTCTCTAAATGCATATGTTCTGGTACCTCATTCCATGCGACATTATACCCGGCTCCATTGGAACAGAAAACAGATCCACATGGATTTTCAAGATCTCTATCTGGATCATATCCACTGGCTTTTATGATTTCTTCTTCATTATGGCAGATATCATATCCATTTAAGGTTGTAAATAATCTTCCCATACCTTTGGAATATGCTAATACTTCTTTTGGTATCCTTGCATCGTAGAAACTGGTGCTATTCCTTGAAGCACTGACATCTCTCCTGCAGTATCTGGTGTATCAAACGTACCTTGCATCTTTTCAATATCTGTCATAGCTCTTCCGATCATCTGCTGTGGAACTTCCAGCCGGAACTTATAATATGGCTCTAATAAAACACTCTGTGCCATACGAAGCCCCTGTCTTACTGCACGGTATGTCGCCTGACGGAAATCTCCACCTTCTGTATGCTTCTGATGTGCCCGTCCTGCTGCCAGCGTGATCTTGATATCTGTGATCGGTGCTCCTGTTAAAACCCCTCTATGATCTCTTTCTAATAAATGTGTTATGATCAGTCTCTGCCAATTCTTATCCAATACATCTTCGCTGCACTGTGTGTCGATAACAACTCCACTTCCCCTCTCCAGCGGTTCCATCAACAAATGTACTTCTGCATAATGTCTTAACGGTTCAAAATGCCCAACACCTTCTACAACATCTGCTATCGTCTCTTTGTATACAATATTGCCCTGTCCAAATTCCACATCTACATCAAAGCGTTCTTTGATCAGACTCTTTAGGATCTCCAATTGAACCTCTCCCATGATCTGCACCTGAATCTCTTGTAATTCTTCATTCCAGATGATGTGAAGTTCTGGTTCTTCTTCTTCCAGCTGACGAAGTTTTGGAAGTATCACGCTTGCACTTGTCTCTTCTGGCAATATCATCTGGTAAGTAAGTACTGGCTCCAACACAGGTTCATATCCGCCCTGCTCTGCTCCAAGACACTGCCCAGGGATCGTATCTGAAAGTCCTGTAACCGCACAAATTCTTCCTGCCTGCAGTTCATTTACTGTCTCATACTTTTCTCCCGAATAGATACGGATCTGATTGATCTTTTCATCACTTTCTGTAATAACTGTTTTTACCTTTAAATTTCCACCTGTTACTTTCAAATGTGTCAGACGATTTCCATTTTCATCTCTTGTGATCTTAAATATACGTGCACCAAATTCCTCTGGATATTCTCTTTCTTCTGTATAAAATGCAAGATCACTCAGAAATTCATTGACTCCTTGAAGTTTTAACGCTGATCCAAAAAAACATGGGAAAATCTTACGTTCTGCGATCATTTCCCGGATCTTGGATTCCGTGATCTCACCTGATTCCAGATAATGATCCAGTAACGCCTCATCTTCCATAGCGATCATCTCATAAAACTCATCACTGCCCTTTTCTCCAAAATCAATACATCCGCTGCTTAAACGTTCCTGTAATTCTTTCAATAATTGATCTTTTGTGTTCCGTCCTGATCCATCTTGTTAATAAATAAAAATGTTGGGATCTTATATCTCTCAAGCAGGCTCCATAATGTCAAAAGTATGTCCCTGCACACCATCTGCTCCGCTGATCACAAGAACCGCATAATCAAGAACTTGCAGCGTTCTTTCCATTTCCGCAGAAAAATCCACATGTCCTGGTGTGTCAAGCAAAGTAAGATCCATCTCATTCATTGAAACCTCTGCCTGCTTGGAAAAAATGGTAATTCCTCTGGACCGTTCTAGTTCATAAGTATCTAAAAATGCATCTCCATTATCCACACGTCCGATTTTTCTCAAATTCCCTGCAGTATATAAAATTGCCTCTGATAGTGTTGTCTTCCCGGCATCTACATGAGCCAGAATACCAGTTACTATGTGCTTTTTATTCTTCATAAATTTCTTTTTCCTTTTTTCGTATTCACTGTAAATAAGTATAACACATATCCTGTTTTTCATGTTAACCGAATACATCCATAAGATTATTTGACAAATTTTTTTCTTCTATGTTATAATCAAAAATTAGTGCTCTTCTTTCCATGTATACCAGAATCTGGTATAATGAAAGTTAATAAAGAGACGGCATACAAACCACAAGGCATACGAAAGGAGTTTCTTATGAGAGATGCTTTTACGGGATGAAATGATCAAGAAAAAATATGCGTCAGAGATACAGATAATATATTAGATGTCGGTTGCGGTGATGGTACCTTTTTACATGAACTGACACGCTGGAAGGATGTTGAAGGATATGGTATCGATGAATCTGAGGATAAGATTCTTATCGCAAAGCAAACTTGGCCAGAACTTCATTTTGAGACAGGTTACAGTGATTTTCTTTCTTTTGATGATAACAGCTTTCGTGTGATCACTGTATGTGACGATTTCCACACCTTTAAAGATCCACAGAAGTTTGTTAATGAAGCATTTCGTGTCTTAGTTCCTGGCGGAAGACTTTATGTTGGAGAATCTGCCCTTCCTGAGGCATTGCGAGTTGTTTCTAATATTCCATCCTATCTGACTTCTGGTGATGATCGCAGACATTCTACTTATGAGACTTTAGAATATTTTAAGAATGCAGGGCTTACCAAATTCCGTGTATATAAGAAGAAACGTTTACTTCTTATCTCTGCAAAGAAACCATTAGAATAAATTCCAGAATCTTAAAATGGAGCTGATACGATCTGTATCAGCTCCGTTTTTCTTATACTTTAAACAACCATCCAAGATATTTATCTTTTGTTATTTTTCTGATCGTTTTTTCCCTAAAAGTTTCTCCATCTTTTTTCTTGCTGTATTGTTGATCCTTACCTTGTCATCTTTTTGTTACGCATAGATCCGGGAACATGACACACCACCAGTTGTGCCCTTTGCTGCCCCAGATCGATTCTTACTGCATCGTAAATACCTTCTGGAAATGTATATTGGCCATAGTTTTTCTCTGGAAATTTTTTCTTGTACAAAATGTACGTTTACCTTTGTTTCACTCCCTCTTTCTTTAATATTTCCTGTGCTGTATTTTTTATTCTGTTTTTTGCATTTTAAGATTTTAAATGCTTCTTCCTTCGTTTTGCTTCACTCAATTCTGGACTGATCTGATCGATCACGGCATCTCTTACTTTCAATTTATATGTCTGATCCATCCTGCTGTTACTATTAGCTCTCACATGAAACCGAATCAGATTGCTTTTCAGATTTTGCTGTATTATGTTATTGGATTTTCTTTGTCCTGCCACAAAAATCATACATGCTATGGCCAGAAACAGAATCCCTTTGATCATGTTTTTTCTACTCATATTCAGAGGATGTCCTGTTTTTTTGCTTTTTATACACAACCTCTTTCTAATTGTCTGAAAATTTATACAATATCAATAACATTTTCTTAAAATTCAGGGTTGACGAATCTGACCAGTTATAGTAACCTAATATCCATGAGGTCATATGACTGACGGAGCACGTGGAATCAACCACATGGGAGTATGATCATTAATCGCCGGCCGTCTGGGCAATCTTGTCTGGACGTGCGGCGTTTTTTAGTTTGTTACTACATTTTTGACAGAAAAAATATCTGTCAGCCCTAAAAAATCACTCAATTTTTCTCTTTTTAAATTTTTCACTTGGCACGCTCCACTGTCCAGATTTTTACTAAAGATAAAAAAGAATCCTGATCGTTCAGGATTCTTTTTTTTGATCTACATCTCATAAATAACACATTCATACGGTTTCATTTTAACGTATTTCCAATGACAGTTGTCTGTTCATAATTCACAAATATAACATTTTCATAGTCTTCTGATAATTCAATATCTTTTCCTTAGAACTAAAGTTACAGATTAATACCAGTTTCTGACATCCATAAGACCTGCTATATGCAAAAATATGATCTTCTTTTTCATATATTGGTCTGAAATCACCATATGTTAGTATCTCATTATATTCTTCTGATTTATAAATGCGATCAATCGCTTGTAAAAATTCAGGATCGATCCATATTCTTTTTCTTCTTCTGCGACATTCACCACTTTATAGTTCTCATTAACTGGCATCCACGGTTTTCCTTTTGAAAATCCTGCATTTTCTTCCGAACTCCATTGCATTGGTGTTCTCGCATTGTCTCTGCTGTGATGTCTTGCAATCTCCAATGCCTGTTCTTTGGACATTCCTGCCTTCAATGCGATCTGATACTGATTGATTGTTTCCAGATCATTAAATTCATCATATTTCCATTGACGATTGCTCATCCCGATCTCTTGCCCCTGATATAGGAAAGGCAGACCTCTCTCACAGAAAATGATCGTTGCAAGTGCTGATAAGCTGTAAAATCCATAATCTTCTTCTGGGATAAACAGACTTGCCCCTCTTGGCTGATCATGGTTCTCAATGATATTCGCAAACCCTGCCTTCGGCAACAATCTCTTGATTATGAAAAGTTTCCTCTCTCCATTCATCAAATGGCTGTGGCCAGTCATAGTTCATATAATTTTTGCCTTTTCGATAGGCATGGCATGGTTCAAATGCAAAAATCGTAGAAAAATATCCATTTCACCGATAAATTGTGGAAGAATATCTTCTTTTACAAACATAGCCTCCCCAACGGTCAGTGCATCATATGGTTCAAAGCAACGATGCTTCATCTCCATCAAGAAATCTCCGATTCCTTCGACTTTTCCTGTGATCTTATATACATCTGCGAGTCCATCTGGACCGTCTGGTTTCAGATCACTCCATGTCAGATCTTTCTTTATATTCATGATCGCATCAATCCGAAAGCCTGAAAGTCCTTGGTCCATCCACCAACAGATCATCTCATAAATCTTCTCACGAACAATCTCATTCTCCCAATTCAGATCTGGTTGTTCTTTTGCAAAAGAATGCAAATAAAACTTATTGTCATACCCTGGGATCTTCTCCCAGACACTGCCTCCAAAAATAAGATCTCCAGTTGGTCGGTGGCTGCCCATCTTTCCCGTCTTTGATATAAAAATATGATCCATATTCCCTTCTGGATCTGCCATTGCCTTCTGGAACCATTCATGTTCACTGGAACAATGATTCACAACAAGATCCATCAGAATATACATATTTCTTTTCTTTGCTTCCTTGATCAATTGTTTCATCTCATCCATTGATCCAAACATCGGATCGATCGCATAATAATCGGAAATATCATAACCGTTATCCACCATCGGAGACTGATACATCGGAGATATCCACAAAATATCAACCCCTAGGTCTTTTAAATAATCTAACTTGCTGATAATTCCAGGAATGTCGCCGATTCCATCACCATTTGTATCCTTAAAACTCTTTGGGTAAATTTCATATGCAACTTTGTTATGCCACCATTTTTTATTCATCATAATTCTTCTAAACTCCCATTTGCGGTTTCTACTAACATCTTCATAGCTTCTACCGGATATCTGCCATGAGCGGTTTCCCCCGTCAGCATCAATGCATTCGCTCCTTGATGAACTGCATGATAAATATCATTTACTTCAGCCCTTGTTGGATAAGGGTTTCGGATCATAGAGTCTAGCATCTGTGTAACTACCATGAAATTTTTGTTATGTTCTTTGCATACCTTTGCAATATATGCCTGCACTTTTGGGAGTTTGGATAATGGCATGACATTTCCTAAGTCTCCTCTTGCTATAACAATATAATCACAGTATGGAAGTAATTCTTCCAAATGCTCTACTCCTGTCATATTTTCTATTTTGGCAAAGATTCGAATATCTTCACTGTTGTTTTGTTTTAGTGCTTCTCTTAGTATGATCAGATCTTCTTTATTCCGTACAAATGGAAGCATAACATCAGTTACTTGATATTGTTTTGCCAAAGATAGATTCTTCAGATCAGCCTCCGTTAACGTCGGATTGTTGATATTACATCCTGGCAAAGCTATGCTTTTACGTGCCGTCAATACTCCTCCACAGACAATGCGGCATCTCCAGGATCGTAGTGATATTTTCCGTTCTGCGATCAGTTTTATTTTCCCGTCATCTAATAAAATTTCCTGATCTCTTCTGATATGCGGCATGATTTCTTCTGGTACTAAAATTCCACCATGTCCTATAGCCACATGTGCTCCTGTTGAAAGGCCCATATCTCCTTCCAGATATCCAATTCTAAGTTCTGGCCCGATCAGATCGATCATTAACTTCTTCTCTCCTTTTGTCTGCTTCGCTGCCTCAAAATAATGATAAATCCATGCATGGCTTCCTTCTAATGAACTATGTGATAAATTCAACCGGATCCCTGTCATTCCGGCATCAAACATCTTCTTTAAAATCGTTGGTTCGCAACAGGTTGGTCCCAAGGTTCCGTAATATTCCATTGTGCATCACTTCCTTTGTGGTTATTTTAACATTTTGAGTAGTGGTTTCCAATGGATTTGATGGAAAAATTCTAGTTCTTTTAAATCATATTTCCTACATCCCATACACATCCAGATCAACTTTCCCATCAACAACCACAACTCCATCTTCTTCTAACAATTTCGCCTGTTTTCCTTCTCCTCCAAACGCAAAGCCCCTGCTAGTTCTCCCTTTGCATTGACGACTCGAAAACATGGTATATTCTCTGGATCTGGATTCTTATGCAAGGCATTTCCTACTGCTCGTGACATCTTTGGATTTCCTGCCATGGCTGCTACTTGTCCATAGGTTGCCACATGCCCTTTTGGAATTTGTTTGACTGCTTCGTAGATTCTTTTTTGTCGGACTGTCCGTGATGATATCGTAGCTTTCTTTGATCATTTTTTGATGTCTTTTTCTGGAATAGTCCCGTCTAAGATGATCGTGTTCCAATATTTTTATTCTGATGATATCCTGGGATTACGGCATCGTAGGCCTCTCTCCAGAATTCTCTCCATTCTGGATCTACTTTGATATTCAGATTGATATAACCATCTTTTCATAGACCCATAAGAAAGCTTTTTTTACTTCCTTTTACCCTTACTAATTCCCAATTGGGATCTTTGAATGGAGATTCTACATATGTGTGTGGAAAAGTTAGACCGTAAGTGATGGCTTGTTGTCTTGTTTTCATACAAATCTCTCCTTTTATTTCAGATTCTATCACATTTTTTAGTTTATTCGAGAATCTTAAATCATCTTCTTAAAAGTGAAATAGGATCTAAAATATTTTTACATTCTATTTTAGATCCTGTTTAATTCATTTGAATTATTTTATCATTTTAACATAATATAGCAAGAATTCTCCTTCCTCTACAGGTGGGAGATGAATTGCGCAAAAGCAAAAGGAACACTTGTTCGATAGTGTGGTCTATGGTATAATAGAACCATGACATTAATCATGTGCATGTAATGTTCCGAGCGCAGCCAAGAACAGAACTTAGTAAATTTATCAATGCTTATAAAAGTGCCAGTAGCAGACTGTTGAAAAAGGAATATCCCGAGATCAGGAAAAAAATACAGGGAACCAGCAGAAGGACTTCGCTTGAGATCAGTGACTGTCAGTATGGAACCATCCGGAAAATATTTTTTGCAAGTCTGCTGTATGAAGGATACAGTTGCGAAAACCAAGCAGCAGATAAGGACTATAGCAATGCCAAAATACTGGGGATTGATTATGCGATGCAGGGGATGGCAGTGTTTTCAGAAGAGATTGAGATGGAAGAAGCAGGTTTTTCCTTCCAGTAAAAAATGCTGTAAATGTGGAAGGTTCAAAAGTTTTGTGTAAACACAAAATTGATCAAGAAGCCCCACTGGGATTTATAAGACTGTTTCATTTTGTGTAAACAAAAAACTGATATAAGTTATGTTAGGGGTTATGAGTCAAATTTTGACTCATAGCCCTTATCTGCATTATACAAAAGATTTTAGGCATGTCAAATAAACCTGTCTAAAAACACAGATTTTTAATACATATATTTTTCTAATCGTTCTTCAAAAAATATATCTAATTGTGCACGGATCTGGCTCCAGTCTCTTCTGCGACCAGTCCATTTTTTGTGATGTCCATCGTTGCCAAATAAAGCATTTTTAATAAGCTGTCATCAGTTGGAAATACAGTTTTGCTTTTTGTCACTTTTCGCAACTGACGATTGAATCCTTCGATGGCATTTGTTGTATAAATAAGTTTTCTAACCTGTTCTGGATATTTAAAATAAGTAGCCAGTGTTGCCCAGCGTTCGCTCCATGATTTATAGATTTTTGGATATTTTGAGTTCCACTTTTCTCCGAAATCTTCAAGATTTTCTAAAGCGATCTCTTCCGTTGGCGCAGCATAGACTGCCTTTAGGTCAGCCATTACTTTTCGATTGTCTTTATAAGATACATATCTTGTGGTATTTCGTATCTGATGAATGATGCACTGTTGTATCTCTGTCTGTGGAAATACAGCTTCGATTGCCTGTGGAAATCCTGTCAGTCCATCCACACATGTGATCAGAATATCTTCAACGCCACGATTTTTCAGCCCATTGATGATAGAAAGCCAAAATTTAGCACTTTCATTATCACCCACATACATTCCAAGGACTTCTTTTTTACCATCCATGTTGACCCCAAGAGCGATATAAACAGCACGTTTTACAATTCGGCCTTCACTTCGCACATGATAGTGGATTGCATCCATATAAACAACTGCATAGACTTCGTCCAAAGGTCTTTCCTGCCATTCTTTTACGATCGGAAGGATCTTATCTGTAATCCTGCTGATCGTACTGTCTGATATATCAATGTCGTAGAGTTCTTTCATGTGAGATTCAATATCTCCGGTCGTCATGCCTTTTGCATACATGGAGAGAATCTTTTCCTCCATGTCCTGGGTAACAGTATTCTGATATTTTTTGATTAATCTGGGTTCATATTCGCCATTACGATCACGAGGAACAGCGATTTCCATATCCCCATAACTGGTATGCATGGTTTTCCCAGAATGACCATTGCGACTGTTATTGGTATCTTTATTACGATAATCATATCTGGAATAGCCTAGTTCCTCATTAAGTTCTTCATCCAGAGCACCTTCAAGGATCACTGACATCATATCACGCATAATGGAATTAACATCTGTTCCATTTTTACACTGATATCATTGTCCTTTAAATATCCTTGCATTAATTGTCTTAATGCTGCTTTTTGTGGTGTGTCTCCTTTTCTTCTTCCCATAAAAAAACCTCCAAACTGAGTAATATTATCTTACATCAGTTTGAAGGTTTACACAAACTTTGGGATAATGTCACTCTCTGATAAATATCTCTCTCCGTATCTTCTGATTCTTTTACCATTTTATATATTGGCGAAATCACAATTTCATCTTCTACAAGATCATCGGCTATCTTTGCTATTGAATCTCCTTTTTTATTTTCTTTTGAACCATCATAATCAATTTTAGTGTTTCGCCTCTATTAACTCCTCTTTCTTCTGCTGCATCTAATATTGTACACATTGTAATTGCTCCTTCTTCTTTTTCTCTAAATTTAACTTCAAAATCTTTCATCTTCAACAAAAATCCTCATAAACTTCAGCATCTCATCTACATGTTTAATTTGTTTATGATTTTCAATGGTTTTATACCCTTTCCTTCTCTTCACAAAATAATCCGCAATAATTCCGAAATCACTCTGAAACATCTCTATTTGTTCCTCACTATCTCAAATACATTTAAGTGTTTTCCAGTTTATTCCACATATTTTTATTTATTTTTAGTATACTATAGTTATTTCATGTTTTCAATCCATCTTCTCTACACCTTTCCTCCACAATCAACCTATGTTAAACTAATTATATAACAATTATTCAACGACATATTACATAAACCAAAAGGAATCCTAACACATGACTTTAGAAGAAGAATATCGTCTATCCTGCTATGAGGAACTGACGACTCTTGGAAATCACAATCATATATATTTAGTTAAACACAAACTGTCTGGTGAGATTTTCGTTAAGAAAGTTTTATCCAGATTTTCTTTGGATGTTTATAAACAGTTGAGGGACTTACAAATCCCTGGAATTCCAAAAATTCATGACCTGATCCTTGAAAATAATTCTTTGATCCTGATTGAAGATTATATTCATGGACAAACTTTAGAACAGCTGCTCGCCGAACAGACATCGCTAGTCTATTCGGATGCTCTTGCGATCATGCGTAAGCTTTGTGATGTGTTAAAATCACTTCATACTCTGACTCCTCCGATCATTCATCGTGATTTGAAATTGTCGAATATCATTTTGACCAGTGAAAATCTTGTCTATATCGTGGATTTCGATACTGCCAGATATTATGAATCTGGGCAGGAACAAGATACCGAATTACTTGGGACCAAAGAATATGCCCCTCCAGAACAGTATGGATTTGGGCAGTCTGATGCCCGATCTGATATTTATGCATTGGGGATTATTTTTAACCGCTTATTGACAGGAGAATATCCAAAACATCAATTGGCAGATGACAGATATCGTTCCGTCATTTCAAAATGTATTCGATGGAATCCTGAGGAACGTTTCCAGACGGTCGAAGAACTTGAGACAGCTTTACATGATAATATTTCCTCTGATATTGGAAAACCTGGATTTACGCTTTCTTCGATACATTCTGATATTCCAGGATTTCGTACTGGAAAGCTGTGGAAAATGATCTTGGCATTCTTCGGGTATCTCTTTTTCTTTACTGTAGTATGACTTCAGATTTCACAAATGCAAAAACCGGACTTCCTCTAACTGGGCTACAACTATGGCATGAACGTTTTTTTGTATTTCTGATACTGCTCAGCCTTATTTTTTATAATTTTAACTACAAAATATCCGAACCAGATCTTTTCTGGGTCATTCTCTCCCTTTTGTACTTCGAATTGTTCTACAGTTTCTGATTTCTTTGGGGATTTTGGTCATTCTTATGATCTTTATGCTGCTGATCGAAGAAATCATATGGTAGGTTCTTTATCGCTCGCAGTAAAAATTTACGCTGTCAGCGAAACATTTCTATGTGAATATTTGCTAATCTTAATATTGTTAAATATAGAAGGGAGAATTTAAATATGAAGACATGGAAATTAGTTTCTGGAATCATCTCAATTGTACTTTTTGCTTTTGTTATGTTTCAGTCTTGTGCTGCTGGAATTTCAAATTCTTTAGCAGAAAATGGGGAAAGTGGCGGTTCTGCCGGATTGATCGTTGCGATCATTTTATTGGCTGGTGGAATTGTTTCTATTGCTACAAGAAATGGTTCAAAAGGTGGTAATATCGCATTAATCGTTTTATTTGCACTTGGTGCACTTTGCGGATTTACTATGGCAGGAAGTTATGCAGATTTAAATGTATGGGCTGCCTGGTGTCTGATCTGTGCGGTATTTGCAGCAGTTTCCTTAAAGAAGGGCAATGATCGTTTATTATAAGCACAAAGAGAGAAAGGATATTTACATATGCAGGATCAATTAACTGATCATTTAGATCAACAATTAAAATCTACTTCTTTGGAGAATTTTTTTTCGGATTATCTTAAGAATCTTCAGCAGTTACCAATCCTGCAGGATTTTTTCTCTGTTTATATTGCAAAGCATGACCTGAAAATTTCGCAGATCATCAAAAAACAGTGGGATATCACAAAGCTATGCCCATGAAATCTTAAATGGAACGAAACCTCATCCTTCCAGAGATTATCTGCTGGCTTTGTGTCTTGGGGCTCATATGGATCTAAAAACCACGCAACATGCTCTGCGAATCGCACAGTTAGAGAACTTTATGCAAAAGTTCCAAGAGATGCAGCGATCATGATGCATATTAATAATGAAAATGGAATCTCATTGATATTAATATTTTTCTGGAAGAACATGGTCTTAATGTGATTTCACTTTCAAAGAAAAATTTCATAAATAATAGCAAAAGATCAGCTGTAAAACTTTCTACAGCTGATCTTTTTATATTTTCTTCGTTATATGATGTAAGTGTCAACAGTATAGATTGCGTTTGTGCTTGCACAAATAAGCAATTTATACTTATTGACACCTCATCATTATATGAAATTATCTTTTTCAACACCTAAAGTAACTTTCTCACCATTGATGTTCCATTCTTTTTCATATCCAGCAACTTCTCCAGCTTTCACTTCATCTGCTAAAAAACATCTCCAGCGATCGCTGCTTCGTTTCTTCCGATGATGTCTGCGGCTTTGTCTGATCCTTTGTAAGAGAATGTGATATGATCTGTTACTTCGAATCCTGCTTCTTTTCTCATAGACTGGATCTTGCTGACTACTTCACGGACGAATCCTTCTTCTAACAGTTCTTCGGATAAGTTTGTATCAAGTACAACTGTCACTCCGTTGTCTGCTTCTGTTACGAATCCTTCCTGTTTTACCATTTCGATCAACAGATCTTCTTCTGCTAATTCTACTGGTGTTCCATCAACTTCAAATGTTAATACTCCCTTAGAGTCTAACTGAGCTTTGGCTTCATTTCCATCAACTGCTGCTAAGTAATTTCTGATTCCTCCAACTAATTTACCGTATTTTGGTCCTACAGTCTTTAACTGTGGTTTGAAGTTGTATGTTGTGAAGTTTGATACGTCATCTGTAAATGTGATATTCTTCACATTTAACTCGTCTAAGATGATCGCTTCGTCATAATCTGGCAGAGATGCTTCTGCTTTTACATACATCTGTCCGATTGGCTGACGGTTCTTGATTGCTGCTCCATTACGGCATGCACGTCCTAATACGACGATCTTTAAGACGAGATCCATATCTGCTTCTAATTTCTCATCAACCTGTTCTGCATTGTATACAGGGAAATCGCATAAGTGGATACTTTCTTTGCAGATGCATCAACACTTCTTACGATGTTCTGGTAGATCTCTTCTGTCATAAATGGGATCATTAGGGGCTGCTGCTTTACATACAGTAACTAATGCTGTATATAAAGTCATGTATGCATTTACCTTATCCTGTTCCATTCCTTTTGCCCAGAAACGGTCACGGCAACGTCTTACATACCAGTTACTCATATCATCTACAAATTCCTGTAATGCTCTTGCAGCTTCTGGGATTCTGTAGTTTTCCTAAGTTATCATCCACAGATTTGACCATTGTGTTCATCTTAGATAACAGCCATTTATCCATTACAGATAACTTGTCATATTCTAACGCATGTTTTGTTGGATCAAACTGGTCGATCTCAGCGTATAATGTATAGAATGCATAAGTATTCCATAATGTTCCCATGAATTTACGCTGTCCTTCTGTAACGGCTTTGCATGGAAACGGTTTGGCAGCCATGGGGCACTATTTGTATAGAAATACCAACGGATCGCATCTGCTCCATGCTCTTCTAATGCATCGAATGGATCAACTGCATTTCCTTTGGACTACTCATCTTCTGTCCGTTTTCATCCTGAACGTGTCCTAATACGACAACATTTTTATATGGTGCTTTATTAAATAATAAAGTTGAAATTGCCATCAAGGAGTAGAACCATCCACGAGTCTGGTCTACAGCTTCTGAGATAAAGTTTGCTGGGAAGTTATCTTCGAAGATTTCTTTATTCTCAAATGGGTAATGCCACTGTGCGAAAGGCATAGATCCTGAATCGAACCAGCAGTCCATTACTTCTTCTACACGATGCATTGGTTTTCCACAATGTGGACACTTAATTGTTACCTGGTCGATATATGGGCGATGAAGTTCAATATCATCTGGACAGTTATCAGACATACTCTTTAATTCTTCGATAGATCCGATTGAATGCTGATGTCCACATTCACATTCCCAGATATTTAATGGAGTCCCCCAATAACGGTTTCTTGAGATTCCCCAATCCTGTACGTTCTCTAACCAGTCTCCAAAACGTCCTTTACCGATGCTCTTTGGTACCCAGTTAACTGTATTATTATTTGCGATCAGCGATCTTTTACATCTGTCATCTTGATGAACCAAGATTCTCTTGCATAGTAGATCAGTGGTGTATCCACAACGCCAGCAGTGTGGGTAACTCCGAATTTTGGAGCATCATATAATAATCCCACGGCTCTCTAAATTTTTAAGACTTCTGGATCTGCTTTCTTAACAAATAATCCGGCAAATGGTGTTTCTTCTGACATATTACCGCGTTCGTCTACTAACTGTACAAAAGGCATCTCATATTTGCGTCCGACTTTCGCATCGTCTTCACCAAATGCTGGTGCGATATGAACGATACCTGTACCATCTGTTAATGTT
>VOFB01004664.1_pt1 | contig 25390 bp, 54 predicted proteins | sample 5384141 | NCBI WGS metagenome assembly VOFB01 (sample SAMN12384721, study PRJNA508395) | human gut metagenome | isolation source: healthy gut A | host: Homo sapiens | reverse complement strand
GTAGACATTAATTTTCTTGACAAAACAGCAGTGAAGAAGATGAGGAGGGAGGCAGTCACAGATGAAAAAGATCCGTTGGAGTGACTTTTCTCTTGTAAGCAAGATCATGATCGAGGTTGGCGTGCTGGCAGTTTTACTGTTCAGCATCAACATGCTGTTTTATGCGCGGATCAACAACTCCATGCAGGAGATGGACGATGTGTATGCCAGCAATGCCCAGATCACAGAGCTTGGGCAGGTTTTTGACGATGTGCAGGACAGTATGTACCAGTATCTGAAGGTAAAAACTCTCAGGCACTGATGGATTATTATCAGAATGAGGCGAAATACAGGCAGGAGCTGGAGAAGTTAAATGAACGGAATATTGATGATTCCGTAAAACTTCTGGAGAAGAAGATACGTAAGATGTCGGAATCATATCTTTCCTGTACCGCAGGAACTGTAGCTGCCAAGAGAGGCAGGAATGTGGAGAAATATAAGCAGGAATATGATGAAAGTCTGGAGCTTTACAGTTATATCCAGAGTTCTATGGATGAGCTGAACAAGCAGCTTTTTAAAGAAAATTCCCAGACTTATGCAGCTCTCCGGGCGGTTATGAGATATCTGGAGATCAGTAATATGATGATCATGCTTTGGTGGTGATCTGTGGAATGTTCCTTCTGATCATGGCAACAAGGGAGATGTTCCTGCCGCTGACTAATATGGCAGAAACTGCACAGCTGGTAGGTCAGGGGAATTTTAATGTAAAAGATGCCCCAGCAGATTCAGGGATGAGCTTGGAACGGTAACAAGAGCCTTTAATACCATGGTGGATAATCTTGGTCTTTACATTGCCAGGACAAAGGCCAGCATGGAAAAAGAACAGCAGATGATAGAGGGGAGCTTTTTGATGGAAACACATCTCAAGGCGGCACAGCTTAAGTATCTCCAGTCACAGATCAATCCGCACTTTCTGTTTAATTCCCTGAATGCAGGAGCACAGCTTGCAATGATGGAGGATGCAGAAAAACCAGCATCTTTGTGGAAAAGATGGCAGATTTTTTTCGCTACAATGTAAAGAAGGGTGAGGAAGATGCCACACTGGAGGAAGAACTGGAGGCTGTGGACAATTACATTTATATTCTGAATGTACTGGTTTGCCGGGGACATCCATTTTTCAAAAAAAGTGGAATGTGATGTGGAAAATGTACGTGTTCCCAGTATGATCCTGCAGCCGGTTGTGGAAAACGCAGTCAATCATGGAATCCGGAATATAGATTGGGAAGGACATATTGATCTCAGTGTGGAGAGATGGAACGACCATATTGAGATCAGTGTTCGATAACGGACTGGGCATGACCAGAGAACAGATAGAAAGAGTCCTGTCAAAAAAGTCCACAGCAGTTCAGGGCGAGGGGATTCCACGGAATCGGAATGAATAATGTGATCAGCCGTCTGGAACTGTATTATGAGCGGGACGGATTAATGGAAATATACAGTGAAGGTGAAGGAATGGGAACAGAGGTAGTGATCAATATTCCTCTGGAGAGGAGTGAAAAAATGTACAGAATCCTGATTGCTGATGATGAGGGGATCATGCTGGAATCCCTGAAAAATATTATAAGTTCCAACTATGGAAATGAATGTGAGATCCATACAGCCAAGACAGGCCGTGTGGTTGTGGAGGAGGCGGAGAAATATCCGCCGGATATCTGCTTTTATGGACATTCAGATGCCGGGCTTAAGTGGAATCCAGGCAATCCGGGAAATTCAGAAATTTAACAGATCTGTGGTCTTTGTGATCATTACAGCCTATGATAAATTTAATTATGCCAAGGAAGCGGTAAATCTTGGAGTTATGGAATTTCTTACCAAGCCGGTAAACAAAAAGGTGATTCTGGAAATATGCTCCAAAGCTATGGAAAAGGTAGATTCTACAAGACAGAAGCGAAGCGATGATCTCCGTATCCGTGAAAAGCTGGAGACAGTTGTGCCCATGATTGAGAGCGGATATATCAATAATATTCTTCTGCAGGATGATTTTCAGACATATCAGGATAATACAGGGAGCTTCTGGATATCCGGGAAGAATATGGATATATGATCGTGGCTGAATTCGGGGATTCCCACGGAAAATGGCGTTCTTACCAATGCGGTGGGGGCCAGTGTGAAGGCAAACAAATTTTATTCCACATTCCGGGAAATCGCTCAGGGATTTTTGAATGTCTGGTAGGACCCATTATGGGAAACCGTATTGTACTGCTTGTTCCATACCGTAATTCCAGGAGTCCTATGAGGAACGTGTGGAGGTTGTAACAAGAACCAGAAACATGGTACATAAGCTGGAAAGCAGGATCGACAGTAAATTTCGCTGTGGTATCGGCCGGGTGAAGGAGATGGGAAGCACCATGAAAGAATCCTTCAAGGAGGCCATGATCGCACTTCGGGAAAGCACCAGCCATGTTATACATATTGAGGATGTTCCGGCTGCACAGAAATATGACGGCGAATATCCAAGAGATTTGGAACGTCGCTATGAAAAGCGGGTGATGGATAAGGATGTGGCAGGAGCTTTAAGCTGTGCCGAGGAATTTATCCGGTGGATGGAGAAGCAGCCGGGAGTAGATCTGGAGGACATGCGCATCAAGATCCTGGAGCTTGTGATGGGAGTGAAAAAAGGCCTTTTTTGCAGGTACCGTGAAATATGCGATCAGCTGCCGCAGAAATTATATTCATGAGATCCAGGAATATACAGATATAGAAGGAATGAAAAAATGGTTCCTGGGCAAAACATCAGAAATCTGCAGTAACATGGAAAGTGCAAGGGAAAAAGAAGCGGTTTCTATTATCGAAAAGCAAAGTCCTATATTCGGGACAATTACAAAAAAGATATTTCACTGGATGAGGTGTCACGGGAGGTGGATATCAGCCCTTATTATTTCAGCAAGCTTTTTAAGCAGGAGACCGGAGGAAATTTTATCGAGTATCTTACAGAAGTGCGGCTTCGGAATGCAAGAGAACTTCTCAAGGATTCAGGGCTTTCCATCAAGGAGATCTGTGCGGAATCCGGATACAGCGACCCCAATTATTTCAGCAGGATATTCAAGAAATACGAAGGCGTGACACCAAGTGAATTCAGAGAGAGGTTGAGGTAGACAATATGAGCGGGGGGAAAATGATCAGGAAGCTGTTGATTTTACTGTGTTTGCTGACATTGATGCTAAGTGGCTGCACTTCCGAAAAAACAAAGCAGACAGCTGCACAGGAAAACGATACAGAGGAAGACAGTGGTGAAAAGAAAATTCAGATCGGTCTTACAGTGGATTCTTTTTTGTTATTGAGAGGTGGATCCGTGACAGGGATGTATCCGTGGCAACAGCAAGGGAGCTGGGAGCGGAAGTGAATGTTCAGGATGCGGGAGCAGATACAAAAGAGCAGATCAGCCAGATTGACTATTTTATCAAGAAGCATATGGACGTGATCGTGATCATTGCCAGAGACTGCAAAGCATTATCTGAGGCTGTGGAGCGTGCCCACAATGCAGGAATCAGGGTGATCTCCTATGACCGCATGGTAAATGATGCGGATACAGACATGTATATTTCCTTTGATAACCGGAAAGTCGGAGATCATGGCACAGTCCATGATGGAAGCGATCCCCTGATGGCGGAAAGATTTTTTATGATCCAGGGCTCTGCTTCAGATAACAATGTGGACATGGTAAAAGAGGGATTTGAAGACACTCTGAAAAACAGTGATCTGAAGGTAGTTTACGAAGCCAACTGTGAGGGCTGGATCGCAGAGCTGGCAGCAGATTATGTGGAGGAAGCCCTGGAAAAATATCCTCATGTTAAGGGGATTATGTGCGGAAATGATGATATTGCCAGTCAGGTGATACAGATTCTTGCGGAAAACCAGCTTGCCGGACAGGTGATCGTGGTAGGCCAGGATGGTGATCTGGCTGCATGTCAGCGTATTGTGGAAGGAACCCAGTACATGACAGCATTTAAATCTATCGAAGATCTGGCACGCCAGGCAGCTGAATATGCGGTGAAGATGGCAGAAGAGGGAAAGATTCCGTCAGATGTGACAGATACCATGAGCGATGGAAGCTATGATATCCCGGCGAAGGTGCTGGAACCGGTTGCCGTTACAAGGGATAATATTGATGAGGTGATCATTGACGGCGGTTTCCACAGACGAGATGAAGTATATCTCAATATAGATTACGATACAGGAGTAATGCAGAACAGATTGCATACCGGCATATATGTGGCAGTGAAATTCTGCAAGATAATGTGGCAGTGTATCCATATGCGCAATAATACACAATTATGACAAAAATCAATAGCAGATTTTTGGTGCAAAAATGTCTTGCCTGATGCAGGGGCATTTTTCTTTTGCAAAAAATGTCTCTGTCCTTGCCAACCATGTCCAGATTGCCCTGTGCTATAGTAACATCATCAAAGGAAACGTGATTCCAAAACAAATAATGAAACGGAGGATTTTACAATGAAAAAAGAAAAATGGTATCTGCACTTCTTTTGCGCAACAATGGTAGCTGGTATGGTGGTAGTTCCGGCAGCAACAGCACAGGCAGCAGACAAGAAACTGATCGGTGTTACCATGCCTACAAAAGATCTTCAGAGATGGAATCAGGATGGCGAGAACATGAAGAAAGAGCTGGAAGCAGCAGGCTATGAAGTAGACCTTCAGTATGCATCCAACGATGTAAGCACACAGGTTTCACAGCTTGAGAACCAGGTAGCAAACGGATGTGACCTTCTGGTTGTGGCATCCATCGATGGAAGCAGCCTTGGCGAGCCTCTGAAACAGGCCAAAGAAAAAGGAATTCCGGTTATTTCCTATGACCGTCTGCTTATGAATTCAGACGCAGTTTCCTACTATGCAACATTTGATAACTACAAGGTAGGTCAGAAACAGGGCGAATACTTAGTAGATGCTCTGGATCTTGACAATCAGGACGGACCATTCAATATTGAGCTGTTCACAGGAGATCCTGGCGATAACAACTGTAACTTCTTCTTCGGTGGTGCAATGGATGTTCTCCAGAAATACATCGATGACGGTAAGCTGGTAGTAAAATCCGGTCAGACAGAGTTCGAGCAGGTTGCTACAGCTAACTGGGACAGTGCAAAAGCACAGGATAGAATGGATACTATCATCGCAGGTAACTACTCTGACGGAACAAACCTTGACGCAGTTCTCTGCTCCAACGATTCCACAGCACTTGGTGTAGAAAATGCACTTGCAGCTTCCTACACAGGAGAATATCCGATCATCACTGGTCAGGACTGTGATACACCAAACGTTAAGAACCTTGTAGCAGGAAAACAGGCTATGTCCGTATTCAAAGATACACGTGCTCTTGCATCTGCAGTAGTTAACATGGTTGACTCCATCATGAAAGGTGAGGAACCGGAAGTCAACGATACAGAATCTTATGACAACGGCACAGGCGTTATCCCGACATACCTTTGCGATCCGGTTGTTGTAACTGTTGATAATTACAAAGAAATGCTGATTGATTCCGGATATTATACAGAGGATCAGATTAAATAATAAGAATTTTTAAGAAAGAAATTTATCACATGCAGGCGGGGAATATAACCGCCTGCATGAACAGTGGAAAGGGAGGGAAATAGAATTGGCTAAGATACTTTTGGAAATGAAGAATATTACCAAAACTTTCCCAGGTGTAAAAGCACTGGATAACGTTAATCTTCAGGTGGAAGAAGGCGAGATCCACGCACTGGTCGGTGAAAACGGTGCCGGTAAATCTACATTGATGAATGTATTAAGTGGTATTTATCCGTATGGAACCTATGAAGGAAATATTATTTATGATGGTGAAATCTGTAAGTTCAATACAATCAAAGACAGTGAAGAAAAAGGAATTGTAATCATTCACCAGGAACTTGCGCTGATCCCGTACATGACCATCGGCGAGAACATGTATCTGGGTAATGAAAGAGGCAAAAGCTTTTCCATTAACTGGAATGAAACTTATGGAGAAGCAGATAAATATTTGAAAATAGTAGGACTGGAGGAATCCTCCAGAACTTTTGATCAAGGATATTGGTGTAGGTAAGCAGCAGTTGGTTGAGATCGCAAAGGCACTTGCAAAGAATGCAAAGCTGCTCATTCTGGATGAGCCTACCGCATCACTGAATGAAGATGACTCCAAAGCTCTTCTGGATCTTCTTCTGAAATTCAAGAAGCAGGGAATGACCTCGATTATCATTTCCCATAAATTAAATGAAATCTCCTATGTAGCAGATAAGATCACAGTTATCCGAGATGGATCTACCATTGAAACACTGGATAAAAAGAAAGACGATTTTTCTGAGCAGAGGATCATTCAGGGAATGGTTGGACGTGAGATGACAGATCGGTTCCCGAAACGTCCAAATGTAAAGATCGGCGATGTTTCCATGGAGATTAAAAAACTGGAATGTTTATCATCCGCTGTATACAGAACGTAAGGTGGTAAATAACGTATCCTTTAAAGTACATAAAGGTGAGGTTGTTGGTTTCTCAGGACTGCAGGGTGCAGGCCGTACAGAGCTTGCCATGAGTATCTTCGGAAAGAGCTATGGAACCAAGATTTCCGGTCAGATCTTTATGAACGGAAAAGAAGTGAAACTGAATACAGTTCAGAAGCCATCGACAACAAGCTTGCTTATGTTACAGAGGACAGAAAAGGAAACGGACTGATCCTTTCCAAATCCATCAAAATGAACACTACGCTTGCAAACATGTCTGGTATCAGTAATGGAAAAGTGATCGATACGGATAAAGAATACGCAGTTGCTGAGGAATACAGGAAGAAACTGAAAACCAAAATGTCCGACAGTTGAGCAGAATGTAGGTAACTTAAGTGGTGGAAACCAGCAGAAAGTGCTTCTTGCGAAATGGATGTTCGCAGAACCGGACATCCTGATCCTGGATGAGCCTACAAGAGGTATTGACGTAGGAGCCAAATATGAAATTTACTGTATTATCAACGATCTGGTTGCAGCAGGCAAATCTGTTATCATGATCTCTTCTGAACTTCCGGAAGTACTGGGAATGTCAGACAGAATCTATATCATGAATGAAGGCAAGTTCGTAGGAGAGGTAAGTGGTGAGGAAGCTACATCTGAGCTGATCATGTCAAAGATCGTAAAATCAGGAAAAGGAGCGTAAGAAGATGGAGAAAAAGCTTAGTTTTTCAGAAGTATTAAAGAAAATATACCATGGTGATCGTTCTGGTTCTGGTAGTCATCATGTTTACTGAACACCAAAGGTGTTATGCTTCTGCCGCAGAACGTAAATAACCTTGTAGCCCAGAATGCATATGTATTTATCCTTGCAACAGGTATGTTGTTCTGTATTCTGACTGGTGGTAATATTGACCTTTCTGTTGGTTCTGTTGTATGTTTTGTAGCAGCTGTTGGCGGTAAGATGATGGTTCTCAACAGTATGAACCCGTATCTCACTATGATCGTGATGCTTCTTGTGGGTATTGCCATCGGTGCATGGCAGGGATTCTGGATTGCTTATGTACGAATCCCACCGTTTATCGTAACTCTGGCAGGTATGCTTGCTTTTCGTGGCCTTTCCAACTGTAGTTCTGGAAGGACAGACCCTGGCCCCGATGCCGGATGCTTATCTGGCTCTGTTCAATAACTATATTCCGGACTTCCTTGGTGGAGGTGAAGGATTTAACAGAACATGTTTCGTAGTTGGCATTATTGTCTGCATCGTCTATGTTGCACTTGTTATGAAAAACCGTGCAGACCGTGCGAAAAAGGGTACAGTGTGGAAGCTTTTGGCGGTGCGGCAGTTAAGATGGTCCTGATCTGTGCAGTTGTTCTTGCATTCATGTTCCGTCTGGCTCAGTATAAAGGTATTCCGAACTCTCTGCTCTGGGTTGCAGTGATTATTGCAATCTATACATACATCGCTTCCAAAACTACTACAGGTCGTTATTTCTATGCAGTTGGTGGTAATGAGAAGGCAACAAAGCTTTCCGGTATTGATACGAACAAAGTTTATTTTCTGGCTTACTTGAACATGGGTCTTCTGGCAGCTATCGCAGGTATGGTTACCATGGCTCGTCTGAATTCTGCTAACCCGCAGGCTGGTACAAACTTTGAGATGGATGCGATCGGTGCTTGTTTTATTGGTGGTGCTTCTGCTTATGGTGGTACCGGTACAGTTCCTGGTGTTATCATTGGTGCACTTCTGATGGGTGTTCTGAATCTTGGTATGAGTATCATGGGTATTGACCAGAATATCCAGAAGGTTGTTAAAGGTATGGTTCTTCTGGCAGCGGTTATCTTCGATGTTGTCAGCAAGAGAAAATCTTTTATCGTAAAATAAGCTGTTCAGCCTGTTGTTTATTTAGTAGCATGGATTCTATTGCATGTCAAGGGCGCCCGAGAAAATCGGGCGTTTATTTACCCTTGATATGCGATTGGATCTGTGCTTAATCGATATCCTCTGGCTGGATTCGATCCCCAAAATAGATGCATAACTGATCCAGTGTCAGACCCCAGTCCCAAGCCTTTCCGGTCCATTTTTTTGTGGCATCCATCATTGCCAGATAGAGCATCTTGAAAAGTGCATCATCGGTCGGAAAAATAGTCTTGGATTTCGTAACCTTGCGTAGCTGGCGGTTAAAATTTTCGATAGAATTTGTAGTGTATATTAATTTACGTATCTCAGATGGATATTTAAAATAAGTGGATAATTGTGTCCAGTTATTTCTCCAAGATCCAATGGAAGCAGGGTATTTTTTGCCCCATTTTTCTTCCAGATCTTCCAAGGCTGTGAGCGCAAGATCTTCTGTATCAGCTTTGTAAACCAGCTTTAAATCCGCCATAAATGGTTTTAAATCTTTGTAAGAGATAAATTTTGTAGAATAACGAATCTGATGCACAATACACCTCTGGATCTCCGCCTGTGGGAATACTGCATGGATGGCATCCCCGAATCCGGTCAATCCATCTACGGATACGATCATGATATCTTCTACACCTCGGTTTTTTATCTCGTTGAGAACGGACAACCAGTATTTTGCACTTTCATTTCCTCCTACCCACATGCCGAGAACCTCACGTTTTCCGTTCAGTTTAACACCTATAGCAACGTAAACAGCTTTTTTTACCGTTCGATTGTCTTCTCGAACATGGAAATGTACCGCATCCATAAAAACAATGGCATATTTTCTTTCCAGCGGCCGATTTTGCCATTCTTTTGCGATAGGAAGGATTCGATCTGTCATATGTGATATCATTTCTGCGGATGCATTCACACCATAAACATCTTTGAGATGAGCGGAGATATCCCTTGTCGTCATTCCTTTTGCATACATAGAGAGTACCTGATCTTCAATGTTTGAGATATCTGTCTGATTCTTTTTCACAATCTGCGGTTCAAAATCTCCCTTTCGATCTCGTGGTATATCCAGATCGATCGTCCCCATTGAAGAGGTGACTGTTTTAGGACTATAACCATTACGGCTATCGTCTGTCTCTTTGTTCTTGTAGTCATACTTGGAATATCCAAGGTGATCATCCATTTCAGCTTCTAACATACCTTGCAGCGTTTCGCCTAGCAGGTCTTTCAGCATGTCCTGGACGTCCTGAGCATCCTTTGGTTGATAGTGTTCCAACAAGCTACTGATGAACGCTTTGCGTTCCGGATCCATTTTTCTTCTTCGTGCCATAAAAAAATCCTCCTGAATTGATATTTATTTGCAGCTTTTTCTGCTCCTGGGTAAGATCTAACAGAGATTCCATATATATCGGAATTCCCGGGAAAGGGTTGTTCTTTCAATCGCCGGATCATCGGTATTTAGGGTTACCTTAAGTCCCATTTCGAGAAATGCTTTCAGCGGATAAGCAGACATTTCTTCCACAGCTTTTGTCTGGCGATTGCTTGTAGGGCACATTTCAGAAAAAATCCCTTATCCTTACAAGCTGTATCACTTCCTTATTTCCCGCGATCCTCACACCATGACCGATCCTGACTGCCCCCATATGGACAGCTGTTTTTTACATCCTCTGCATTTCCGGCCTCGCCTGCATGGATGGTAAATGGAACCTGATATTCTCTTGCTTTGCAAAAGTGCCTCGTAATTTTCTGTTGGAAAGAGTGCCTCGGCTCCCTGCAAGATCGATAGCAACCACGCCTCCATCTTCAACAAGATATTTTTTGCCAGCTCCAGAGTTTCAGATTTTCTTTCTGGTTAAGATCACCGCGCATACAGCATAAGATCAGATTACCGGGGATGGGAGCTCTTTTCAGACCACGTAATGCAGCATGGATCGCTGTTTCCTGAGTCATTTCCTTCTGTGTATGGAGCTGTGGGGGCAAAACGAAGTTCTGCGTAGATCACACCGTCTTCTTTCATTTCAGAAAGGATAAGATAAACAGCCTCTTCCAATGCCTCTTCTGTCTGAAGAAGGGAAAGAGGCAGGTCAAAGCATTTCAGAAAATCATTGAGATTTTCGCAGGTATCCGGCACAGAAAGGAGAGAAAGAAGCTCTTCATCTGTGGCAGCCGGAAGCGTGATCTGCTGCAATGCGGCAAGTTTTCTGGCTATCTCTGTGGTAATGCAGCCGTCCAGATGTGCGTGGAGATCGATGTAGTGATCAATTCTATTTTCTGTTTTCATAGGCGCTAAGTACCTCCCTGGTTGGATTTATTCTTATCCCTGAAATGGTTTTGCGTTTCTTATGGTATCTGTCGGAAGGAAATATTAAGGTGAATTCCGGGTTATATTTCCTGTGTGGCTTTTTTAACCAGGATTGCTCTTCTTCATTCAGATACGGAGAAATCTTTTCGTATACAAGGGCATGATACTGATTGAGCAATTTGCGCTCTCCTGCTTCCATCTGTCCCGGATCTATACCTTCCAGATCAAATGGTACCAGGGTCAGTGGCTCAAATTTCATAAACTGGCCGTAAGATGTTTTTTCAGCTTTTTGCAAACTACAAGATTTTCGTGACGGATGCCGAATTCATTTTCCGCATAATATCCCGGTTCATCGGAGGTGATCATCCCTTCTTCCAGAACAGGAGCCGGAAGCTCGGCAGGGCTTTTCCCAGCGGAAGCTCTGCGGTCCTTCGTGTACATTGAGAAGATAACCTACGCCATGGCCGGTTCCGTGGTTGTAATCCTCTCCCATAGCCCAGAGAGGTCCTCTAGCCAGGGCATCCAGATTCAGGCCGGTACAGCCGTAACGGAATTTTGCTGCTGCCAGGTTCAGGTGTCCACGGAGTACTGCTGTGAAATATTTTTTCTTTTTCAGTAACCGGGCCAAGTACAACGGTGCGGGTGATATCAGTAGTGCCCTCCAGATAATGTCCGCCTGTATCCATCAGAACCAGCCCTTTTGGCTCAAGTGGAATATTGGTTTCTTCTGTTGCACTGTAATGGACAATGGCTCCATGTGCACCGTAGGCAATGATGGGATCAAAGCTGTTTCCTGAAAATTCTCCTGTCCGGAACGGAATTCATAGAGCTTCTCAGCAGCGGAAAGCTCGGTGATCTTTTGTTTTCCCACATTTTTCTTCAGCCAGTGGATAAACTTCACCATTGCAACGCCATCTTTGAGGTGGGCAGTCTTTTTCATTCTGGACTTCGGTTTCATTTTTGATGGCTTTTGGGAGAAGGGTCAGATTTTCACCGTCCAGGATCGTTACCGACTTTGGAATACTGCTGACCAGCCGGCTGTTTACATTGTTTCTGGAAAGAAATACCTTTTTCTCTTCGGGGATCGTCTGCACATAGGTGTAAATATCATCATATGGATAAATGGCAATACCGTCTTTGGAAAGTGCTTCCTTAACAGAATCCGAAAAAGGCTTTTTCATTGACAAAAGACGGAGCTCACTGTCATCCAGCACAAGATAGGAAAGAACTACCGGGCAACAGTGGATATCATTTCCGCGGATATTTAAAAGCCATGCAATGTCATCAAGGGAAGTGAGGATAAAGAGGTCTGCGCCCTTCTCTTTCAGTTTGCTGCGGATTTCACGGATCTTGTCTGCTCTGGATCTTCCGGCCCATTTTTCGATAATTCCATTACCGGTTCACAGGAAAGTGCCGGACGGTCATTCCAGATTTCTCGATCAGATCCTCATTTACAGCAAATGTACCTGTTTTTTTCTGAAGGATTTTTCTAGCGTCTCTGCTTCTTCTGCGCTTACGGTGCACGGCCATCGAAGCGAGACACATTCCCTTTTCAGATTTTCTTCCAGGAATTTGTGGATCGTTGGTACGTCCGGTTCTCCCATCTTAAACAGAGTAACCGGGTTCCTCTAACTGCTGTGCAGCCTGGATAAAATATCTTCCGTCTGTCCAGAGTCCGGCCATGTCCTGCATGATCACGGCAGTTCCGGCAGAACCGGTAAATGGTGATGTATTTCTGCATTTTAAAATAATCCCCAACATACTCAGAACCATGAAAATCATCGGTCGGAACCAGATAAGCATCGATTCCCTTTTCCTTCATTTGTTTTCGAAGAGCTGTGATCCGTTCTGTAACTGTCATAATCTTATGCCTCCTCTGTATAACTGTTCTTTATCGCAAAGCCATGATCCATAGGGGCCGCTTCCCTTTCCCAGATCCAGCATGGCAGCAAGGGCTCCGGAAATATAGTCCTTGGCACGGTTTACAGATTCCACCATGGAAAATCCCTTTGCAAGGTTGGAAGTGATGGCCGAGGAAAGAGTACATCCTGTTCCGTGGGTATTGGGATTGTCGATCCTTTTTCCCTCAAACCACTGATATGTTCCATTCACATAGAGAAGATCATTGGCATCATTGAGCTTATGTCCACCCTTGCAGAGAACTGCACAGTGATACTGCTCGGAAACCTGTTTTGCAGCTTCGATCATATCATCGGCGCTTTTGATCTTCCGTCCGGTAAGCACCTCGGTTTCCGGGATATTGGGGGTGAGAAGATCTGCAAGAGGAAACAGTTCTTCCTTCAGAACATCCACCGCCTCCTCACTGATCAGTCTTGCACCGCTTGTGGCAACCATAACCGGGTCCACCACGATATTTTTTGCCCGATACTGTCGGAGCTTTCCTGCGATCATATGGATCAGATCACTTTCGGAAACCATTCCGATCTTTACTGCATCCGGAAAAATATCCGTAAAAATACAGTCCAGCTCCTGACCCAGGAACTCTGCGGTTGCATTCTGGATGGCTGTGACACCGGTGGTGTTCTGGGCAGTCAGCGCGGTGATGGCACTCATGGCGTATACCCGTTTGCCATCATGGTTTTAATATCGGCCTGGATCCCGGCTCCTCCGCTGGAATCGCTGCCTGCGATGGTTAATGCTGTTTTCATCTTTGGTTTCCTCCGTTTTCTGTGAATATATGGTTCTGTAACTCTGTCAGATCCCGACAGTAGATATAGGCATCCTTTTTCAGCTGTTCCTGATCCGGTTCTCCCAATGCGTCATAAATACCGGCAGTCAGAAATCCTGCATTTCCGGCAGTCTGCAACGCGTAGAGTGAATCCTCCACAAACCAGCGTCCGGGATGGCTTTGTTCCCAGTGCTTCTGCAGCTGTAAGATAGACCCTCGGAGAATGTTTGCTTTCTCCGATCCCACTGGTGGTATAGATTTTATCAAAAAAGGAAAGAAGTCCGTTTCTTTCCAGCGCCCGGCAGATATGTTCCCTGGGGCTTGAGGTTGCCACCGCAGCCGGGATTTTCTGTTCTGCAAGGCATTGAAGAAGTTCTCTGGCACCTGATTTTGCCGGGACCTCTTCAAAATAGTATTTACGGATCCGGGATTTCAGATCCATCACGATCTTTTCTTCGGAATACGCAAGAGTAAACCTGTTTTTCAGCCAGTCCGCTCCCTGCCCATACTCATGGGAAAAAGGATTTCGTCCATTTCCGCAACCGGCTGATATCCCAGATCTGTAATATATCGTTTTCCAAGCTCCTTCCAAACAGAGAGCGAATCCAGAAGGACGCCGTCTGCATCAAATATCACGGCTTTTATAGGAAAAATCATGTTTATACTCCTGAAATTTTTTTTTTGTGATACTCTGTCATTGGAACATTACGAAATAATTTCCCATGACATAAAAACTGATATAAAAAACGCGGATATATCACAAAAGATATATCCGCATTTATTATAAGCCGCAGATATCCAAAATGCAACCGGGAGTTAAGGAGGCTCATCTGAAACAGCAGCTCTATTTTCAAAACATTTTTATTCTTTACCGTTAAAACAATATGTGCATACATTACAAGGATCGATCCCAATGGATTCCAGAAGATCATCCAGTCTGTGATAGCGAAGGGTGGTAAAATTCTGCATCTCGCAGATATCCTGTACCATCTGCTCGTATTTCTCTGTATGTGGATCTGCATATTCATCCAGAACTTCCTGCGGACAGTTGGGGCCTTCTCTCTTCTCGATCACCTGACGGGTGATCAGCTCCATCTCAGATTTGGAACGGGAGAAGTTTAAATATTTGCAGCCGTACATGATTGGCGGGCAGGCAGGACGGACATGAACCTCTTTGGCTCCGCTGCGGTACAGAAATTCGGTTGTCTCGCGAAGCTGGGTGCCACGTACGATGGAATCGTCTATGAGAAGAAGTTTTTTATCCTTGATCAGCGCACGTACCGGGATCAGTTTCATTTTGGCAATAAGGTTACGCTGGTTCTGATTGGTCGGCATAAAAGATCTGGGCCAGGTTGGTGTATATTTAATGAATGGTCTTGCGTAAGGAATGCCGGATTCATTGGCGTATCCGATGGCATGGGCAATGCCGGAATCCGGAACACCGGCTACAATGTCCGGGTGCACGGAATCGCCGTCTCTCTTTGCAAGCATGCTTCCACATCGGTAGCGCATCTCCTCTACATTTACACCTTCATAAGAGGCTGTCGGATATCCGTAGTAAACCCATAGGAAGGAACAGATCTTCATTTTCTTTCCAGGCTCTACCAGAGTTTTTACACCATCTGCCGTGACAAATACAATTTCTCCAGGTCCAAGTTCCTTATAGTCTTCATATCCCAGGTTGATATAGGCATGGCTTTCAAAGGAAATACAGTATGACCCTTCTTTGTGGCCAATTTCCACAGGAGTTCTGCCCATCTTGTCACGCGCTGCATAAATTCCGTCTTTTGTCATAAGAAGCAGAGTCATGGAGCCGTCGATCAGTCCCTGTACGTACTGGATACCTTCCACAAAATTGTCCTTTTCACAGATCAGTGCAGCGATCAGTTCGGTCACATTGACTGTTCCGTTGGTCATCTCCTGAAAATGTACCTTGGTCGTATCATACAGCTGCTGCAGAAGTTCATCGTAATTATTGATCTTTCCCACAAAAGTGAGGGCAAAGCTGCCGATCCTGGAACTGAACAGAAGGGGCTGAGGCTCATAATCAGAAATACATCCGATTCCCATATTTCCTTCATGGAACCCACATCTCCGTCAAATTTTGTACGGAAAGGCGTGTTCTCAATGTTGTGGATGGCACGGTCAAATCCATTTTCACCGTAAACTGCCATTCCGCCGCGGCGTGTTCCCAGATGAGAATGGTAATCCACTCCGTAAAAAAAGCTCCAGTACACAGTCATCCTTCGATGCTACTCCAAAAAATCCGCTCATAATGCGCTCCTCTCTACTACTATGATGTTAACGATTTCTGTTATCGTTCCTATATCCATAATCGCTATCAGTATAGCATAAGAGAATTGAAAATAAAAACCAATTTGGCGGATAATCCTGCTTTTTCAGAATAAACTATAAAGATATTAGCCGGATTTATAGAAGTGGAAAATTTTTTCTGTATGAGACAAAAGAAACAGCTCCGCTTTTACAGAACTGTTTCTTTTGGCCATTTGGCAAATATGTGGTTTAAAAAAATCCGGTTTATTCCTGGGTGATTCCTTTAAACTCGTAACCGGCTTCCTTGATCACTTCTTCAACCTTTGCCTCGTCAACCTTCTCAGGTACAGAGAATACAGTTGTTCCGTTCTCGTGGGAAGAAACTACGTCTTCTGCTCCGAAAGCTGCCTGGATGGCTTTGTTTACGTGTGCCTCACAGTGTCCGCACATCATTCCTTCTACATTGACCGTTACCTTTACCATTGTTTTGTTCTCTTTTCTTCTTTTTATATTTTCATCATGACTGATGTGTAATGTTACCGGATTTTTGATCGTTTTGTCTTTGGCTGCATTGTGGACCTGAAACAGATTCAGACGCAGGGCATTTGTTACAACACAGAAGCTGGAAAGGCTCATGGCCGCAGCTCCGAACATCGGATTCAAGGTCCATCCGAAAAGCGGAATCCATACACCGGCTGCCAGGGAATACCGATCACATTGTAGAAGAATGCCCAAAAAAGATTCTCATGGATATTCCGAAGTGTGGCGCGGCTTAAACGTATGCCGCTGGAACATCACTTAAACGGCTCTTCATCAGAACAACATCTGCCGCATCAATTGCGATATCGGTTCCCGCGCCGATCGCAATTCCGATATCTGCTCTGGTAAGTGCAGGTGCATCATTGATTCCGTCTCCTACCATGGCAACCTTTCCCTGTTCCTTCAGAGAACGGATCACACTTTCCTTCCATCCGGAAGAACACCTGCAATTACATCGTCCACTCCTGCCTGTACTCCGATTGCTTTTGCGGTACGTTCATTATCTCCTGTTAGCATAACCACACGGATTCCCATGTTCTGAAGCTCTTTTTACTGCACGGGGACTGTCTTCCTTGATCACATCCGCAACTGCGATGATTCCCAAAAGTTTACCGTTTCGTGTGAAAAGAAGGGGCGTTTTTCCCTGCTCTGCAAGCTGCTCGGCCTGGTCCTGTTAAGGTCTGCGGAAACCTTTGTCTGGCTGCTGATAAATTTCATGCTTCCGCCGGTCAGTTTGTCACTGCCAAGTACAGCGGAAAGTCCGTTTCCTGGAAGTGCCTGGAATCCGGTTACTTCATCTGCGACAAGTTTCTTTCCTCGGCTTTTTTGAGAACTGCCTTTGCCAGTGGATGTTCACTTTTTTTCTCCAGTGCACAGGCTAGAGTGAGAAGCTCTGTTTCTGTAACTCCCGTCTGCCGGGAGAATATCTGTTACCTCCGGCTGACCGCTTGTAATGGTTCCGGTTTTATCCAGTGCGACGATCTGGACTTTTCCTGCTTCCTCAAGGGAGAAACGGCTGTTTTGAAAAGGATTCCGTTCTTGGCACCCATACCGTTGCCGACCATGATGGCTACCGGCGTGGCAAGGCCGAGTGCACAGGGGCAGCTGATGACTAGAACAGAAATCCCCCTTGCCAGAGCATAACCAAAGTCTGTCCGGTAAGCAGCCAGACAATCGTTGTGATCACTGCGATTGTGATCACTGCCGGTACAAACACACCGGAAACACGGTCTGCGATCTTTGCGATCGGTGCCTTGGTGGCTGCCGCATCACTGACCATTTTGATGATCTGGGAAAGGGTGGTATCCTCTCCGACTCTGGTCGCTTCACATTTGATAAATCCGGACTGATTCACAGTTGCCGCAAAACCATATCTCCGGTTTCTTTATCAACCGGGATACTCTCGCCGGTCAGTGCGGATTCATTGACTGCGGTGGTTCCTTCCAGGATCACCCGTCCACCGGAATATTCTCTCCCGGGCGGACGACAAAGGTTTCTCCTTTCTGAACCTGCTCAATAGGAACGGTAAGTTCCTGTCCCTTTCGTACCACGACCGCAGTTTTGGGTGCCAGCTTCATAAGGCTTTTAAGCGCATCCGTTGTCTTTCCCTTAGATCGGGCTTCCAGCATTTTTCCAACTGTGATCAGGGTAAGGATCATGGCGGCAGATTCAAAATAGAACTCCATCATGTAATTCATAACGGCTGCGGAATCCCGTCCACCTGTGCCCTTGTCATTGCAAAAAGTACGTAAACACTCCACAAAAAGGATGCCATGGAACCAAGTGCCACAAGGGTATCCATGTTCGGTGCTCTATGCCACAGGCTCTTAAAACCGCTGATAAAGAACTTCTGGTTGATGACCATGACAATTCCTGCAAGAAGCAGTTGTACAAGACCCATGGCGATATGGTTGCCATCAAACCATTTCGGCAGTGGCCATCCCCACATCATATGCCCCATGGAGAAATACATCAATACTAGTAAAAATCCTACGGATGTGATAAGACGTCTCTTTAGAATCGGAGTTTCATGATCTTCCAGCGCTTCTTCTGCCGCAGACATGGAAATTTCGCTCCGGCAGCTCCCCCTTTAAAGATGCACCATATCCGGCGGCCCTTCCCACTGCGGCAATGATCTCGCCGGATGAAGCGGTTCCCTCAACTCCCATGGAGTTGGTCAGAAGACTGACGGAACAGCTATTCACCCCCGGAACTTTCGATTTACGGCTTTTTTCCACACGGGCAGAGCAGGCGGCGCAGCTCATACCAGTTACATTATATTGTTCCATTTTCTTTCAGTACCTCCTAAAATCCAGTTTGTCCCTTTATTTTCATCAGCTTCTGGAGAGTTGCCACCAGCTCATCAATGGTCTCATCCTTAACCTTCCCGGATATCCCGGGCAACGCAGGTGCGGATGTGGCTGGCAAGCAGCTCTTTGTTGAACGCATTCACTGCAGCATTGACTGCAGCGGACTGAATCAGGATATCATTACAGTAGGCATCATTCTCCATCATTCCTATAATGCCTCTGATCTGGCCTTCAATACGTTTCAGACGGTTGATCAGCTTTTTTCTCCTCCTCTGAACGTGCAGTGTGTTTTTTCACAACAGCAGGGACAGGCTTTCTTTTTTCAGACATAGGCTGTCTCTCCTTTCTATAAATACCCTCATAGGGTATCCTCTATATATGGAATAATATATACCCTCATGGGGGTATTTGTCAATAGAAACAGTATTTTTATAAAAAAGCCCGCTCATCCGATAATGGCAATGAGCGGGCAATATAAACTTATAATTAGCCGAATCAGGTCCCAACGGGGCGAAAAGCAAAAAAAGCAGTGGGTGGGGACTTGGCTATAATTCTACTCTTCCACGATATGTCCGAAATAATAGAATCCCTTGCAGGTATCCAGGCTTTACTTTTACATATTTGCCGATGAGATCTTTTTCTCCTGGAAATGAACCAAGAGATTATGCTGGGTACGACCTGTAAGAGTACCCTTTCCCGGTTTTCGTCTTCTACCAGGATTTCCTGAATGGTTCCCTGGAAACGGGAGGAATTTTCCCGGCCCTTTTCCTGTACCAGGGTAAGAAGACGGTGAAACGGTCTTTTACCACATCCTCCGGCACCTGATTTTCCATGCCGGCTGCAGGGTCCGCTTCGTTTGGAATAAATAAATGTGAAGGCAGTATCATAATTTGCTTTTTTCTTACAACATCCAGTGTTTCCTGGAAATCTTCTTCTGTTTCTCCCGGAAACCGACCATGATATCTGTTGTCAGCGAAATATCCGGAATCGCTGTACGGATCTTATCGACCAGCTCCAGATATTTCTCCTTGTCGTAACGGCGGTTCATTTCTTTAAGACTCTGCTGCTTCCTGACTGCAATGGCAGATGCAGATGGTGACAGATCTTTTTGCTCTTTGCCATTGTTTCGATCAGTTCATCCGAAAGATCTTTCGGGTGTGAAGTCATAAAGCGAATACGCTTCAGCCCTTCGATCTTTCCACTTCTTTCAGAAGTTCTGCAAAGGTTATCGGTGTTTCCAGAGTTTTTCCGTAGGAGTTACATTCTGACCAAGAAGCATGATCTCAGTAACGCCATCTGCGACCAGTTCCTCGATCTCGCGGATGATGGCCTGTGGCTCGCGGCTCTTTCGCGGCCGCGGACATAAGGCACGATACAGTAGCTACAGAAGTTATTGCACCCAAACATTACGCTGACTCCTGTTTTGAACGGGTATTTGGGGATGTCGGCATACCCTCTACGATTTCATCGGATTCCTTCCAGACATCAATGATCTGGTCGTCGGTCTGCAGCGTCCGGTAAAAAGCCCGGGAATTTATGGATATTATGGGTCCTGAATACAAGATTTACATATTTATAATCCTTGCGGATCTTTTTCTACTACGTGATGCTCCTGCATCATACATCCGAACAGTACGATCTTCATATCCGGGTGATCCCGTTTGATGCTCTTTAAATGTCCAAGATGTCCATAAATCTTCTGATTGGCATTTTTCCCGGACTGTGCAGGTGTTAAATACAACTGCATCAGCATCCTCGGTATCTACCATTTCATATCCCATTTTTTCCATGATGGCCGCAATAGACTCTGTCTGATGGAGTTCATCTGGCATCCTTCGTTCTGGATGTGGAAGGTGGGATGTTTCGTACTGCTTTTGGCAAGAAGCTTTTACATTTTTCAATGTACTGAAGCTGGATCTCTGTTTCTTTGTTCTGGCTCAAATCAATTCCTCCAATAATTAAAAATTTCATATGTATCTATAAATTATTTTTCTTTAGACAATATCAGACGGAGCATTGAACTCCCGTCTGATATATCATACAGAATTTACAGTTGTCTGTCAAAGAGTTTTTATAATAGCGGTGCAAAAACTCTCAGTACGTTCTGAATGGCACGTACCACAATATTTCTCTTCTGGCAGAATGCCAGATCAATGGGATCACAGTACTCCAGGGTTTCTGTAAAATCATCCCGGATGTCCAGGATCACATCATTCTTATACATCCAGACACCATCTTCAAATGCAGATAAAGGCTTCGGTAATCCAGATTTATGGTTCCTACGACGCCTACTTTGTCATCACAGACAAAAAGATTTTGCATGTAAAAATCCCGGCTGGTATTCGTAGATCTTTACACCTGCTTCCAGAAGCTGCTTATAATAAGACTGTGTCAGCAGGAAGACCATTTTTTTTGTCCGGGATACCTGGTGTCATGATCCGACATCCACACCGCTTTTTGCAGCGAGGCACAGGGCGGTCATCATCTCATTATCTATGATCAGATATGGTGCAGATATAAACATAGTTTTGGCGCGATTGATAATATTAAGATAAACGTTCTCTCCTACGATCTCATCGTCCAGGGGGAATACAGAATGGCTGGACATAACCGCTTCCCGGAAAATCGTTGGGGTGCCAGCGGAACATAATTTCCGAAATCAGAGAATCTGTTCTGGTAACGATTCCCCGTCACATATACAGGAACATAGCTGTCATATTCAGACGCCTTCTCCTTTCAGCATAACGGCTGTATCCTTCCAGTGACCAAACCGTTTTCGCTGATTGATATATTCGTCAGCCAGGTTGATGCCGCCGGTAAACCGGTCCAGCCATCGATCACACAGATCTTACGGTGGTCACGGTTATTCTGGATAATATTAAGGATCGGACGGAACCGGTTGAATACTTCGCATTTGATCCCCGCCGGCGCATCTCCTGATCATACTTGTATGGCAATGTGGTAAGGCAGCCGTAGCCGTCATAGATCAGTCGGACATCCACTCCTTCTTTAGCCTTTTTTTCAAGGATATTAAGGATCGTCTGCCACATTACCCCGTCATTTATGATAAAATATTCGATAAAAAATAAAATGCTTTGCCTGCTCCAGTTCATGCACCAGAACCGGAAACATATCATCTCCTACCTGAAAAAATACTCTGCTGTGGTATTCTCGTGAACCGGATATCTTGAATACTGCCAGATGTAATCCGACTGGATCCTCATGGAACGGTCGTCTTCGTTTAAACGTTTTTTATATTTACGTTTTCTTGCGGCTTCAGATTTTTTCTTACGACGAACGCTTGGTTTCTCGTAATGCTCTCTTTTGCGGATTTCCTGCTGGATACCTGCTTTTGCACAGCTTCTCTTGAATCTGCGAAGAGCGCTATCTAAAGTCTCGTTCTCTTTTACGATTACGTTTGACATAGACTCACACCTAACCTCCCTCCAGTTGTAGATTGTGCTAAAATACAACTGTCTGGGTATTTTTCTTGCACGAGTGTTAATTATATAGCATAACAGTTTTTTCGTCAACATTTTTTTGAAATTTTCCGAAAAATTTTTGTTTTTCAAAAAAACTTTTATTTTGTGAGCTGTTTTTCAAGGACCTGCTGCTGCGTCCATAGCTTCATCTGCCTTTTCAGGATTCTTTCCACCAGCCTGAGCCATGTTCGGACGACCGCCGCCGCCACCGCCTACGATAGCCGCCACTGCTTTAATAAGGTTACCAGCGTGCGCTCCTGCTTTCTGTGCTGCATCTGTAGCCATTGCAAGAAGGTTTACTTTACCGTCGTTTACAGCTGCAAGAACAACAACACCTTCTCCGATTTTTCTTTGAGCTGATCTCCAAGATCACGAGTCCGTTCATATCAACGCCCTCAACCTTGGCTGCAAGGGAGTTTTACGCCTTTTACATCAACGACCTGATCCATAACATCACCGAGAGATCCTGAGCCATTTTGCTCTTGAGAGATTCATTTTCGCTCTGGAGAGTTTTTACTTCTGCCTGAAGATGTGTGATCTTTTCTGTAATCTCAGCAGGACTGGTCTTCAGTGTTTTTGCGATTTCCTGCAGCATAGTCTCCTGTTTTTTATAGTATTCAATCACGTTGTTACCTGTCAGTGCTTCGATACGACGAACACCTGCCGCAACACCTGCTTCGGATACGATTTTGAACAATGATGGAACTTGTATTTGCCACATGAGTACCACCACAGAGTTCTTTTGAGAAATCACCCATGGATACAACACGTACCTGATCGCCGTATTTCTCACCGAACAGTGCCATTGCACCGGATTTCTTAGCTTCTTCGATCCCATGATCATGTGTGGTTACCGGCAGTGCAGCCTGATCTCTTTATTTACCAGAGCCTCTGTTTCTGCAATCTCTTCCGAGTCATTGCCTGGAAGTGTGCAAAGTCAAAACGGAGTCTGGTCCGGAGTTACCAGAGAACCTTTCTGTTCTACATGACGCCAAGAACCGTCTTCAGGAGCTTTCTGCAGCAGATGAGTTGCACTGTGGTTCTTACAGGTGTCTTTTCTTTCCTGCTCGTCTAAACTTCAGTGTTACTTCATCTCCGTTGGAGATCATACCGGATTCCATATGACCTACATGTCCGAATTTACCGCCGCGAAGCTTGATGGTGTCTTCTACACGGAATACACCGTTTGCAGTGGAAATCACACCGGTGTCACCTTCCTGTCCACCCATGGTAGCGTAGAATGGTGTCTTTCTACAAATATGGTTCCCTTTCTGTCCTTCCATCAGGGAGTTTACGATCTCTGTTTCTGTGGTAAGAACAGTAACTTTGGAATCAAAGGTCCAGATGATCATATCCGTCAAATTCTGTGGTTATTGCATCGATCTCATCATATACGGTGGCATCAGCTCCCATATAGTTGGTTACTTCACGTGCGGTACGTGCTTTGACTCTCTGTTCCTCCATTGCTTTCTGGAAGCCTTCTTCGTCGATTCCATAGCCTTTTTCCTCAAGGATCTCTTTTGTAAGGTCAAGAGGAAATCCGTAAGTATCATAAAGCTTGAATGCGTTGTCTCCGGAAAGAGTTTTTCCCTGCTTTTTCATATCTCTTCCATGTCGGAAAGGATGCGAAGTCCCTGATCGATAGTTTTGTTGAACTGATTTTCTTCGTTAGTCAGAACTTTAAAGATGAATTCTTTCTTTTCTTCCAGTTCCGGATATCCATCCTTTGGAACCTTCGATCACAGTGCACTTAAGTTTTGCAAGGAAAGGTGCCTTCGATTCCAAGAAGACGTCCGTGACGTGCTGCACGACGGATCAGACGGCGGAGTACATAACCGCGGCCCTCGTTTGTAGGCATAATACCGTCGGAGATCATGAATGTAGCAGAGCGGATATGGTCTGTGATCAGACGGATGGAAACATCGTCCTGATAGTTTTTCTCCATATTCTTTGCCGGCAATCTCACATACCAGGTTACGAAGTGCACAGATTGTATCTATGTCAAAGATAGAATCAACATCCTGTACAACAACAGCAAGACGCTCAAGGCCCATACCTGTATCAATGTTTTTCTGTTTCAGGGTTGTGTAGTTTCCGTTGCCATCGTTTTCGAACTGAGTGAATACATTATTCCATACTTCCATGTAACGGTCGCAGTCACAACCTACGGTACAGCCAGGTTTGCCACAACCGTATTTTTCCCCGCGGTCATAGTAAATTTCTGAACACGGTCCACAAGGACCTGCACCGTGTTCCCAGAAGTTATCTTCTTTACCAAAACGGAAAATTCTGTCTGTCGGGATTCCGATCTCTTTATTCCAGATATCGAAAGCTTCATCATCGTCTTAATACACAGATGGATAAAGTCTGTTTTATCCAGACCGACCACTTCTGTCAGGAATTCCCAGGACCAGTGAATTGCTTCTCTCTTAAAGTAGTCTCCAAAGGAGAAGTTACCAAGCATCTCAAAGAATGTACCATGACGTGCAGTCTTTCCAACATTCTCGATATCACCTGTACGAATACATTTCTGGCATGTGCTGACTCTTGTTCTTGGCGGATTCTCAGCACCTGTGAAATATGGTTTCAGTGGAGCCATACCTGCGTTGATCAGCAGAAGGCTCTTATCTCCCTGTGGTACCAGGGAAAAGCTTTTCATTACCAGATGTCCTTTACTCTCCATAAAATCGAGGAACATCTGACGAAGTTCGTTTACTCCGTACTTTTTCATGTTGTTATCCTCCTTTGTCAACCCTGTCACTAAAAGATTTCCGGAATGCCGTAGCTTTATCCCGGAAATGTCACAGATATATTATTTACAGATCTTTTTAATTTTTTTGCCTCGTTTCAGAACGATCCCGTCCCCTGCAAAAGCATCCTTCTCAACCGTATGGTAAATATCGGTGAGCTTCTCACCATCGATGGATACACCACCCTGCTCGATTGCACGGCGCCCCTCGGAACGGCTTGGTACCTGCTTTTACAAGAAGTGTGATCAGGTCGATTTTTCCTTCCTTGTCAAAATCTTCCTCTGAAAGCTCTGTTGTAGGCATATGAGAAGTATCTGCACCGCTGAGAACAGTGCGCGGGCACCCTCCTGTGCTTTCTTGGCTTCTTCCTCACCGTGTACAAGCTCTGTCAGCTCATATGCAAGGATTTCTCTTGGCTTTGTTTAACTCACTTCCTTCCCATGTTGCCATCTCGTCGATCTGCTCAAGCGAGGAAGGAATGTAAGAAGACGCATGCATTTGATAACGTCTGCATCATCCACATTTCTCCAATACTGATAGAAATCGAACGGGGATGTCTTATTCGGGTCAAGCCATACAGCTCCGGACTGTGTTTTTCCCATCTTTTTGCCCTCAGAATTGAGAAGCAGTGTGATGGTCATGGCATAGGCATCTTTGCC
>VOFB01003828.1_pt1 | contig 25397 bp, 32 predicted proteins | sample 5384141 | NCBI WGS metagenome assembly VOFB01 (sample SAMN12384721, study PRJNA508395) | human gut metagenome | isolation source: healthy gut A | host: Homo sapiens | reverse complement strand
GGACTTTATCATCGACGCAATCGTTGAATGGCTGAAAGGTCTGCTCGTCGATGGTATCATGGGAAATCTGGACGGCCTTTTCGATAACGTCAATCAGAGCGTTGGCGAAATCGCCACACAGGTAGGCACGACCCCGGCGGACTGGAACGCCGGGGTCTTTTCCATGATACGACAGATCTCCGAAACTGCCATTCTGCCAATCGCCGGGGTCATCCTCACTTTTGTTATGACCTATGAACTGATACAGATGCTCATAGAACGCAACAACCTCCATGAAGTTGACACATGGATGTTTTTTAAGTGGGTGTTCAAAACCTTTGTGGCTGTGATGATCCTGACGAATACCTTCAATATCGTGCTGGCGGTCTTTGATGTGAGCCAGCATGTGATACAGCAGTCAGCGGGCATTATCCAGAACGGGACAGAAATCACGCCGGATGTGCTGGACAGTCTGCGGACAGAGCTTGAAGCGATGGAGTTAGGCCCTCTGTTCGGACTCTGGCTCCAGTCCTTCCTGATCCAGCTTACCATGATTGCCTTAAACATCGTGATTTTCGTCATCGTATATGGCCGTATGATTGAAATTTATTTACTCACAAGTTTAGCGCCTATCCCGTTTGCCACAGTCCCCAACAGGGAAACCGGACACATGGGGCAGAACTATTTCCGCTCCCTCTTTGCGGTGGGCTTTCAAGGTCTGTTGATCTTAGTCTGTGTCGCCATCTATGCGGTGCTGATCCAGAGTATCGCCACCGACGGCGACCCCATCGGGGCGATCTGGGGATGCGTGGGATATACGGTGTTGCTGTGTTTTACCCTGTTCAAAACGGGCAGCCTTGCAAAATCCATCTTCGGCTGCCATTAAGAGACTTCGGGCCATGCTGACCCGAAGCGGAAAGGAGGCGGTATGCCTCGGCGTTACAAACAGGGTGCGGACGGACAGCCGCACCCGGCTTTCTACGGAAAGCTCCCCCGAAGAATTTTCTAAAGCAGACACCATGCGCTTTATGGTGGAAACCGATCTGAAACTGTCCGGGTGCGTATCGGCGGACACGCTGGCGGCACTCCGGGCGGAAGGCTATGACTACAAGGACGGGAACCTTGTTCCCGCCGGAAAGGAGGAAACCATGCAGGAAAAGGTTGCAAACACCACCCCGGCCGCACCGTTGAAGCTGGATGTAAGCGTGCGGGTCATCGAACCTGTGAAAAATCTGATGGGCTTTGCCAGCGTGAAATTCAATGACTGCTTTGTGGTGGAAAATCTGAAAATCGTACAGGGCAGCAAGGGCCTCTTTCTTGGGATGCCCAGCCAGCCGGACGGCAAAGGCGGCTACCGGGATATGGCCTACCCTGTCACAAAGGAGTTCCGGGAACAGCTCAATACTGCTGTTCTGCAAGCCTATGAGGCAAAGCTGGAACAGATGGCGGAGCGCGGCTCTGTGGGGCGTGCGTCCATCAGCGACCAGCTCAAAGCCGGAAAAGCGGCTGCCGAACAGGCAAAGGCAGAGCGGCCTCCGAAGGAAAAGCCCAGCCGCAGTGCAGAGCGTTGACCTCGGGCCATGCTGGCACGAAGCAGAAAGGAGGCGGGAACCATGCCACGCAAACGGACGGGCTATGACGCGGCCTGCTATTACGACGGAAAACTGCTGGGCCGCTGTACCAAAGCGGACAGCGACGCCTATACCCTGTTGATGAACGCCTGCGGCGGGGACGCCGCCCGTGTCCTGCGGGAATACGCCTACTTTTCCCCGGAGCTGAAGGCCATCTTGGAAAAGGCGGCTCTCATGCAGGCGGACCGGAACCGGACGGGCGGAATGTTCCATGCGCCGAAAAGCTCCCCGTGGGGCGAGGTGCAGAATTGTGAAACCCTCTGTCCGGGGGTGTTTCTGGTATCTACCGCCAGCCACGGCGGAACGATGGTGGCAAACGAGGTAGCCGCCGTTCTCTCCCCGGCGGCCAAAAAATGCGGCTTCAAGGACAAGGGCTATATTTGCTATGAGGAGGACGCACAGGAAAGCGTAGTGCTCCGGGAGCTGCTGGACAAAAAGCTGTGGAAAATCCCTGACCGCATTAAGGACAAAGGACAGTTTGAAGAAAAACTCAATCAGTCCATCCGGCAGTATCACCCCGAATACTGGCGGGCAAGGCAGAGCGGACGAGAGGCCGCCGAAGCTGCCCGCAGCACAGCCCCGGCCAAAGAGGCCGCAAGATAACCTCGGGTCATGCTGGCCCGAAGCAATAAAGGAGGTGTACCAAAATGGCCTATGTGCCAGTACCAAAAGACCTTTCCAAAATCAAGACAAAGCTGGCCTTCAATCTGACGAAGCGCCAGCTTGTTTGTTTTTCCAGCGCGGCGGCGGTGGGTCTCCCGGCCTACCTGTTTTCCCGTGGCAGTATCGGGAACAGCGCCGCCATGTTCCTGATGATCGGCCTCATGCTCCCGTTCTTCTTTCTGGCTATGTATGAACGAGATGGCCTTCCGCTGGAAAAAGTGCTGAAAAACATCCTCCGCACCCGGTTCCTCTATCCCCGTGTGCGGCCTTACAAAACCGAAAACTTCTATGCGCTGCTTAGCGCCAGAAAGGAGGCGCAGCCGATTGCGAAACAGCAGAAGGGCCGGAAAGCCCGCAGGCAGAAAGCCTGAAAAGCAGGGCCTTACCGGCCTGTTCACGAAAGGAAAGAACATTCCCACCACCGCCCAGCAGACCCTCCCTTACCGGGAAATGTACCGGGACGGGGTGTGCCGGGTAGCGGACCGCTATTACACCAAAACCATTGAATACGAGGACATCAACTACCAGCTCGCACAGTCCGAAGATCAGGCAGCCATCTTTGACGGGTGGAGCGCCTGCCTCAACTACTTTGACAGCAGCCTTCCGTTCCAGCTTTCCTTCCTCAACCACCGAAGCCGCCCGGGCAGCCGGTACAGCGTGAACATCCCCATGCAGGACGATGATTACAACAGCGTCCGGTGTGAGTATGTGGAAATGCTGGAAAACCAGATCGCCAAAAGCAACAACGGCATTGTCCGCACGAAGCTCCTGACCTTCGGCGTGAATGTGGACGACCTTTCCACCGCCAGGGCAAGGCTGGAACGTGTAGAGGCGGACATTTGCGGGAACTTCAAAAAACTGGGCGTCAAGTGCCGATCCCTTTCGGGGCTGGAACGGCTGGAGCTTCTTCATGGGCAGCTCCACCCCGGCAGCGGCTCCCCCTTCCGGTTTTCATGGGATATGATCCCCAAAACCGGGCTTTCCACCAAAGACTTTATCGCCCCGGACAGCTTCGACTTCCGTTTCAGCCGCCTGTTCCGGGTGGGGACGACCTGGGGCGCCGCCTCCTACTTGCAGATTTTGGCCTCGGAGCTCTCGGACAAACTGCTGGCGGAGCTTTTGGAAATGGATGCGGAAATGACGATCACGCTCCATATCCAGACCGTCGATCAGGCCGCCGCCGTGAAATCCATCAAGGCCAAAGTCTCCGATATTGACAAGATGAAGGTGGAGGAACAGAAGAAGGCCGCCCGGGCCGGGTACGACATGGACATACTCCCGCCCGACCTTGTAACGTACAGCAACGACGCAAAGACCCTTCTGGAAGATTTACAGAGCCGGAATGAAAGAATGTTCCTGCTGACCTTCCTTGTGGTAAACATGGCCCCGACCCGCCGGGAGCTGGACAATGACCTGTTCACGCTGTCGGGTATCGTCCAGAAATACAACTGCACCTTGAAGCGGCTGGACTTCCAGCAGGAGGATGGTTTTCTTTCCAGCCTTCCACTGGGCCATAACGGCATTGAGATCAAGCGCGGCATGACGACCAGCTCCACGGCCATTTTCGTTCCCTTTATGACGCAGGAGCTCCGCATGGATGGCGAAGCTGTCTATTACGGGCTCAACGCACTTTCCCATAACGTCATCATGGCAAACCGGAAAAAGCTCAAAAACCCCAACGGCCTGTTCCTCGGCGTGCCGGGCTCCGGCAAATCCTTTGCCGCAAAGCGGGAGCTTGTGAACGTGTTCCTTGCCACCCGTGACCGGATCATTGTGGTTGACCCGATGGGCGAATATTCGCCTCTTATCAAGCGGCTGGGCGGTCAGGTCATCGAGATTGCCCCGGACAGCCCCCACCACATCAATCCGATGGACATTGATTTGAGCTTCGACGAGGAAAACCCGATGGCACTGAAAGCCGACTTTATCCTGTCACTGATGGAGCTAATCGTCGGCGGCAAGGACGGCTTGCAGCCGGTGGAGCGTACCGTCATTGACCGCTGTGTACGCCAGATGTACCGGGAACATTTGCAAAACCCGAAACAAGCAAAATGCCGACCCTCCAAACCCTATATGACCTGCTCTGTTCCCAGCCCGAGGGCGAGGCGGTACGGCTGGCAACAGCCCTTGAAATCTATGTGTCGGGCTCTCTCAACGTGTTCAACCATGAAACCAATGTGGACCTGAACCGCCGTCTGGTATGCCTTGACTTGAAAAAGCTGGGGGCCGGGCTTCGGACGATTGCCATGCTCATTATGCAGGACTTGGTAAACTCGCAGGTGTCCATGAATTTCCTCCGCGGTATCGCTACATGGTGCTACTTCGACGAGTTCCATGTGCTGCTGCGTGACCGGCTGACGGCAAGCTACTGTGTGGCGATCTGGAAAATGCTGCGTAAGAAAAAAGGGTGCGTACCCAGCGCCTTAACGCAGAACGTAAAGGATTTTCTGGCAAGCCCAGAGATTGAGAACATCTTTGAAAACTCGGACTTCCTTGTGCTTCTCTCGCAGGCACAGGGGGACCGGCAGATTTTAGCCAAACAGCTTGGGATCAGCCCCCATCAGCTTTCCTATGTGACCCATACCAATTCCGGCGAAGGGCTGCTGTTCTTCGGAAATACCACCATCCCGTTTGTTGACCGCTTCCCGCAGAATACCGAGCTGTACGCCATTATGACCACCCGCCCGGAGGACAAAAAACAGGAAATGAACCGGGCATAACACACTTCGGGCCATGTTGGCCCGAGGTTTGGAAAGGAGGGATACGTCATCGAAAAGAAACCGGATAAACGGAATTTTCAGAGGCCGGGGCCGACGGAGGATACCGGGGGCAATCGCCCCGGACCGGCTGAACGGGAAGGACCTTCCCACCGCACCATCCCGGCGTCTGCGGTTTGAGGACGAGGATACCGGACAGGACAGCCCTTCGGGCCATGATGGTCTGAAGTCCAAAAGCGGTAAGTTTCAAGAGGACAGACGGAAAAGCCGTCCCTCTGACCGCATGAGGCAGGAGGATGAAGCGGACGGGCCGCAGGATACCGGCAAGGCACAGGAGCCGGAGGGCTCCGCCGAGAAGGCCGGGAGCAAAAAGGACAAGTACCAGAAAGCACAGGCAAAAGCGGAACACGCCGGGGAAAAGCTGGGAAAGGCTCGGGAGAAACTGGACAAGACCGAGGCAAAACGGGCAGCGAAGAAACCGCCGGGGCTTGCAAAAAAGGCAGTCCGGGGAGCCCGTACAGAAGCGTGGTTCTATGTCCACAACAAGATACACGAGGTTGAGCATGAAAATGTGGGTGTGGAAGGAGCCCATAAATCCGGAGCTGGCCGCAGAGGCCGGAACCCGGAAACTGACCCGGTATGCCAAACGCCGCTGGCAGGGAACACCCGGCCCGGAAGGTGGCAAAGTGGGAACGGAAGGACATAAAAGCCCGGGCCAATGTGGATTTTCAGAAGATGGCCTCCGAGCACCCGAACTTGCCAGCAATCCGCTTTCCCGTGTGCAGCAGAAATGGAAACTGAAACGCCGGTATTCCAAAGAGGCAAAAGCGGCTGCAAAACAGGGCGCAAAGGCCGCAAAGAAAACCGCTGCCGCTTCGGGAACTGCGACCCGGCGGGCGGCGCAGTTTGTGACCCGTCATCCCGTGGCGGTGCTGGTCCTGCTCCTGCTGTTGCTGCTCTGTTTTCTTGTGTCGGCGGTAAGCTCCATCTTTCCCACGCTTGGCAGCGGCCTTGCCAATGCGTTATCCGGCACCTCCTACGCCTCGGAGGATACGGACCTGCTGGGGTGGACGAGGACTATACAGCATTGGAAAACGAGCTGGCGCAGACGGTGGCGAACATTGAAAGCACCCATCCCGGCTATGACGAGTACCGCTATTCCGTGGACGAGATCGGCCATAACCCCTATGAGCTGGCATCCTATTTCTCTGCAAAGTACCATGTCTATTTCCGGGAACAGGTGCAGGACGAACTGCGGGAGATTTTCGAGGCACAGTATGAGCTGACCTTGACGGAGGAAGTCGAGATACGCTACCGCACCGAAACCAGCACCGACCCGGAGACCGGGGAAACCACCACCGAGGAAGTCCCCTATGAGTATTACATTCTCAATGTGTGACCCTCACAAACAAAACGCTGCCTGCCGTGATCCTGCCGAGGCTTAACGAACAGCAGCGGGAAATCTACACCGTTATGCAGCAGCTCAAAGGCAACAAACCCTATCTGTGGGAAGGGATTTACAACGGTGGCGAAGATACCGGCCCCAGCTATGAGATACCCGGCGAGGCGCTGGATGACCCGGCTTTTGCAGCGCTCATGAAAGAAGCCACAAAGTACATCGGCTGGCCCTATGTGTGGGGCGGCTCCAGCCCGTCCACCTCCTTTGACTGTTCGGGCTTTGTCTGCTGGGTGTACACGGCCAGCGGCGTCCACAACCTGCCCCGTACCACGGCGCAGGGCATTTATAATCAGTGTGCTATCATTTCTCCCTCCGAGGCAAAGCCCGGCGACATTATCTTTTTCACGGGAACCTATGACAGCCCCGGCCCTGTATCCCATGTGGGGATTTATGTGGGCGACGGGATGATGCTCCATTGTGGTTCGCCCATCCAATACGCAAACATCAATTCAAGCTACTGGCAGACACATTTCTATGCCTTCGGGCGTTTGTGAGCCAGAGGAAAGGAGTCCTTGCATGAACAAAATCGACAAGCTCGATAAGGAACTGGAAAAAGCCCGGGAGAAGGCCGCCGAATGGCAGGCCAAAATCCGGGAGCTGGAAAAGCAGAAACAGGAGGAAGAAAACAGCCAGATCGTACAGGCGGTGCGCTCCCTTAAATTGACGCCCGCCCAGCTGATGGCATTTCTGAATGACCCCAAAACAGCCTTTTACCGCTTCGGGCCATACTGACCCGAAGCCGAAGGCACCCGAAAAGGAGGACACAGCCCATGAAGAAAATAAATTTCGCAGGTTGGCGGCGATGGCTTCCAGCCTTTTGTGTTGCCTAATCTTTACGGTCCCGGCCTACGCCAGAGCAGCGAGCCGCAGCCGGAGACAACGCCCTCCCCGGTGGAAACCGAAGCAGAGCCGGAAACCCAGAACCCCTTTACCCCGGACGGGACGGGAACCGTGGTGGACAACGCCACCGACGAGGATGGAAAGGAGTTCTACACCATCACCACAGCAGACGAGAGCGTGTTTTATCTGGTGATCGACAAACAGAAAACCAGCGAGAACGTCTATTTCCTCAATACCGTTACCACAGACGACCTTCTGCCTCTTGCCGAACAGGGTAAGGTACCGCCCAAAGAAGTGACCCCGGAGCCAGAGCCAAAGCCCACCGAACCGGTGGAGAAAGTACCGGAACCCAAGCCGGAGAAAAAGGACAGCCCCTTCTCTCTCTGCTCCTGATCGGCGCGGTGGTGCTGGCCGGCGGTGGGATTGGTTACTATTTCAAGATTTACAAGCCGAAGCATGAGGCCCCGGATTTGGAAGATGATTACTGCGAATATGAGGACGGAGAGCTGGAGGAGATCACAGAGGAACCCGAGGACGAAGTTACCCCGCCGTGGGAGGAAGATACGGAGGAATGAGAATGAATTTTACAAGCAGCCCTTTTGAACGAATGATGAAGGAAGTACCGCACCCCGGCTGGGACAATGACGACCCTTGTAAGGGATGCCGTTATTACAAGGAGTGCAAAGGAAAGAAAAAACAGTGCCGGAAGAAGTTCCGGGCGCTGATCGTGGAGCCCCGCCCTTCGGGCCATCGTGGCCCGAAGTCATAAATGGACGCCCGGGAGCTGACCCGTGACGAGAAGAAGAAAATCCGCACTCTGGTCACGGGGATGTGCGCCAACTATGACCGGGAAAGCGGCCTGTGCCTTCCTCTTGACTGTGCCTGCTATATGCTGCACAAGTGCTGGACAGGGGCGTACTGCCGTTATTTCCGTGAGGCTGTCCTGCCTCTTAACCCGGAGCTTCAAGCGTCGTTGACAACGGAAGGCATCTCCCCGGAGCTGCGAGCCTGTGCGGTCTGCGGAAAGGCGTTTTTGCCCGAGGGGCGTCAAGCCTACTGTTCCGACGCCTGCAAGGCCGAAGGGAACCGCCGAAAAAGCCGGGAACGCATGAGGAAAATGCGGGAGAAAAGGCCGGGCGGCTGTTACGATTTGCCGCCTCCAAAGGCTTGACATTCCGGGCTTTTTTGAGGGCGTTTCCGGGGTGGGAATATCTTATTACATTTCTCCCCGGTCTGCCCTCTTATTTCGTAACATCCAGCACTTCGGGTCATGTTGGCCCGAGGCACAGAAAGGAGGGATCTCTTGGAGACAGTACAAGGATATGTGATTTTGAAAGCTGCCACCTTTGAAACCGGACACGGCTTTGCGCTGGGGCATAATCCGGGAGCGCCGAGCCCCTTTGTGACCTGGCAGTTTACCGAGGGGAAAACGGCCATCGGGATTACTACTGGGGCCGCTATGGAACCAGTCAGGCGTGGGCGCAGAGGGACTTTGACCGCCGGGTGGACGACTATCAGCAGCTTTACCATGCGGCGGTCAAGCATACCGAGCTGGGACCGGAGGGCGTTTACCGCTATTATTCCACCCAGCGGCCCGTGGACATAGGAACTTACCCGAAGCCGCCGGATAACCAGCCTCTTTCCATCGTCAACTACAATGACGACAGGCGGCGTCGTGTGGCAGACGGCAGGCTGATGGCATGGGGCGAACTGACCTACGCAAAGCCGCTGACCGAAAAGCAGATGGAGGATTATGAGCTGAAACCAGCACCGGGCAATCCTGACCGGGTGCGCCCATCCATTACTGCCCGGCTCAAAGATGAAACCAGAGGGCAGGAACCCCCGAAGGAACCCGGCCAGAAGCGAAACCATAAAAACCATGAGGAACGATAAAGGAGGATCGCCATGCACGAAAAAGACAACTATCTGAAAACCGCCGAGCTCTCCACAGAGCAGAACTGCAACATGATCGACGGCGTACCCAACAACACGCCCATCCCGCCCACGTCCCCGGAGCTGGACGCAAAACCGCTTGATAAGGTAAAGGAACCCAAAGAGCGCCGGAAAGGCCGGGAGCTGGAACGCTGATGGAGAACCGCAAGCGGAATGTCCATCTGCACGTCATGGTAACGCCGGACGAGCTGGCAGCCATCCATGAACGGATGGCTGAGGCGGGCATTTCCAACGCCGGGGCTTATGTACGGAAAATGGCTCTGAATGGGTATATCCTGCACATCGACCTTGCGCCCGTAAAAGAGCTGATCTCTCTGCAACGGCGCTGTTCTAACAATCTCAATCAGGTTGCCATACACGCACATACCTATGGCGTGTACCCGGAGGAAATCGACGGATTGAAGCGGGACTATGAAAAGCTGTGGGGCGAGGTGTCAAAGGTGCTGCGGGAGCTCTCCGAGCTGGTGGCAAAGTAAGACGAGGGCGGCAGGCTTCCGTTGCGGGGCTTGCCGCCCTGCTCTTTTTTTACCACTTCGGGCCAGTATGACCCGAAAGTTTGGGACAGGATTTACTAATCTTTCGCAACATTTATGTCCCCGGGCAGGCATGATAAAATAGAGGTAGGAAGGATAGATAAAGGAGGTTTTGAAGATGAAGATACTGCTGAAAATATTGGTTGCTCCCTTTGCTTTAGCGTTGTCCCTTCTGGCGGCTCTGCTGGTGTTCCTATTTGATATTTGTGCCGTCCTGCTGACGATTGCCTCTGTGATCCTGGCGGTGCTGGGTGTCGCTCTTTTTTTTTTCACGCCGACGCCCATAGGAGGGATTGTATTTCTGTTCCTTGCCTTCCTTCTTTCGCCGTATGGACTGCAAGCGGCGGCGGGCTCCCTTCTTTGGGCACTGGACGGAGGCAAATCCGCTTTGTACCGGTTTCTGGCAAGTTAAGCAGCCTCGGGCCATACTGGTCCGAAGTCGGGGCGGTCGGGATGGGCCGCCCCTTTCTCATGGAAAGGAGGAATGATTTTTGGCTACCACAACTTTGTTACAGCGCCATGCAGGCGAAGGCGAAACGATTGCCGAGGCTATCCGGGATTGTCTGGACTATGGCAAAAACCCGGAGAAAACAGAAAGCGGAAAGTATATCTCCGCTTATGAATGTGATCCGGCCACCGTGGCAGACGAGTTCCTTTTGGCAAAGGCCAGCTATGCCGCTATGACGGGCCGGGAACAGAAGAAAGAAAATGATGTGCTGTGCTATCAGATACGACAATCCTTCTATCCGGGCGAGATCACCCCGAAGGAGGCGAACCGTATCGGCTATGAGCTGGCTATGCGCTGGACAAAGGGGCGGCACGCTTTTATCGTTACCACGCACACCGATAAGCAGCACATCCATTGTCACATGTATTACACCTCCACCACCCTTGACTGCACCCGGAAATTCCGAAACTTTTGGGGCTCCAGCTTCGCCCTCCGGCGGCTCTGGAGCAAGGGCAAGTATCGGAATTATGGAGAATGGCAGAAAGAACGAAAAGGGCCGCTTTCCTATCAGGACCGGCTGCGCCTTGCCATTGATACCGCACTGGCGGAGCGCCCCGCCAGTCTGGAAGAATTTCTCGGCCTGATGAAGCGAGCTGGATATGAAGTCAAGAAGGTTCGGGGCGGTGGTATCAGCTTCCGGCTGACCGGACAGGGGCAGGAACGCTTTACCCGTCTGCGGGCCTCTACGCTTGGGGACGGCTACGATCTGAAAGATGTTCTTGCTGCCATTGAGGGCAAAGAAAAACGCCCCGGACACCCGGAGCGAAAAATCAGTCTGGCGGTGGATATTCAAGCAAAGCTGGCTGCCGGTAAGGGGGGGCTATGAGCGGTGGGCGAAGGTGTTCAACATCAAGCAGATGGCCGCCGCCCTTGCCTATATACAGGACAACGGCCTGACTGATTATGAGCAGTTGGCGCAGAAAGCCACCGAGGCAACCGACCATTTCCATGCGCTTTCCGAGCAGATCAAGCAGACGGAACAGGCCATGAAAACCAACGCCGGGCTAAAGGCCGCAACGGTTCAGTATGCAAAAACGCGCCCGGTCTTTGAGAAGTACAAGGCCGGCAAGTACAGCAGAAAATTCCTTGCGGAGCATGAGGCCGATATTGAACTGTACCGGGCGGCACAGGCGGAAATGCGCCGTCTGCTGGGCGGGGCGAAGCTCCCGAAAATGGATGCGCTGAAGGAGGAAAGCCGTAAGCTCACGGCAAAGAAAAAGCGCCTTTATGGAGAGTATCAGAAAGCGCGCCGGGATATGCAGGAGATCGTCACCATCAAGGTAAATATTGATACTCTGCTGGCCGGGCTTGAGGTTATGAAAACAAGGAGCCGAGCCGGGCAGAAAGCAGGGCGAAAAAAGGAGCGTTGAGGTTATGCGGCAAAAATGGCAAAAAAACAGAGCAAACCTCCGTTTCTCTGGCTTTCTTAATGCCCTCGGACTTCTATCACGACAAATACTTTTTTCATTCATGGAGTTTAGAAGTACATCAATGTTTTCTGGCTTGACCTTGCCCCTCCGTCCGCATGAATAAATTGGTCAACTGAAACGTCAAACATGGGGAGTTTAACAAAAGAAACTGGGATACTGACCTTTGTTCTCAATATTCATAATGGTACAGCGGTCTACTAATTCCGCAACATCCCAGAAACTGATTATTTCAAATGTATCTGGCGTCCCCATATACGAGCAGATTAAGCAGCAGATCAAGGCGGCTATTTTATCTGGCGAGCTTCAAGCCGAAGAAACTTTGCCCTCCCTTAGAACACTTGCCAAAGACTTAAAGATCAGCGTCTTAACAGTGACAAAGGCATACACAGAATTAGAGCAAGAGGGCTTTGTTAAAAATGTGCAGGGGCGTGGATGTTTCGTAATGGGGTCTGGTTCAGAACTGATTAAGGAGCAGCTTATTTGCAAAGTAGAAAACAATCTCACCGAAGCAATAAAAGCTGCAAGAATGGCAAATCTATCCACAGAGGAATTACATCGCCTTTTGGACATTTTAACGGAGGTAAAAACAGATGACTAATTATTTAGAGGTAACGAATCTTTCAAAATCTTTTGATTCTTTTCAGCTTCACAATATCAGCTTTACTTTGCCAAAGGGATATATTATGGGCTTGATCGGCCCGAATGGTTCTGGCAAAACAACGACAATCAAACTGATTTTGAATATGCTCAAGCGCACCGGTGGCACAGTCAAAGTGATGGGGCTGGATAATATCGCAGAAGAACAAAAAGTAAAATCAGAGCTGGGCGTTGTTTTCGATACAAATTATTTCAGTGATGATTGGAAAGTGTCGCAGGTTGAAAAATCCATTTCGGTATTTTATCCAAATTGGGACAGCCAGAAATTTGCGGATATGTTACGGAAATTTCACATTGCACCAACCAAAAAGGTAAAAGAACTTTCCAAAGGTATGCAGATGAAGTTAATGCTTGCCTGTGCGTTTTCATACGACGCCAAGCTGCTGATCCTCGACGAGCCGACCAGTGGACTTGATCCGGTTTCCAGAGATGAACTTTTGAAAATTCTTTCAGAGTATATTGAAGATGGCGAGCATAGTGTTTTGTTCTCCACCCATATCACAGGCGATTTGGAGCGTGCAGCCGATTATATTACCTACATCAGTTATGGCGAGCTGTACTTTACTGGCAGCAAAGATGATTTTGTAGATATGTTCCGCATTGTAAAAGGTGGAATTGAGGAACTGTCCGATGATCTGAAAAATAAGGCGGCTGGTATTCGTACATTCCCTACGGGATTTGAGGCTCTGATGAAAACCGAAGATATTAGCGGTTTCCCTAACCTGACCGTTGAGCCTGCCACCATTGATGAAATTGTAGTGTTTACAAGCAAGAAAGGTGACGATTATGAGTAATATTTTGAAATCCACAAAATTAGATATTGCATTGGTAAAACCATATTTTAAGACGATTTGCTTTACCCTGCTTCTGCCGATTGTGTTTGCCGCAATCAATCGTTCTTTGCTGACAGGGGTATCATTTGCTATGTGCTTTATTGCCATGACGACGGGATATACCTTTTCCATCACAGAGAAAAACAGCATGGATCGGCTGTTTGGTATTTTACCTGTTCGTAAAAGCGAGCTTGTGATCGGACGCTATGTTTTCGTCCTTGCCATGGGACTTCTTTCCCCTTGATTATTTCTTTGATTGCACAGCCGCTTGTCTTGAAAGTGCTGGGTGAAACAGTTGGCGTATTTGATATTGTAACTGCCGCTATTGCAGGAGTATTCTTATTTGCACTCTATACCGTGTTCCAGATTCCGGGATATTACAAGTACGGCTCAATCAAAGGACGGGTATTTATGTATATTCCAGTGGCCGGTTTTTTGGTGACTTTACTTCTTCTCTCTAAAATGCCAGCTATCGGGAACTCAATTATTTCAGTCGTTGAATCTTCTCCGATACTTCTCGTTTTCCTTGCGGTTTTTGCTATTGTCGTGATGTATGCGGTTTCAATCTTCTTGTCCATTCGGGTTATGAAGAATAAGGAAATGTGAGGTGATTGTATGGATTTCACAATTTTGGCAGTTGTGCTTTTGATTGGTGTTGGCGTTCCTATCCGTAATAAACTCGTTCTACTATGAGAGCTTCGGCCTGTTCGCGGTGCTGATTCTGGTGCAGTTGGCGGCCACCGGCGCAGCAGCGTTCCGCTTTTACTACAAACAAAGAAAAGGTTTAACAGAAAAAAGGTTGAACAGAAAATAGGTATCATCAATCAAAAATATCATTGGAGGTAACTTATGGAAAAAGAAACAATGGGAACTGTAATTTCAGTTACAAAACAATGGTGGTTAAAAGTGAATCGTAAACCTGTCCGCGCTCACGCTATGGATGGCGCAGCCTTTCCGCATACTATCAAGGTCAAATATACGATAGACGGAAAAGATTACATCTGCCGAAAATGGATTGGCGCAGGAAACAAAGTCCCTGACAAGGGAACAACGATTAAAGTTACCTATTGTGAAGATAAGCCATCGAAAGCAAGAATTGAACTCTAATTCAAATTGACTGACTAACACGGTATGTTTTGGCCTTTGCGGCATGAAACATACCTACATATTCAAACATCTGCCCCCACAGCGGGGAAAAGAAAAAAACCGCTGACGGGCAGAGGATTTCGTGTGCTTTCCTATATCACTGACGATACGGCGGTTTTGAGAAATCAGAGCCGCCGTTTCTTTTCGTCTCCTAAACCAACGACGACCTAACACCGTGTAAATCCACGGCGGCATATAGGAGGATTGCCGCCGTGTCTATTTTTGCCTTTTTTCATAGCACCCATGACCTACATCAGTTAAAAAAAGCATAGCTCCGCCTCCGGGTTATTCCGGCTATGTATGCGAAATTTGTTGGAACCTTAATTATTATGTCATTTCATGCGTCCGTGTGGCTTCATGCCGCCCGGGCGCTTTTGCGTTCTTATGCGTTAGCTTCGGGTCATGTTGGCCCGAAGTCATTCCCCGGTGCCGCTCCCCGCCGCCTTCGTTTCGGTCACTCGTCAACCAACAACCGAAACGGAGGTCAATATGGCTATTATCAATTTGCGGGACTATTACCCATTTTATACATCGGATTGCTTCATGGAAGTATCGGAAGAAGTTGCAGAAATGTTCAAAGAGTTTGAGCGTAAAGAGGCTGCTTATCGGCTGCGTACATACCGCCACAAAGCCTACTATTCCCTTGATCGGGACGACGGGCTGGAGCACGAAGCTGTCTTTGTCGCCTTATCGCCCCATGAACTGTATGAGCGGAAAGTGACCATGCAGGAGCTTCACGCAGCGATTTCCAGTTTGCCGGACAAACAGGCAAAACGGATTTATGCTCATTTCATTCTCGGCATGACCAAACAGGACATTGCCCGGGCAGAGGGCGTCCATGAAAAAGTGGTTCGTGTCGCAATCGAGCGAGGTCTGCGGCGCTTAGAAAAAATTTTGAAAAATTCTTTGTAAGGCGTACCGATTTAGGCCGGAAAATGAAATGGCTTATGAGAGGCAAAACACTTCGGGTCACAATGGCCCGAGGTTCAGACAAGCCTCATGCAGATTGAAAATTGAATAAAAAGACACCCGGATACGAAGGGGAACGCGCTGTGTGACAGACCCGCCATGACCTCGGATTTCAGAGAATACAGTCTTTGTAAAACTGAGCGAGCGAACAGGTCCATGCCATAGGTGGGGCAAGGCTGGCTCCACCGGAACAGGCGCAGAACCCGGATACTTGCGTTTAGTCACAGTCCGAGCGTTGAAGCGGCCTTGCAAGCCGTGAGCCGTCGCAGGCAATGAGAACGCCTTGCCATCAGAATGGGGAGAGTTGAAATACTATGGGGCATGAAGCCTATGCCCGTCCGGTGTGTCTGAAATGAAGTGAAAACCTATGGGGAGCCCCCGGCAATGCTGTCTGATGATAGGCCAACCAATCCGGCGTGGCTCCCCATCTTTTCAAAAAAGGAGCACTTTATGGGAAATGCGTTTGGAATGATCCCCGGCTTGGAACCGGACGAATGGAGCAATGACGCCTGCCGTGGTTATGTCATTATGGCAATGGAGAACTGCGGATTTTCAAAGAAGGATATACGGCGTGTTGTGGGGCAGCTTTATGAAGTATTTGACCTCAACAGCGTGGAGGACGCCAAAGAAAAGTACCTTTCCAGTCCTTGCTGATCTCGGGCCACATTGACCCGAAGTGGAGAAAACTCAAAGGGCGGCACCTGCTGGGTGCCGTCTTTTGACATTTCCCCACAGGACAAGCGGGAAAGGCTGGCATATACACGCACTTTCGCAAAGGAGGTTTTCAATGACGCAAGCTGTCACTTATGAACGAGAAACAAAGTCTGTCGCATTTCAAGGGAAGATCATTGTGCTGGAAAGCCTCACGCCGGTACTTCCCCCGAAGGAGAAAGAACAGCGCAAAAAAGAAATTGAGCGTTGTCTTTACGAGGTGTTCAGTAAATATGGGGACAGATTTCCCTAATCATTCGCAACATTGTTGTCCGGGGCTGCTGATGGTATAATATAGTTGTAAGGTTGGTAGCTCCATTCCAACAAGGAAAGGAGCCCAATATGGAATTTATCAGAGAAGATTGTATTTACGCAAGACAGTCAGTAGACCGCAAGGACAGTATCAGCATTGAAAGTCAGATCGACTTTTGCAAGTATGAATTGAAAGGCGGGAGCTGCCGGGTATTCAAGGACAAAGGGTATTCCGGTAAGAATACGGACAGACCGGAGTTTCAAAAGCTGCTGGGCGAGATCCGCAAGGGAAAGGTTCGGCGGGTCATCGTGTACAAGCTGGACCGTATAAGCCGCTCTATTCTGGACTTTGCAACGATGATGGAGCTGTTTCAAGAGTACGATGTGGAGTTTGTATCCTCCACGGAAAAGTTTGATACTTCGACCCCGATGGGCCGGGCCATGCTGAATATCTGCATTGTATTCGCCCAGCTTGAACGTGAGACAATTCAGAAGCGTGTCACAGACGCCTACTATTCCCGGTGCCTGAAAGGCTTCCACATGAGCGGGCAGGCGCCATACGGTTATCAGTTAGAGCCTACTGTGGTAGAGGGTATCCGCACAAAGAAAATGGTTGCCGACCCCGTAGCCGCCGACCATGTTCGGCTGATGTTTGAAATGTACGCTGAACCGGAAACCTCCTTCGGAGATATTACCCGATACTTCGAGGAACATGACATAAAAATTTATGGCAAATCCATGTTCCGTACATTTCTTTCCCAGCTTTTAAGAAACCCCGTTTACGCACAGGCCGATTTGGAACTGTACGAATTTTTCAAGAGCCAGGGTGCAGCGATTGTGAATGACGCTTCTGACTTTGCTGGAACAAACGGCTGCTATCTCTATCAGGGGCGGGATGTGAAAGAGGACAAGGACAGGTGCTTAAAAGACCAGATACTTGTTATCGCTCCCCACGAAGCACTCATTTCCTCTGACACATGGCTGAAATGCCGGAAAAAACTTATGGCAAATACCACCTTCCAGCAGGGACGGAAACCGAAAAATACTTGGCTGGCCGGAAAAATCAAATGCGGTCATTGTGGGTATGCTCTGAAAGCCACCCATGTACCAAACAGCACCGGATATTTCCGCTGTACCAAACGGACGGAAAACAAAGGCTGTCCAGGCTGCGGGAAAATTCGCAAAGAAGAATTTGAGCAATTCATTTTCTCGGCCATGCAGGAGAAGTTCAAAGATTTTCAGATACTCCACGGCAAAGAGGAAAAGGTCAATCCGAAGCTGACAGCCTATCAAGTAGAGCTGGCACAGGTGGAGGCAGAAATTGAAAAGCTGCTGGACACACTGACCGGAGCCAATGCGACCTTGCTTGCCTACGCCAACAAAAAAATTGAAGAACTGGACACCCGACGCCAGACCATTTCAAAGGCAATCGCCGAATTGAGCGTTGAAACCATATCGCCCCAGCAGATAAAGAAGTTATCCTATTATCTCGACAACTGGGAGAGCATAGATTTTGACGACAAAAGAAAAGCCGCCGATGGTTTGATCTCTACAATCAAGGCCACCAGCGACCGTGTTCAGATAGAGTGGAAAATCTTCCGCTCTATCGCCCCTCATTTCTATTTTATCTTGCGAGCCTATAGGTGCAATCAGCGTGGTACAACTCAGAGAGAATATCGAAGCCGCTACAATCGGATATTGTCTTGGTTATAATTGGTGGCACAAAGGCATAATGAGCGAAGCTTTTAAAGAAATAATCAGATTCTTGTTTGAAAATGTAGGCTTAAATCGTATTGAAGCATATCATGATCCTCGCAATCCACACTCAGGAGATGTAATGAAGAAACGCTGATGGGATTAAGTCCTCACTTCTTGGTAGTCGGAAGAAAATAATTATTGATATAGCAAAGGAAGATAAGTATGACTAAATGGAATCCCACACAATATGAGAGATTTATAAAAGACAGAACACAGCCTGCTATTGATTTAGCAAACAGACTTGAAACACTTAATCCAGATAACATACTTGATTTAGGTTGCGGTCCTGGAAACAGCACAAAAGTCTTGAAAGATAAATATCCAAATTCACATATAATCGGAGCTGATAACTCTGAAGATATGTTAAAAAAAGCAATGGAATTATACCCCTATATAGAGTTTATCAAACTTGATGCAAACGGTGATTTGAATGATATAAGCGAAAAGTTTGATATAGTGTTTTCAAACGCCTGCATTCAATGGCTGCCAAATCACAGAGAGCTTTTGCCAAAACTGATGACACTATTAAAGCCAAACGGTATTCTTGCAATTCAGATACCAATCCAGCGTGAGCATCCTGTTCATATAATCATAAATCAGCTTTCCGAAAATCAAAATTGGAACGGAAAAATCGTTCCAAGACAATACAACAATCTAACAACCGAAGAGTACTTTGACGTGCTTTCCCATATTTCAAGCGATTTTGAAGTATGGGAAACAACCTATTGTCACCGTATGCCAAGCTATGAGAGTATTATAGAATGGTACAAAGGTACGGGTCTAAGACCATATCTCGAACAGCTTTCAGAATCAGATGCTAATGAGTTTGTTAATGATGTATATAAAGAATTGCAACAACGGTATCAAGTGCAGAATAATGGTGAGATTCTGTTCCGTTTTCCGAGATTGTTTTTCATAGTAAAGAACAATTATTGATTTTTTGTAAGGAATTGTATTCTCGTTCATCACAAAATTTTTATAAATTATTATAACCATCCTTTATACACATTGATGTTGACGAAAATTTTTATGAAATAATTATACAAATGAACATGATATAAAGAATTTATCATAAAGGAATGAGAAAAATGTTTAATACAGATAAGCCAATTGATAACATTAGCTCTGACTTATTAAATAGAGCGTCTTTTTCAGAGCAACTCGCAAAAGCAATATTATCATACACAAATACAGATAATTTTACAATTAGTCTATGCGGCAAATGGGGATCTGGAAAGACTTCTATTCTTAATATGGTAGAAACATATATAAACACACTTACACAAAATTATAGTGAAGACGAAAAACCAATAATTGTACATTTTAATCCGTGGAATTATTCAGACCAAACTCAATTGATTACTCAGTTTTTTTCAACTATGCTTGCAGAGCTTAATGTTAATTCAAAGAGTGAAAGCCTGTATAAAGTTGGAAAAGCCTTACAAGAATATTCTACAGTTTTCGAATATGCAGAAAACATACCTGTTGCTGGAAAATATATAAAACCGATAAAGTGGATTATGGAGAAAACGGGAAAAAGGCTATCCAACGGTAATGATAACAATCTTAATAAAAAGAAAGAAGAAGTTACTAAGGCGTTAAGTCATCAAAGTCACAAATTCATCGTGATTATTGATGATATTGACAGATTAAACAATAATCAAATTAAACTGATTTTTCAGTTAGTTAATTCATTGGCTGGTTTTCCGAATCTTATTTATTTGCTTTCTTTTGACAGAGAAGTTGTTGTGAGAGCACTAAGTGAAGAGCAAAAATGCAACGGTGAAGAATACCTTGAAAAGATAATACAGGTTCCATTCAATATTCCAGAAGCAAAAGGCGACTTAGTTCAGAGTGTTTTCTTTTGAAAAACTGAATAAACTCTGGTTTGGCGAAATACCCTGTTCTAATTTTGAAAAAAGTTATTGGGATAATGTTTTCAATTATTGTATATCTCCTTTATTAAAAGCATTAGGGATGTTAACAGAATAATTAATGTCTATCAGTTTAAATATAGCCTAATGCATGATGAAACAAATTGTATTGACTTACTCGCAATTACTACGCTACAAATATGTGCCTCAAGTATTTACAACTGGATATATAAAAATACTGATAGTATTTGCGGAAGTATTTATACAAGAGGAATTTCTGGGGTTGAACAAAAGAAGCATATAGTAAGAGATTAAAAGAATTTCAGGAAATATATGATAATCCGGAATTAATGATACAAATAGTACAGACGTTATTTCCAAAATTTTCATGGTTGACAGGAGGATATCATTACTCTGGGGATTCTGATGATGAGTTAAGAAAAAAGCAAAAGATTGCCTGTCGTACCCGTGCTGGTTTATATTTTAATTTATCGTTAGATGATGTAGCTATTTCAAAACAAGAAATACTAGAATCCATAAACGATTTTGATAGAGGAGAACTAAATAATTATTTTAATAAACTAATAAAAAACGATAAAATGCTTGAATATTCAAGAGAATTGCTCTCATATGTTCCTGATATACCAGAAAATAGAAAATCAATATTTTAAATGAACTCATTATAGCATTAACAATACCCTCAAATCATAAATCAAGAGGAATATTTAATCCTGCTCCGAGTACATTTATAGCTAATTGCATATGGAAAATAATGAAAACATATTCTCAAGATGAAGCTGAACAAAGAATCATAGAGTTAATCAACTCTTATTCATCGGACGAATTATCAATTGTAGTTGATTTAGTACTTCAAATAGAATATTCTTATGGACGAATAGGTAAAGATATTGATTATAACTATAGAATAATTTCAGAAGAACAGCTAAGTAATTTGGAAAGAATAATAATAGATAAACTAATAGAATCTTCTAAAACTCTAAATCTATTTGACTTAACATATTTTTATCCTACATACATCTTATGGCGTAATATTGATAAGAATTCATTAGACATTTATGTTGAAAAAGAACTTAGGATACCTTCTAATATTCCAAAATATCTTAAAATAACGGCAAATCATTGGAGTTCGGGACAAGGTAATGGATGGAGCTTTCAAAAAGATAGTTTTGAAGGCGTTTTAAGCGACGAAGATGCCTATAATAGCATTGTATCACTCAAATCTACTCAAGTATTTTCAGAACTAGATGATAATGCAAAGAAATTGGCTATCGCATATTGTTTGTGGTATGAAAGAAAAGATGAAAAACTGAATAGAGTTGACGAAGATGAAGTAAATAAATATCTTAGTGAATGGAAATATGAAACACGATGAATTCCGTTTTTGTTAATAAAAGTAAGATATTCAACTAACATAAAGTTAGTCAGAAGATTGTAGTCAAAACGTTATTATGATATAGTGTATGAATTAAAAGTGGAACATAAATATTCTTACACCGAAGTGGTGTAATCATCAGGTCCATGTGAAAGCAATTTCATGCAGGTTCAAGTCCTGTCACCCGCACCAGTAAAGGTGGTTTTTTAACCACCTTTTATTTTTTGCCAAAATTACTTAAAATGCCTTAAAAGTGGCTTAAACACTGGGTTTTTGAGATTTTAAAAATTCAGTTGAGTAATTTTGAATTAAGTTAAAACAAGATAAAATGCAGTCAAACTTACTGTCAAACTTACTGTCATTTTAGTTTGCCTGCCGATTTTCAAGGAAACAAGATAATATATTTTTAAATTTTATTACACCGTAGCACAAAAGATTTTTTTATTATTAAAACAACAAAGAGGTTAAGCAATTTTTTCTAACGCTTAACCTCTTTTTGTAATTATTTATCATTGTGTTAATTTAAAATATTGTGTATAATATTTTATAATCTAAAGTAACACAGGAGGGTAAGTAATGAACACAGTAGATGAAATTAGAGCTTTTATATCGCAAAGAGAAAATAATGGTGCTCTTCTATTAACAGGAAAATGGGGTTGCGGAAAAACTTTCTTAGTCAATCAAGTAATTGAGGAACTTAATCAAGGAAACGATTTTATCGCTGTTTCCATTTCATTATTTGGTGTTGATTCAATTGAGTTACTGCATAAAGAAATAAAAAACAAAGTGTTTTTTAGCAGAGGGTTTGAAAAAGCACAAAAAAAAATCGAAAAAAATATTTTCTCGTATAAAAAATTTTTCATTAGACACAACATATATTTTAGGAGAAACTTTTCCAATAGCTAAAAGTATTAACAAAGCTCTTACTATTCGTTGGCAAGATTATTTTAACGTTGAAAAAAGCATATACTGTTATAAAACTAATACAGAAATAATAGAATATGAAATAAAAACAGTTTGTTATAATGAGTATTATAACGAAGATATATTTATTGAAAAAGAAAAACATGTTATTAAGAAAAATTTAGTTTTATTTTTTGATGATTTTGAACGCTCTAAACTTGATAGAATTGAGTTAATGGGTGTAATCAATGAATATTCTGAAAACAGAGGAATAAAAGTAATTATTATTGCAGACGAAGAGAAAATAGCAAGTAATAAAGCTGATAAAAATAATTCCGATACCAACCATCAAATAGATAACACTAACAATACAAACCTCAGTACAACCGATAGCAATTTTAACTATTCTGATTTTAAAGAAAAACTTATATCTCGAACATTAAAAATTGAACCCGATTATACAACCGTAATAGATTCTATCATAAATTCATATAAAGAAACAGTTAAAGGCTACAAAGATTTTCTTATAGACAACAAGGACATTGTTTATCAGATATTTATTGAAAGTGATTCAGATAATTTCCGTTCAGTAAAAGCCTTTATTATGGATTATGAACGATTACATGAAGCTTGGCAAAATTCAAACGTTTCCAGTGAAAATGAACCAAATATGTTTTACAATTTCGGTGCTATGACATTTGGAGTTAAAATGGGCTTTTATAAGGAAGAAGAATACGGGTTGCTATTCTCATCCAGTGAATTATTAAATATATTTCCAAATTTTAATTATATATATAATTTAAAGGCTTGTCAGGATTGGATTTTAAATAATGTATGGAGTAAAGAAAATTTTATATCTGAAATTAATGAAATATTCAAAGTACAATCATATACAACAGATGAAAAATTTATGTATTTTAATCTTTGGGATTTGGAACAAATTGATATAGAGAACGGTTTACCAAAAGTAATAGAAAATGCTTATAAGGGTAAATTAACAAGAGATCAACTTATTAATTTATTACAAAAATTCATTATTTGAAAATATCCTCAGTTTCTTTACCTTGTGATGTTGACTATTCAAAAATTGAAAGTGGTTTTGAAATCAGAAAAAAAGAAATACTTGACTTTGGAACAATTGAGCCTGAAAGGCAAAGTTTTTCTGAAAAATCTCAAATTGACAAAGAAGCATATTCTTTGTATGATAACATCGAAAAATTTGATTCAATGATGTATGCTTTAGAACCTAGAAAGGAATTTAAAAAATATCTTGAATCAACTGATAGTAAAAGCACCTACGATTTTAAACACAAACTAATAGGATGTTTTGATAAAAATCTCATGGAAATGTTTTATCAAAAATATTTACAATCAAACAATGCTAGTAAAAGAGAAATGTGTTTTACTTTTCTAGATATAGATTTTCGTGATAACGAATATCCAGATTATGATGTAAAAGAAACAATAGCGAATCTGAGAGAATTACAAAACAGACTAAACAACTCTGAACAAAACAAAAAGACTGCATTACTTCTGTAATCAATAAATCGTTTTGCGATAAAATTGATTCTAAAATTTCAGAAATCGAACAGTTTTATCATTCTATTAAAAACAGCTAATATAAAAAGAGGACTCGGTTTTTGAGCAGTCGAAGCAAGATGTTATTACTGATTATTACTGATTTTTTTAGTGTTATTTAACATATCATATTTGCTTTATAGAACAATAATTTGTACAAAATAACATTAAATAACACATAGTAACACTAACCGAAAGAAGAAATTTCGGATAATTTTTAGAAAATTTTTAGAAAGATTTTAGAGAACGCAACATCTATCAACTTATTGCTTGTACCATAAACCTACACTACATCTTAATACATCAGAAGTGTCTTTATCAATACAGTAAACACTTCTATGTTCAAGTCTTGCCTTTTTAATATCTCTGATTTTCATTAAAATACCTCCTTTAAGTCCTGTATAATTTTTCTTCTTAGGGTTGAGTTCATTGCTATACCTATCAGGTGAGATTCTACTGTCGATAAAGAAATTTCTTCGTCCTTGATTGCTTTTGATAATACCCTTATGTATTTATTATAGTCAGGGTGCTTTACCGCTTCCTCGGCTGATAGGTGAAAAATATTCTTTAAACCCTCATCACCTACAAAACTGCATATTGTCATCTTAATACCTCTTTTCTATTTTTTAAATATGATTGCTTTTCTATTAAAAAGTGTACCACATATAAATCACAACCAGTAAAATTAAGTTATACTTCAGTAAATTTTACAAATTACTGAAATACATAAATAGCAATAAACATTAACACCATAGCTACTAAGGAAGAAATAATTACCAAGATACCTAAAAAGCTATTCCTACCATAAGTTATACTATATAAATGATTCTCATATGTCGCTACCAAAGCTACAATAAAAAACATTACAAGGAAAATATATAAAATTATCATAAGTACAACCACACCTTTCCTTTTATTTTATTATATTATACCATATATTATAATTAAATTGAATACTTTCTTTAATATAATATTTATTTTTAGCATAGAAAAAGAGGGTTCATAAAGAACCCTCTCTTCCCAATAATTTTCTTTAAGGATTTATACTTGCTATTAAATTAATACCCTCTCTCTTAGTTGATAGGAACTTTCTTATCCCAGTGATCATTTTCAGATACTTCCTCGTCGTAAGCTGGGGTGATTGTCTCAGTCCAAGCCTTTGAAACAACTTCTGTATAGGCTTCTTTCCAATAACCATCTTCTACTGTTTTTGTGCCTACCTGAACCTGCTGTTTTTCAGCGTGATATGAGCCTGTGCCACCATTTTCTCGGGCTTCCCAAAGAAGATGCTCATCCATCTGGTTATCATCTACTAACTGTTGACCACAGTCATTGCAAACATTTACCCATCTTGTTTCATATACTGGTTCCTCGTGAGTACCAGTTACAATCCACTCTTTATCGTGATGTTTTTGTCACTGCAGGGTGATATTTTGTCACAGCATCGTGATGCTTATAGTACTTGTATTTCGGAGCCTCAGTCGCTGTAGTATTTGACGCTGGCTTATTATTTGAAGAGTTGCTCGGCTTGGACGCTGGCTTCTGGTTGTTACTTGAAGAACTGCTATCATTCTTGGTGTTTGAAGAAGTGTTGTCTTTCTTTGATGTAT
>VOFB01002852.1_pt1 | contig 25397 bp, 36 predicted proteins | sample 5384141 | NCBI WGS metagenome assembly VOFB01 (sample SAMN12384721, study PRJNA508395) | human gut metagenome | isolation source: healthy gut A | host: Homo sapiens | reverse complement strand
GCGGCATGAATCACCGGGAGATGGTGATATTTACAGAGATGATATCTTATTCGGCAGATACAGGGTAATCTGTTTTCTTGGCAGAGGAGCTCTTGGAGAAGTATATCTGGTCGAACATCTTAAGCTCAAGACGGTTCGTGCACTTAAGTGCATCGACAAACGCCGCGACCCTTCAGCTACGGCAGGAAGAGAAGCGGATATTCTGAAGAATCTGAGACATCCGTCGATTCCTATAATATACGATATAGAAGAGAATGAAGAAAGCGTATTCATTGTAGAGGATTACATAAAAGGAGTCTCAATTCAATCATTAATTTCACAAAACAGACATTTTACGGTTAAAGAAACAGTCAGACTGGTATTACAGCTGTGCGGTATTTTGCAATACCTGCATGATAATGGCGTGTATCATCATGATATCGCCTTCTAATATCATATATGACATTGAAAAGAACAGTGTTAAACTGATTGACTACGGAAGCGCGGAATGTGCCGGGCGACCGGATGGTAAGGTCCGGAACACGGTATTTTGCGGCACCGGAGATGTATGGCAGCGGAGAATGCGGCGGAAGTACCGATGTATATTCGGTCGGAGCGCTCATGCTTATAATGCTTACGGAACACTGGATATTCAAATGCTTAAAGGAATCGATGGCAGAGTTACACAAATCGTGGAAGATTGTCTGAAACATACGGGAAACAGCCGCATCCCGTCAGTCACGGTACTGAAAAGCGGTTGGAGAGAATTACTAAAAAGAAATTCATATCGGAAGATGTTATCCTGAACATCGGTTTTGCCGGCGCATTCCACGGATGCGGAGTGACACATACGGCATTTATGGCAGCGGATTATTATTCGCATAAGAATATGAAAGATCAGAATGACAGCCGGATATGTTCGGATACGCCGTGAATGCAGGAAAGTTAGCCTTTTGCACGCGGAATATATACGCTGGACGGATACGATGTGATTCCGGAATACTATGGCTGCATAGAGGATGATGGAATAAGCGGATACGACAAGATAATAACGGATTTTGGGGGTTGCAGATGATAACAACATATCAGAAATCACAGAATCGGATATGGCCTGCATTGTTGTGAGCGCGGCACCGTGGAAGATGGCTGAATCGGCCGATAAAGTCAGATTTGTCAAGGAAGCCTGCGACAGGACAAAAAGCCGGCCTCACGGTTTTAGTTGCACCCCTGTTCGTATGCCTGTTTTAAACGTTTTACAGGAATACGGAATAATCAATCCGGTAAGGATACCGTACAGGCCATGATACTTTATGACACATATTATGAACTGAGGAGATTTTTTGAAAAAATTAGACATTATAAAGAAAGATAGTGTATCTACGACCATAGGGTGCTCGGTACGGCACATGGTGCGGGAGTCACACACCTGTCGCTTATGCTTGCGGTATTTATGGCACTTGTAATGGGTAAATCCGTGGCACTGGCAGATATGAGTGGTACAGACTGTTTACGGCAGGCAGGAATTATGCTGAAGAATAATTTTCGCAGAAAAAGTAAAATATTCAAGATGATTTCAATTTATGGACAGGCTGATGCTTCATTGTTGTCAGAACTTATGTCAGAGAATTTCGAGTACATTATTGTTGATTTTGGTGCCGATTATCAGAAAAATCAAGGACAATTCCTTATGTGTAAAGTAAAGCTTATAGTCGGAAATCTAAGTCTGTGGAAAATCCATTATTATGTGGAATTCATGGCAATGACAAGCACTGTAAAGGGCATGGACAAATGGATATATATCTCGCCTTATCCCGACCCGGACAGCGAGAAATATTTCAGGAAGAATTTCGGTAAAGAGATACTTCCGGTGCCATGTACACCTGACCCATTGCATCTTGGCGCGGATTCCATGGATTTTCTGCAGAAACTGGTAAGCAGATTTTATAAAGGAAGGCGCAGATGAAAAGGAATAGTCAATATATCACAAATTGCACCAACGCGCCGGAACGGAGGGCAGATTGTAAAATGGAAAATGAAGATTACAGAGCAGCCCTGAAAGCGGAACTGCTGGGACTGAAAGAAAATGGAGTGAGCTTTTCACTTAACGGTAAAATCGTTGAGCCGGGTGAACGCCTTGTAGATCAGCTTCTGACTGATAAGGATTGCACATATATGCGGAATTACCGCTTCAGAAACGGAAAGATAGTAGCGATTGAGTTTGATAAAATCAGACTGAACGAATCATAACTCCCCTTTATGTTATAGCGCGGGCGGAATAATCTGCCCGTGTTATATAAAAAATATAAGCGGATATAAAACAATTGAAGCATTGTACCTATATGTGCTATACTCATTATCAATACTAATGAACAATATGGAGCACATATAAATGGCAGATGACAGAAAGTTCACTAACAATAGTGATACGGATGATTATATTTTTGATGATGAGGATGACCTCTCATTAGAAGAAATTGAACTTAATGAAGAAAATGACGGATATAAGAGCGGTACACCGGACAGTACAGAACCGTCCGCACGCGGGAGTAAAGACCGTCGTACATATATTATACGCGCCGCGGTGATAGCGGCAGTTGTTGTTATCCTTGTGGCAGCCGGTATAATGATAGAACGCTTTGTTCCGAATAAGAAAGCGGTCAATCTCAATGAATATTACAGAACATCTGTCGGAAATGCTCTTATATATAATTATGACATTACGGAATACAGTTCTCTTGTGGTTGACGGACATTATTATGCTGAACTGGATTTCTTTATTAATGATATCACGGATAAGTTCTATTATGACAAAGATAATAAAAAGTGTTATATATACAACACCAACAAGCATATATACTGTAAAATCAGGCGACAAGTCTTATGATTGCGATGGAAACAGTACAAGCCTGACATATGATCCGGTTGTTATCAGCGATAACATTGTATATATGTCGGTGGAATATGCGGCGTCACTGGAGACGTTTACATATGAGACATATGTCAATCCGCAGAGACTTGCGATAATATCAGACGGAACGCAGAATACGGTGGTCAGTCTTAAGGATAAAGCCGTTATAAGGGACAAAGCATCAGTTAAAGGTGCTGTTTTTGAAAGGGCATCTGATAATACGGACACAGTGTGGTGTACAGACGGTGCATCAAGGGACGGATGGCTTGGAGTTATGTCCTCGGACGGACGGCACGGTTATGTTAAGTCATCATACGCAGATGTTACAGACACATCCAAGGAATATAATTCAGGACATGAAACAGCAGAGTATACATCGATACATAAAGATTATGATATTGTGATGGTATGGCATGCGGTGTATGCGGAGTCCGATAATAATAACATTCAGTCACTGCTTGATGCGACCAAGGGTGACGACGGTTTCCCGACCTGTATAAGGTTACGGATGCCAAGGGAAGCATAAGTTCTATGGCAGACTGGGATTATATAAGTACTGTTCATGATGCGGGAATGGAAATCTGGCCGCTTATAAGTGACTTCACATCCATCGATGCGGATGCCGGCTGGGATGAGGCAAAAGCTTTTTTGCCAATACTGCATCACGAAGGAATCTGATATCCAATATTATTAATGAAATCAAGACATATGGATATGATGGAATAAATATTGATTTTGAAAAAGGTGCCGTCTGATTCGGCTGTGGATTACAGGCAGTTTATACGTGAACTTTCAATAGAATGCCGTAAAGCAGGAGTAGTATTTTCGCTTGATAATTACGTTCCGCGTCCTTACAATGCACAATATAGCAGAGATGTTCAGGCAGAATGTGCGGACTATGTGGTTGTTATGGGATATGATGAACATTATGCCGGGGGCGATGAAGCCGGTTCGGTTGCTTCAATTGATTTTGTAACTGACGGAATAGACGGAACACTTAAAGAAGTTCCGAAAGAAAATTAATTAACGCCCTTCCTTTTTACACGCGTTTGTGGATGGAATCCACAGATGAGAACGGAAATGTCAAATTGTCTTCAAAGACATATTCGATGCAGGGTGCGTTAGACATTGTTGCTGAGCTTGGAACCGGAATGGAATGGGATGAAGAGGTCGGACAATATGTAGCATTCGGAGAGGTTGACGGCGTAAAGTACAGCATCTGGCTTGAAGAGGATGAATCGATCAAGGCAAAAATGAAAGTCGTAAGAGAACGAGAGCTTGCCGGAATTTCGGGATGGTGTCTGGGAATGGAAAAACCATCCGTCTGGGATGTTATAACAGAATAGAATATATCAGGTCATGGCAGAATAAAATATATTGAGATAATATCGGGATGTATTTTATGATAAACAGGAAAACACTGGATATTGCCATGGCCGTTCTTTTTATAACAGGGGTTATATGTGCTGTGGTATTTGGATTGATTCCTTCGGCACTTGACGGTGAAGCATCGGATGATTCTGTCGAACCGGCGGTCATGAATGAAAACAGACGGCCTCCGGACCAAATCAATATTGTTATCGACCCGGGACATGGCGGCGCAGATCCCGGTAAGATAGGCGCGTCCGGAAGCTGCGAACGTGAAGTGAATCTGGCTATAAGCATGATAACCGGAGAGATGCTTACGGAGCGTGGGTATAATGTTTTTTTCACGCGGAGAGATGATAATGGATTGTACGATGATAGTGATGTTAATAAGAAAGCTGCGGATATGAGAAAAAGATGCAGCATTATCGAGGAAGCACAAGCGGATGTGGTAATAAGCATTCACCAGAACAGTTTTACTGACAGCGATGTGTGTGGTGCACAGATGTTTTATTACACACATTCGGCTGAGGGAAAGAAACTGGCGGAAATAATGCAGGAATCTTTCAGAAAATTTGTCAATACGGACAACACGAGGGGGTGCAAAGCCAACGATTTATATTATATGCTGATTCACACACCATGCCCGACTGTTATTGCGGAATGTGGATTTTAAGCAACCCGGAAGAAGAGAAACAGCTCAACGACAATGTGTACAGGAATAAAATAGCACTTGCCATTACCGAGGCGGTGGAAAAGTATTTCGGCAACGACAGCTCTAATTGACTTTTGACTTTCATTAATAGTAAAATAAATGCACATACTTATATAAGAGAAGATGAATTTATGGATACAATAATTGAGAAAATAACAGGTGATGCCGCAAAAGATAATGCCATACTGGAAAGAGCGGCACAGATTATAAAGAAGGGCGGCCTTGTGGCATTCCCGACTGAGACGGTATACGGACTTGGCGGGGATGCCTTTGATGCTGATGCCGCGCGTAAAATATACGCGGCAAAGGGCAGGCCATCCGATAATCCGCTGATAGTCCATATAGCACATGTGGAGGAACTGAAAGATCTGTCGGATAACATTCCAAAGATGGCTTACAGGGTTGCGGATAAATTCTGGCCGGGGCCGCTTACGATGATAGTACAGAAGAATGACAGGGTTCCGTCGACTGTTACGGGAGGCCTTGACACGGTGGCAGTGAGACTTCCGTCCAATGAAACGGCCAGACGGTTTATAGAACTTTCGGGAACATATATCGCTGCTCCGAGCGCCAATCTTTCCGGCAGACCCAGCCCTACCAAGGCTTCTCATGTAACAGAGGATTTAGCCGGCAGGATAGACATGATAATAGATGGCGGAGATATAGAAATCGGACTGGAATCGACAATAGTGGATCTTACGGGAGAAGTTCCGGTTATTTTAAGACCGGGATATGTTACAGGTGAGATGTTGTCTGAAAACGGTTGGCGAAGTCAGACTGGATCCGGCGCTTATGACGGGCGTTGCGTCCGATGTAAAGCCTAAAGCACCGGAATGAAATACAGACATTATGCCCCACGCGCCGAGATGACAGTAATAGAAGGCAGCCGTGAAGCCGTTGACAATAAGATTCACGAACTTGCAAAGGAAGCGTCATTGTCGGGACAGAAAGTAGGAATAATGGTTTCGGATGAGCTGGCACATGATCTTGATTTCGCATATGTTGTGAAACTCGGCAGGCATGATGATGAAGAAGCAATAGCAAAGCACCTGTTTGATGCATTAAGACAGTTTGATGATGAACAGGTGGATGTGATTTTTGCGGAAGCTTTTTTCACAGGGAAGGACTCGGCCGGGCCGTTATGAACAGGCTTCTAAAGGCAGCGGGCCAGAGACTTATACATGTCTGATATATACCATTAATATACAATAAGATACAGATTGAAAGGAGAAAGATATGAAAATAGCATTAGGTTCAGACCATGGCGGATTTGAGTTGAAACAGGCCGTAATTGAACATCTTAAAGAAAGAGGAGCAGAATACAAAGATTTTGGCTGTTATGACAAATCGTCCTGCGATTATCCGTATATGGACGTGCGGCGGCCAAAGCGGTAGCGTCAGGCGAATTTGACAGAGGAATCGTAATATGCACAACCGGAATCGGAATTTCGATAACGGCCAACAAGGTTAAAGGTATCAGATGTGCGCTTTGCACAAGCGAGGAGCTTGCGAAGATGACAAGGCTTCATAATGATGCGAATATGCTTGACTTGGGGCATCTTCTGTATCACCGGAGCTTGCGTGCAGAATAGTAGATGTATTTCTTGATACAGAATTCAGCAATGAAGAGAGACACATAAGACGAATTAATCTCATAGAAGAGTGATTCCCAACATTTTCAAATAAATGTTGGTACAAATCGCACAAAAAATAATAGCTTTTTTATTTGAAAATCAGTTATAATTTTCAGAAAGGGCGGTTTGTATGAAAAATACCGGAAAAATTTTCAAAAACCTTGCACTTATAACCCAGCTCGGACTTCAGGTTATGGTTCCGATTGCATTATGTGTTGCGATAGGAGTCATAATAGATAACCATTTCGGAACGTTCTGGGTGATCCCGCTTATGATAATTGGAATGCTGGCGGGAGGACGTAATGCGTACAGACTTGCGATGGCATCTGCCAAAGATGACGAGAAAGAGGACTCAGATAAAAGAGACGGAAGGAAAGATATCGATGGAAGACAAAGATAACTCCCGCGTACTGGCTCTGCTGATAGCAGGCATGCTTATATGGTTTGCCTTATTATCAGTGCCGGTACTGCTTTTTACGTCGGATAAGCTCCGCTGTGAACTTGGGCTTGCGGTAGGAACTGCTGCGGGTATTGCGATGGCAGTGAGCATGAATATCAGTGCATCTAAGGTACTTTATATGGAGAACCACCAGTCATCATATCTGGCATGGCTCTCAGCGATAAGACTTCTTGTGGTTGCGGCTTTAATTATTCTGTTTGGATTCACCGGATGGGTTAATGTCATTACCATGGTAGCCGGGGTTTTGGCCTGAAAATTTCAGTATATATTAACCCTCTTTTACAAAGGGTTTTCCACAAAAAATAAAAAGTAGGTGATAAGTGTGACACAACAGTTGTCTGGGATGATACTGGCTGACGTTGATTTCTATATCAAAGGTCTGTTTAAGTATAATCTCTTTGGGCAGGAATTGTGGTTTACCACAACGCATGTCGGCCTGATAATTGTTACGATCGTGCTGTTGGTGCTGATGATTGTCGGACATCATAAGATTGTCCGCGCCAAGCCTGAGGACAAGCCTAAGGGTTTGCAGAATGTCCTCGAAATGGCGGTGTCGGCTGTTGACAACATGGTTGCTGGCATTATGGGAGAGAAAGGCAGAGGCTTCCGTAACTGGATATGTGCGGTTGCAATGTTCATTCTTTTCTGCAACGTATCAGGTCTGTTCGGGCTTAGGCCGCCGACGGCGGATTACGGCGTTACATTGCCGCTCGGACTTATAACATTTGCCCTTATCCAGATTAACGGCCTCCGGGCCAAGAAAATCCACCATATAACAAGTCTGTTCCAGCCGAGTCCGATACTTTTCCCGATTAATCTTATCGGCGAAATAGCGGTGCCGCTTTCGCTTTCGCTGCGTCTGTTCGGAAACATTATGTCCGGAACAATTCTTATGGGGCTTTTGTATGGACTGCTACCTGCGGCATTAAAAGTAGGAATTCCGGCAGTAATACATGTATACTGCGATATTTTTTCGGGAGCGATACAGACATATGTATTCTGTATGCTTACAATGGTTTATATTAACGACAAAATAAGTGATTAAATTCTAGGAGGAACATCAAATGGGTATTACAAGTGAAGCATTAGTATTAGCATGTTCGGCAATAGGTGCCGGACTCGCAATGATCGCCGGTCTCGGACCTGGTATAGGACAGGGAATTGCAGCCGGACATGCGGCAGCAGCTGTAGGCCGTAATCCGGGCGCTAAGTCATCAATCACATCAACAATGCTTTTGGGACAGGCCGTAGCCGAGACAACAGGTCTTTACGGATTTGCGGTAGCAATCATTCTTCTGTTCGCTAACCCTCTTATCGGCAAACTTTAATATGAAATTTGCAGCTAAGAAAAGGGAGGCGATTTAGACCATGGAAAGAATTTTTAACCTGGACCCGCAGCTTTTTGCAGGACGCCTTATTCCTGGCAGTCAATATATTTATTTTATTTGTGGCAGGTTCCTATCTGCTTTATAATCCGGTCCGTAATCTCCTTAAGAAGAGACAGGACATGGTGCAGGCCGACATAGATGCAGCACGCAAGGATAAAGAAGATGCCGCCGCATTGAAATCTGAATACGATGCCAAAATAAAAACTGCAGACAAAGATGCAGACGCAATATTGGCTGAGGCGCGTAAGAAAGCGACAGCCAGAGAGCAGCAGATAGTAGAGGAAGCTAAGACAGAGGCATCCAGAATAATTGAGAGAGCAGGAGTCGAGGCAGAACTCGAGAAGAAGCGTGTATCTGATGAAGTGAAGAAAGAAATGATTGCCGTGGCTGCAGCCATGGCAGGCAAGGTCGTATCCAGGTCAATGGATGCGGGTATTCAGGATTCGCTTGTTGAGGAGACACTTAATGAAATGGGTGAAGAGACATGGCAAAGCTAGTAGAGGCAACTTACGGTGATGCTTTGTATGAACTGGCTGTTTCAAATAATATCACGGACAGGCTTTATGATGAGGCAGTTGTCCTGCTGGACATATTTGATACGGACAGCGAACTTATGGCTATTTTGAATCACCCTAAGATTGTCAGGGAAGACAGGATTTCGATAATTGAAAACAGCATAGGTAAATTTGTGTCAGAGGAAATGACTGGTTTTCTTGTGACCATTGCAGATAAGGACAGATGCAGATATATTCCGGCTACGCTCAGATTTTTTATTGAACGTATCAAAGAATATAAGGGAATCGGTACGGCATATGTTACCACACCGTATGAACTTTCGGATGCAATGAAGTCAAAGGTTGAAAAGAGGCTTCTTGAGACCACGGACTACAGTCAGATTGACATAAATTACAATGTCGATGAAAGCCTGATCGGAGGAATGGTAATCCGTATCGGAGACCGTGTAGTCGACAGCAGTATTAAACATAAGCTTGCGGATCTTACGCGTGTGCTTAACAAAATAGATGTGTAGAAGGAAGGTGTAACATCTTCATGAAATTAAGACCTGAGGAAATCAGCTCGGTAATAAAAGAGCAGATTATGAAATATAAGACGGAACTTGATGTGTCCAATGTTGGAACCGTTATTCAGGTAGCCGACGGAATTGCACGTATCCATGGCCTTGAGAAGGCTATGCAGGGCGAGCTTCTCGAATTTCCGGGCGACGTATACGGAATGGTACTCAACCTTGAAGAGGACAATGTCGGTGCCGTACTTCTCGGAGATAACAGAAGTGTTAATGAAGGCGATACAGTAAAGACAACCGGACGAGTTGTTGAGGTGCCCGTAGGTGATGCGCTGACGGGACGTGTTGTCAATGCACTCGGACAGCCTATAGACGGTAAAGGACCTATAGCAGCCGATAAATACCGTCAGATGGAGCGTGTGGCATCTGGAGTTATTTCCAGAAAACCTGTTGATACGCCGCTTCAGACCGGAATCAAGGCAATAGATGCGATGGTTCCTATCGGAAGAGGACAGCGAGAACTTATAATAGGAGACCGCCAGACCGGTAAAACAGCAATCGCGATTGATACGATCATTAATCAGAAAGGACAGGGTGTTCACTGTATTTATGTTGCAATAGGCCAGAAAGCATCAACCGTTGCCAATATCGTACAGACTCTTACAGAGTATGGTGCGATGGATTACACAACAGTTGTGGCATCTACAGCGAGTGAACTTGCACCGCTTCAGTATATAGCACCTTATTCCGGATGTGCCATCGGTGAGGAAATGGATGGAACGCGGAGAAGATGTACTTGTAGTATATGATGACTTAACCAAACATGCTGCGGCATATCGTACACTTTCCTTGCTGCTTAAGCGTCCGCCAGGACGTGAGGCATATCCGGGTGATGTATTCTATCTCCATTCAAGACTGTTAGAGAGAGCGGCAAGGCTTTCGGATGAGCTTGGCGGAGGATCGCTTACGGCGCTTCCGATAATTGAGACACAGGCGGGCGATGTATCAGCATATATACCTACCAACGTAATATCAATTACGGACGGACAGATATACCTTTGAAACGGAGATGTTCAATTCCGGTTTCAGACCGGCTATCAATGCAGGACTTTCGGTATCGCGAGTTGGAGGAGCTGCACAGATTAAAGCTATCAAGAAAATAGCTGCTACCGATAAGAGTGGAACTTGCACAGTACAGAGAACTTGCTTCATTTGCACAGTTTGGTTCGGAACTTGATGCAGATACGAAGGAAAAGCTGGCACAGGGAGAAAGACTTAAAGAAATTCTCAAACAGCCACAGTACAAGCCGATGCCTGTAGAATATCAGGTTATCATAACTTTTGCTGCAACAGGCAAATTCCTTCTGGATGTGCCGGTTGAGAAAATCGTTGATTTTGAAAAGAACTTTTTACATTTATAGATACCAAATATCCGGAAATTCCTAAGCAGATCAAGGAGTCAAAGCAGCTTGGTGATGATACTCAGAAAGCTCTTACCGAAGCAATAAGGGAATTTAAGGAACAGTTCAGGTGAGGTGGTAATTTATGGCTTCAATGAAAGACATAAAAAGGCGTAAAGAAAGTATTCAGAGTACAGGCCAGATTACCAAGGCGATGAAGCTTGTTGCCACAGTCAAACTCCAGAAAGCAAGGGGAAAGGCTGAGAATGCGAGACCATATTTCGATGCCATGTACAGCACTGTACCCGATATGCTTGCAAGAAGCGGCAATATAGAGCACCGTTATCTGAAAGCGGGAGATTCGGACCGTAAAGCAGTTATTGTGATAACGGCCAACAGAGGTCTTGCCGGAGGATATAACTCAAATGTTATCAAGATGGTAACAGCAGGTGATATGACACCTGATAATTCACTGATTTATGCAGTCGGAACCAAAGGACGTGACTATTTTGTCCGCAATGGTTATGAGATTGCTGCAGATTATTCGGATGCGGTAAACGAACCTCTGTATTCCGATGCACAGCAGATAGGCGAAGATGTGTTGAAGCATTCCTGCAAGGCAGAATAGGCGAAATTTATTTGGCTTATACAGAATTTAAGAATACGGTCGTACATGATGCACACATGGTTAAACTCCTTCCGATAAGCAGGGATGATGTGCAGGCAGAACCGGCCGGCAAGGATGACCTTTATGTCAGCTATGAACCTGAAGAAGAGGAAGCACTTGACATAATTATCCCGAAATACATTAACAGCCTTATCTACGGTGCACTTATGGAGGCGGTAGCCAGTGAAAACGGTGCGCGCATGACAGCAATGGATAATGCGACAAGCAACGCGGAAGATATCATCAGTGACCTGTCACTTAAATACAATAGAGCCCGTCAGGGATCTATTACGCAGGAATTAACAGAAATTGTTGCCGGAGCCAATGCTATATCATAGCATTGCACGGCTATAAAGCGGAATATAAAGGAGTGAAAAATGGCTTCAAATAACATAGGTAAAATCACTCAGATTGTCGGTGCCGTTCTCGATATCAGGTTTCCAGAGGGAAATCTTCCGGAGATAAATACGGCAATCGACATAAAGAGACCTGACGGAAGCAGACTTGTTGTCGAGGTTGCACAGCATCTCGGAGACGATACGGTAAGATGTATCGCGATGGGGCCGACTGACGGACTTGTCAGAGGAATGGATGCAGAGTCAACCGGAGCACCTATTTCTGTACCGGTAGGAGAAAATACCCTCGGCCGTATTTTCAATGTTCTGGGAGACGCTATTGATAATAAACCGGCTCCGGAAGTTGAAAAATATATGCCGATTCACAGAAAAGCCCCGACATTTGAAGAACAGTCAACATCTACAGAAATTCTTGAGACGGGAATTAAGGTTGTCGATCTTCTCTGCCCATACCAGAAAGGTGGTAAAATCGGTCTTTTCGGAGGCGCAGGAGTAGGCAAAACAGTTCTTATCCAGAACTTATAAGAAATATTGCAACCGAACATGGCGGATATTCTGTATTTACAGGAGTAGGAGAGCGTACCAGGGAGGGTAATGATCTCTATCATGAAATGCAGGAATCAGGAGTTATCAATAAAACGACAATGGTGTTCGGACAGATGAATGAACCGCCTGGAGCAAGAATGAGAGTCGGTCTTACAGGTCTTACCATGGCTGAATATTTCAGAGACCAGGGCGGTAAGGATGTATTGCTTTTCATTGATAATATTTTCAGATTTACACAGGCAGGTTCAGAGGTATCGGCACTTCTCGGACGTATGCCTTCGGCGGTAGGTTACCAGCCGACATTGCAGACAGAGATGGGTGCCCTTCAGGAGCGAATTACATCTACGAAGAACGGTTCAATCACATCCGTACAGGCGGTTTACGTTCCTGCGGACGACCTTACGGACCCGGCTCCTGCAACCACATTTGCACACCTTGATGCAACCACGGTTCTTGACCGTTCAATAGTTGAACTCGGTATATATCCGGCAGTTGACCCGCTTGGATCATCATCGAGAATACTTGACCCGAGAATTGTCGGAGAAGAACATTATAAAGTTGCCAGAGATGTTCAGGAAATACTCCAGAAATATAAAGAACTGCAGGACATCATTGCAATTCTTGGTATGGATGAACTTTCCGAAGATGATAAGCTTACTGTAGCAAGAGCGCGTAAGGTACAGAGATTCCTTTCACAGCCTTTCTTCGTGGCTACACAGTTTACGGGACTTGAAGGAAGATATGTTCCTGTCAGCGAGACCATACAGGGATTCAGAGAAATTCTTGAAGGTAAATATGATGATATTCCGGAGAGCTATTTCCTAACTGCGGAAGCATAGATGACGTACTTGCCAAGTGCAAATAAAGGAGGTCGTTTATGGCAGATAATAAATTTGCGCTCAAGGTAATGTGCCCTGACAGAACTTTTTTGAAGGCGAAGCGGACATGGTGGATGAATACCACGGAAGGATATATCGGAGTATATCCGGGACATATACCGATAGCAACTGTACTTGCTCCGGGAATACTGGTGATTCATAATGACGGCGAATTAAAGCGTGCGGCTCTTCATTCGGGGTTTGCGAGAATATCGCCGGATAACATTATGATCCTTGCCGAGGTTGCCGAATGGCCGGATGAAATCGATCTTAACAGAGCCGAGGAAGCAAGAGTGCGCGCCGAGAGAAGATTAAGCGGCACAGAATCGGGAATTGACATTAAGAGAGCCGAAGCTGCACTTAAGCGTTCGCTTACAAGAATTTCCATTAAAGGATAATATTAAGATTAGACACCAAAGAAACGGGAATACTTTATGATATAACCGTTTCGGAGGTGTTTTTTATGAGAAAAGCAGGAATAATAATTGCGATGGCGGTGTGGATTGTGACTGCTGTAAGGCTTATCAATGTTAATGTCAGAGCCGGAGAAGACGTTGTAACTGCATTTAATACTATTAAATATGACAATGTGGATACTATAATAGAAGCATTTGGTGAGTATGGAAAATCGTATATGGAAGATGGGGGAGAAAGAGGAGGCACTTGTAAGCATTGCCTCATGCATAGGAATTGATAAGAATTACGACATTGAGCATAACGGAGATGTGGTTACGCTTTTGAACCGGTCAGCCGACGGGGAAGTGAAAATAGCACTTAATACAACAACAGAAGACTACGGCACTTATAAAAGCTGCACAAATTATATCTCAATAAACATGACAATAATTGGCAGGACTGATTGTGCGTTGACATATAAAAATATGATAGATGATATCTTTGCCGCCGGAAAAATTGACGGTTACGTTAATATGAGCCTTAAAGGAGAACTAAACGGTGCAGTTAATTATTATGAACGGAACAGACTTGCCGATGAGCTGCTCGATATACTTGATGCGAAGGTGGTTTCGGAAAACAGGGAAAATGATCTGTTTACAATTTATGCATATACCGGGCTGGTGGATGAATATGTAATGAGTGCGGGCCGGAAAATCAATATAAATATTGTGCAGGAATATGACAGCGTGGCAAATAAAACAGTGATATATTTGTCAACTCCGCTTAACAATCTTGATTACTAAGCAAATCCGTTGTAAAATAAAGGAAAACATTGATTTATGAGGTTTAACTTTGAAAAATATAAGCACTAAAGCCAGGGTTTTGATATATGCAGCAGTATTTGTAGTGGCTGCTGTCATAACATTCTGCGTTAAGATAGGAATACACAGACCGGACCAGTCGGATTCAAGTACTATGGGCAGCGCTACACTTCCGATAGTATACATGCAGACCGAGTCCGGAACCAAATATAATTATTTACATGGATATACAGGAAAAGTTGATCAGAGCCTGATTCATGATGCCATAACACCTATAACATCTGACAGAAAGATGGATATATACATAAGACAGTACGGTAACGTAATATCCGGGATATCATACGAGCTCAGAAGCCTCGACGGAACCGGACTGGTAGAACGCTCGGAGGTATCTGATTATGACAGCGACGGCGGAATTATACATGCATCAATGGGTTTTCGCAATCTCATGGATTCCGGACGCGAATATATGCTTAAGATCAATATAGGAACCGAACAGGGCGAAAAATGCAGCATTTTACACAAGAGTTATAATAATGGACGATGCATATACCGACAGGAAGCTTGATTATATTAATTTCTTCTCGGGATGTACGATGGATGCGGATTCACTTGATCAGATTACGGCCAAGCTCGAAACCGACTCTACGGGCGACAATACTAATCTGGGACGCGTCAATATACACTCCAGACTGTCACAGATAGGCTTTGCATCACTTAAGCCGGTCTTAGAAGGAGAACGTTATATCACGATTAATGAGATAGATAAAGCAACAGCATCGATAAGCGTCAGATATACCGCATCTACAGATGATGAACGGGGAAATTTCAGGTATAATGTCAAGGAATTTTACAGGATCAACCAGCCGGATGATACGGTAACTTATGTATACAGTTATGACAGATGGATGAACCAGGTATTTGATCCCGGATATGCAGTGAGCAGCACGGGAGAGCTGTACCTTGGAATATCAAGCGATGATGATATTGAGATGAAATCAGACTCATCGGGCAAAATAACGTGTTTTGTCAGGGAGAACAGCCTTTGGAGATATAATAGTGTAAGAAATGATTTTGTGAAAATATTTGATTTTTCGCAGAGTGATAACGGTGACCTGAGAGAGGATTATGAAGAGCATGCGGTCAGAATCCTTGACATTAACAGTGACGGGGATGTAAGGTTCATTGTTTACGGCTATATGAACAGAGGTATACATGAAGGCCGTACGGGAATTTCTGTTTTTACCTATGATGCGTCCGAGAATATGACGGACGAGATTATTTTTTATTCCCAAAGAAGAACCGTACAAAATCAATTGCGCAGGATATATCAATCCTCGCATATGTGAATGAGAATGATATTTTATATCTATATAATAGTAATACAATATATTCGGTGGATTGTAATACGAAAGAGTGCATGGTTGTTGCAGACCGTGTCATAACAGACAGCTGTGCGATGTCAGAAGCCGGAGGAATGTTAATGTACCAGACCGGCGATAAATCATACGACTGCAGCGAGATGTACATCATGCTTCTTGAGAACGGAGAAAAATACAGACTTGAAGCGGATGAAGGAAGACGTATAAAAGCTCTTGGATTTATTGATGGAAATGTTGTTTATGGGCAGGCCCGTGCCGATATGATATATGTGGACAATGACGGTAATGTTACATTTCCTATGGAAGCAATTTCTTTGATGAATAATCAATACGAGGTCGTCAGGGAATATGCGGTATCCAATACTTACATCATGGCGGTTTCCGTTAATGAGGACCGGATTACGATGCAGCGTGCGACACTTGATGCCAATAATAACCTCGTCAGAATTTCTGATGACAGACTTTTGAGCAGCGCGAATGAAAGTACAACATCGCTCATGCTTACAGAGAGGACAACCGAGAGCCGACAGAGAGAAAAGTACATTTCGCTCAGGATCAAAGCATCGGGAACGAAGGCATCATATAAGAGTGCATCATATAAATTCAGCGCAAATGTTACAATTAATATGGCGGCAGACGGCAATATATCCGATAAATATTATGTATATGGTTACGGATGTCTGTATGAGGTTACGGACAGCCTGTCACAAGCCATGAGCGCGGCAGCCGAAAGCGGCGGCGTTGTCGTCAACCATGATGCGCAGACTATATGGTCACGCTATAAGTCCAAGGAAAAGACCATCAAAGTACCGGAAGGGGCGCTGGTTACCTCGGATGATACCAGAATGGCGGCGGTTGGCACGCTTGTCAGACTTGCCGGGGCATCAGCCGGAGATATAAGCGGCAGCACGACAACCGAATGCATAGAATCTGCAGTCGGTAACGTTATTAATCTTACCGGAAGCAATATAGAAAATGCATTATATTATGTTGATAAAGGATATCCGCTGATCGCTAGAATCGGCTCTGACGAATATTGCATAGTATATGGTTATACGGCATCATCGGTAAAGATATATAATATGAGAACCGGCGAACAGTCGGCATACAGCTTTAAAGAATTTGATGCACTTACCGTACCATACGGAAGCGTATTGATAACGGCAGCATTTTAAGAATAACAGGATATGTGGTGATAAAAATGGCAACCAAATCTCATAAAAAGAAACATATGAATAAAGTTTTGAAAACGGTTCTTATAATTTTTGGGAACGCTTGCAGGTGTTCTGCTGATATTTATTATGGTATATGCAGGCAGCATCCTTAAGCTGCGCAAGAATGCCAAAGCAGTGACGTCGGGGGGTTACGGCCGATACGTTCAGACAGATAGAAACAAGTATCGTGTATGATATTGACGGCGAAGAGATAACCTCGTTAAGCGGTACAAAAGATTTACATTATATAAGCAGTTCGGATATGCCGGATATACTTAAACGTGCTTTTGTAATAACGGAGGACAGGGATTTTACAGCCATCACGGGGTGGATCTGTCAGCTATAATAAGGGCGGCAGTCGCCAATGTAAAACATAATGCAATAAAACAGGGAGCCAGCACAATTACTCAGCAGCTCGCCAAAAATATGTTCCTGACACAGGATGTCACATGGGAACGTAAGATAACAGAGATGTTCGCGGCCATGGAACTTGAGAAAAAAGTTTTCAAAGGAGCAGATACTGGAATTTTACATAAACAATATATATTATGCCAACGGATATTACGGAATTGAGGCGGCGGCACAGGGATATTTCGGAAAAAGTGTTAATGACTTATCACTGTCACAGCTGATTTTCCTGGTGGCAATTCGAACAATCCATCCAAATACGATCCGGTCAATAACCTTGATGCGGCCAAGGGCAGGCGTGATCTGATATTAAAACAGCTTTATGCCGAAGGTGAGATAAGCGGTCTGGATTATTATTCTGCAATAGAAGAAAAAATAGAGCTTGTTAACACAAAGAAGGACAGGCATGACTATGTAGAGACATATGTGTTCTACTGTGCAACGAGAGCACTTATGGAGAAAAACGGCTTTGTTTTCAAATATGAGTTCAGTTCAGACGAAGATGAACAGAATTACAACGATAAATATGACGAAATGTATTCGGAGTACCAGGCATCGCTTTTCACGGGCGGATACAGAATATATACGGCTATAGATATGGATAAGGAGAATCTTCTCCAGCAGATTGTGGATGACAAGATGAGAGGGTTTACGGATGTCAATGACGAAGGTATTTATAAGACACAGGCGGCAGCAGTGTGCATAGATAACAGTACCGGACTCGTGACTGCAATTGTTGGCGGAAGAAGCCAGGGACTATAATGGATATACGCTTAACCGCGCGTACCAGAGTTTCAGGCAGCCGGGAAGCAGCATTAAACCTGTGAATGTGTATGCACCATATCTTATGTCGGGACATACCCTGATGAGAAAATAGACGATTCGCCGATTCTTGACGGTCCACATAATGTAGGTGATGAATATCGTGGTGAAATTACACTGACTGAAGCACTTGCATGGTCTTCAAATGTATGCGCATGGAAGATAATGGGAGAGATGACGCCGGAGTACGGAATGTCGTTCCTTCATCTGATGGATTTTAAGAAATCGGCAGTCGATGATAATAATCAGGCAGCGGCAATTGGCGGTTTTACTGTCGGAGTGTCGCCGGTTGAACTGGCTTCGGCATACGCAACATTGGAGAATGACGGTGTATACCGCAATCCGACATGCATAGATAAGATTACCAATGCCAAAGGTTCCATAATAGTAGACAATACCGGTGATGAGACAAGGGTGTATACCGAGGAAGCATCCAGAATGGTTACTAAGATGCTTGAATATGGTGTCAATAAAGGAATACTTACAAGTGCAATAATGCCTGATGTGGTAGTGGCGGCCAAATCAGGAACAACCAATGATTACAAGGATGGCTGGCTGGCCGGATATTCAAGATATTACACCACAGTCGTGTGGGCCGGCAATGATAACCCGGCGACGGTTGATGGCCTGTCAGGCGGTACTTATCCGCTTTATATCTGGAAAGAATATATGGAGAAAATCCACAAGGGACTTGAGAAAAACATTTCCGGAATACGATGGCGAAAGTGACATGATCAATGATGCCACAGAACATGAATCCCAGGCGGAAACCGAAACCGAAACACATCCGGGTTATGGCGGAAGCTCAATGAATATAAGTGACGGAGACCGTAACACCAACGTGTCCGGAATGGGAGATAAGAATATTGATGTATCGGGAATGGGAGATAAAGACGCACCAAGATAACATAAATAAAGCGATGCCGATAAGTTACGGCATCGCTTTTATAATGGAATTATAAATATTCCTGATTATGATCTTTTTGTATGCGTTAACTACTTTGTTAATTCTTTCTGTAGGATTAAGAAGGTGGCTTATGGAAGCATCATGGTTAAGTGTATCAATGAGAAGTGCAATGTATTTGCTCATGTCAACACTCACATAATAATCCCTTGAAAGAAGTTCAGGAGACTGATATACGAGGTTGGTTGTAAGAATCTTGTCAAAAAAAGACCATCCTCATATGCCTTGTCGAATTTGGCCATACCATTGGTAAAAAAGACCGAATGTAGCTGCAAGGTAAATTCTGCGTGCCTTACGTGCCTTAAGTTCTTTGGCAACATCAAGCATACTCTCGCCGGAAGAAATCATATCATCAATGATAAATACGTCCTTGCCTTCAACAGATGAACCGAGGAATTCGTGTGCAACGATTGGATTACGGCCGTCAACAATTCGTGAATAATCACGACGTTTGTAAAACATACCCATATCAAGACCGAGAACATTGGAGTAGTATACAGCACGTCCCATGGCACCCTCATCCGGGCTGATGATCATCATGTGGTCACTGTCAAGTACAAGGTCATCCACATTACGAAGAAGAGCCTTAATGAACTGGTATACCGGCTGGACGGTTTCAAAACCGCTGAGTGGTATAGCGTTCTGCACACGCGGATCATGTGCATCAAATGTGATTATATTATCAACGCCCATTCCGATGAGCTCACGGAGTGCGAGGGCACAGTCAAGAGATTCTCTTCCGCTTCTCTTATGCTGTCTGCTCTCATAGAGGAAAGGCATAATAACTGTGATTCTCCTTGCTTTGCCGCCGAGCGCAGCGATAATTCTCTTGAGATCCTGATAATGGTCATCTGGAGACATATGGTTAATTTCACCGCAAAGTGAATAAGTGAGACTATAGTTGCATACATCGACGAGAAGGTAAAGGTCATATCCTCTTACGGACTCGTTGATCACACCCTTTGGCCTCCTGAACCAAAACGCGGAACGCTGGTCTTAACAATGTAATTATCTCTCTGGTAACCTGAGAATGCGATAGTTGTCTTGTGCTCGTTTTCCCGTTCGTTTCTCCAGTCAACAATATAGTCGTTGATTTTGGCACCGAGCGCCTCACAGCCCTTTAATGTGATAAGGCCAAGGCTTCCTACCGATAGTTTCAAGATCGTTTTCATGCAATTGCATAATGATGCTCCTCCATAATAGTGCGTTATTTCTTTTTTGATAAATCTTATATCATCTCCGTAAAGCTTGAGAAGCTTGTAGGAGCTGGATATGCGTGAAAAAATTCTCTCGGAATACGCATCCATAAGCTCATTCAGTGCAAAATTAGTAGAGATTATGGTTGAACGGCCTCCGAGCAGACGGCTGTTAATACAGTGAAATAATTTGGAATTAGTGAAAGTATTGGACAATTCGGTGCCCAGGTCATCTATAATCAGCAGTTCACATTCTTCTATCTGAGACTGCATACCGCCATCGTCTTCATTATATGCGGAAAAACTGTCGAAAAGTTCAATTGCCGACATATACAAAACACTGTGTGCGTTATCAAGCAGTGCTCTGGCAATACAGTTGGACAGAAAAGTCTTACCGACACCTGTGTCGCCATAGAAAAAGTATATTATCTCCGGAAGGAAAATGCTGTACAAAATCCTTGCATTTAGACAGTACGCTTTCGGCATTATCACGGAATTTAATCCTGTAGAGGGATCTGTGAACTCTGTCGAGTAAAAATCAAGAGAAAAATTATCAAAAGTCTCATTCGATGAGTACCGTGTTATGTTGGATTCGCGGTAAAGCAGATCGATGGATGCCTGTATAAAACAGGAACATTTCTCATTACCGATATATCCTGTGTCTTTACATTTAGGACATACGTAATGCGGAGTAAGGTAATCTTTAGGAAAACCGGCCTGTACGAGAAGTCCGGACATCTGAGATTGTATCTACGCAATGCGGCTGTTAAGCCCGGATAAAGTATTCTCTCCGCGCAGCGCAGCCTTTGCTGCATCAACGGAAAGCGAAGAAATCCTGTCAGATAAAGTCTTGTATTGCGGTACAGCCATATAAACCTCGGCAGTACGGGCATCGAGCTCATGTATGGTATTCATCTGCTTTGCGTTATATTCACGCATGATTTCGTTGTACTGTGAATTATTAAGTACCACAACCGGTTCCTCCGTCTATTTATCATTATTGAGAAGCTTCTTCTCAAGTTCTTCAAAATTATATGTACGTTGTGAAAAATTATTAAATTTGTTGGTTTCGCCGGTGCCGGAGCCTTGGCCGTAACCGGAACGGTTATCTTGGCGCGGAAACCCGCATCGAGAACCTTAAGGTCGGAGAGCGTGTGCACCCCGGCTGTTTTCCATTTACGGAGGATTCCGTCTGCATAACTGAAATTAGGCTTTCCCATGCTAAGAACAGTACGGCGGCAAGCCTCGGTGATCATTTCCTTGTCAAAACCGTAATCATCATACCAGCGGTTGATAAAATCAAGCTCGGCCGGTGTAAGGTTCCTGTCGGAAAGTCCGAACGCTTTCATAACCGGAAGGGTGCGTCTGCTGTATAAAGTGGAAGCATCCTTAGCGGCATCCACTGTGGAAATGCCCTGCTCGGTCCAGTTAATTGCAACTTTCTCCATATAACGCAGGCTGGTATGCTGGTTACTGACACAGTATTCAACAAGATACTCAATCAGTTCGCCGGACATTCCGAGCGTCTCACGTATGTAAAGGATCGTGCGTACATCTGTAGGACTTAACGGAGCACCGATATATTTCTCGACAATATACAGAAGCTGTTTGATGTCCTCACGTTCACGAAGTTCGTCAAACTCTGCACGCGAAAAAGAAGATGCAGAGTCCGAAGGCACCTTATTATCGCTGACGGAAACAGCTGATTCATGCGTAGCGGCTGTTTCGAAAGCGGTAAGGTCATTAATTATCACAGAAACCGGTACGCCGGTTCCGTCAAAATCAACATTAAGAACATCATGCTCCGACCAATAACGCAGTGCGCGTACGATATCATTCTCTGTATGATTAAGACTGTCTGCGATTTCGCATAAAGAAAGTTCGCCCGGCACATCATTCATATGTCGTAAAAGATACAGATAAACTTTTACAAATTCACCGTTGGCATCCTTCATATACCTGTCCACAAAAATATTGGAAATGATGGTCTCTTTTTGCGGTAACCGCGGAACAAATATTAACCTTATTCATAGCATGCATGTCCTCCGAAAATACGCTGTTATTGAGTATATCACAGCATATTTTAAAAGTCTAATAATTCTTAAGGAGTTCTTCTCCGACATCCACGATGTTGCCGGCGCCCATTGTAATTACAAGGTCACCCGGTCTGCAGGTGTCGACAATATGCTGTTCTATTTTGTGAAAATCAGGCTCATATAAACAAGGCGTTCCGGTCTTGTCGATTAAAGCCTTTATATCGGCTGATGATATGCCGAGAGTGTTTTTCTCGCGCGCCGCATAAATATCGGCAAGGATTACCTCATCAGCTCCGTGTGCAAGCACATCTGCAAAGTCATTTAAAAATGCCTTGGTCCTGGTGTAAGTATGCGGCTGGAAAATAACCACGATACGGTTATGCGGATAGTTGGCAGCCGATGCCAGTGTCGCCGCAATCTCAGCAGGATGATGTGCATAATCATCTATAATGGTAAATCCGTTAAGCTCTCCCTTCTTCTGGAAACGACGGTCCGTTCCGTGAAAAGCAAGAAGAGACTTGGTGTATACGTCAGGTCCGATACCGAGGTGGACAGCAACTGCAATGGCTGCAAGGCTGTTGTATACATTATGGATACCCGGAACACCGAGCGTGATACGTCCGCATTCCTTTGAATGATGTATAAGAGTGTAACTGCAGCATCCCGTATCGTTAAATGTAATATTTGCGGCCGTGTAATCACAGGAAGATGTACTTCCCACAGTAACTACAGGACACTTGGTATCTTCTGTTATATATGAATAATTATCAATATCGCCGTTGATCACAAGCAGTCCGTCCGCAGGAAGAAGCGCAGCATATCTGCGGAACGAGTGGCGTATATCATCGATATCCTTGAAGAAATCGAGGTGGTCCTCCTGCACGTTCAGTATGACACCGATTGTTGGGCAGAAAGAGAGAAAACTGTTGGTGTATTCACATGCCTCTGTAATAAAATTGGAAGAATGCCCTACCCTTAAATTACCTCCGATGGAATGAAGCATACCGCCGACCGATACGGTAGGATCGAGCCCGGCCGCAAGAAGTATCTCGGTAAGCATGGAAGTTGTTGTCGTCTTGCCGTGTGTTCCGGAAACTCCGATAGCTACCTTATAGTTGGACATAATCTCGCCGAGAAGTTCGGCTCTTGTAAGAACGGGAATGCCCTTTGCGGTAATTGCCGCAAATTCCGGGTTATCCGGTGGATTGCCGCGGTATAAACCGCTACATCTATATCATCTGTAATATTGTCAGCAGTCTGGCCTATATGTACCGGAACACCCTCGGCTTATAAGGCGGTCTGTCAGCTCGGACTGTTTCATATCCGAACCTGAAATTTGAATCCCTTGGAAAGGAGTATGTCGGCGAGTCCGCTCATACTGATTCCGCCTATGCCCATAAAATATACATGAACCGGCTTGTTAAAATCTATATGATACATAATATCTCCAATCTTCAATCTGATTAGCTTATTTAAGTTATATTGTATACCATTTATAATATAAATGTAAAGTACATAAAAAAAAGTTCCGGATACATAATAAGACAACCTATATTGTAAAATTTACACAAAAATTGTTTCCGGAACTGTTTTTTTTTTGAATTTACGATTTTTACTTTTAATTGCGTGAATGTTATGGTACAATAATATCACTACGAATGCAGACTAGTAAATATGCAGACTAGAGGTGATTTATATGGTAAAGAAAGAAATGATAGCCATGCTATTGGCTGGAGGACAGGGAAGCCGTCTGGGTGTACTTACATCTAAAGTAGCCAAGCCGGCAGTTGCATATGGCGGCAAATACAGAATTGTTGATTTCCCGCTCAGTAATTGTATCAATTCAGGAATTGATACGGTAGGCGTACTCACACAGTATCAGCCGCTGCGGCTGAATACCCATATCGGAATCGGTATTCCATGGGATCTTGACCGTAATGTTGGCGGTGTTACGATCCTTCCTCCGTATGAGAAGAGTACCAGCAGTGAGTGGTACACAGGAACTGCCAATGCGATTTATCAGAACCTGGATTATATGGAATTATATAATCCGGATTATGTACTTATTTTATCAGGCGACCATATTTATAAGATGGATTACGAGATTATGCTCGACTACCATAAGGCAAGCAATGCGGATGTCACGATTGCAGCAATGCCGGTTCCTATGGAAGAGGCCAGCAGATTCGGTATACTGATAACAGATGAAGATAACAGAATAACAGAATTTGAGGAGAAACCGGCTAATCCTAGAAGTAATCTTGCTTCGATGGGAATTTACATATTCAGCTGGAAAGTCCTTAAGGAAGCACTCGTAAAAATGAAGGATCAGAAGGGCCTGAATTTAATCTTTATGAAGAATTATGGAAAATTTACACTAAGGCAGATGCGATTCCGCCACAGTACATATCGGCAGATGCCCATATTGAACGAAGCATAATAGGTGAGAGCACGGAGGTCTACGGAACTGTCAAGAATTCCGTAATCGGATCCGGCGTTATCATAGAAGAGGGTGCGCAAGTAGTTGACTCAATCATTATGCAGAATACCGTAGTAGGCAGAAACGCCAGAATTCAGAAGGCGATTATCGCTGACAACGTTGAAATCGGTGAGAATGTCGAGATCGGTGTGGGCGAGGAGGCACCGGCAAGCTTGATGCCAAGATTTATGCCTCTGATCTGGTTACAATCGGCGAGAACTCATATATTCCTGCAGACGTTAAGATTGGTAAGAACACAGCTGTTTCAGGCGTTACCGAGAGTTCGGATTATCCGGACGGATTACTTGAGTCAGGTGGATATATCATTAAGGCAGGTGAAGACAGATGAGAGCAGTTGG
>VOFB01001804.1_pt1 | contig 25409 bp, 45 predicted proteins | sample 5384141 | NCBI WGS metagenome assembly VOFB01 (sample SAMN12384721, study PRJNA508395) | human gut metagenome | isolation source: healthy gut A | host: Homo sapiens | reverse complement strand
TTCCTCTCTGCGCCGCCGCATGGTATCCAGATCTTTTTGGATCGTGTTCATCTCACGCCGCAGCTCGAACTGCTTTTCCTTCATCCGCGCGAAGTGCGTCACCCGGCGTAAGTCCTCCAGCACAACGGCTTTCAGTTCAAACTCCCGGATATGATGCGGCGTACAGACGGTCTTGCCCTTTTTGCCGTAGGTGTAGCACTTGAAGTTGTACTCCGTCCGCTTCATCGTGCTGGCTCTGTGCAGCACCAGCGGCTTGCCGCAATCCGCGCAGAACACCAGTCCAGAGAAGATGTTCGGCTCGTCCATGTGCTTGGGGACACGCTTTTTGTGCTGACGCACCTCCTGCACGATGTCCCACTGCTCCTGTGTGACAAGAGCTTCGTGGGTGTTCTTCACCACGAACCGCTCACTTTCAGGGCGCTCCACACGCTGCTTGTTTTTGTAGGAGATCGTAGTGGTGCGAAGCCCAACCGAGTGTCCGAGGTAGACCTCATTGTTCAGAATGCTGGTGACGCTGTTGGAAGACCACAGGCAGGGTCTGGTGGTGTCCAGTCCACGGTGGCTTTTCCCGGTCTTACGGTAGTAGGCGTTGGACGGGTTTACCACTTGCTCCTTGGTGAGGATGGTGGCGATCCGCTTGGGGCCGTTTCCAGCGGCGCAGAGGGAGAAGATGCGCTTCACCACAGGTGCGGTGTCCTCGTCCGGAACCAGCGTGTTGGCGTCACCATTACTTTTCCGATAGCCGTAGGGCGGTCTGCCGCCCAGCCGCTCTCCCTGCTCCGCTTTCATTTTCATGACCGCGCGGACCTTGCGGCTGGTATCCTTGGCGTGAAGCTCGTTGGCCCAGTTGCGGATGGGGTTGAAGTCATTGCTGCTCTCCACCGTGGAATCCACGCCATCGTTGACCGCGATGAAGCGGACATTCTTCTGCGGGAAATAAATTTCCATGTAGTAGCCTACCTGAAGGTATTCTCGCCCCAAGCGGGAGGCGTCCTTTACGATGAGGTTCGCCACCTGTCCCGCTTCGATCATCTCCACGATCTTTTTCCATGAAGGCCGCTCGAAGTTCGTACCAGAGTAGCCGTCATCCGCAAGGAAGATGGTGTTCTCGAAGCCCTTTTCTTTTGCGTATTTCTCCAGCAGGGTGCGCTGGTGCTGAATGCTGTTGGACTCTCCGGCCCGCTCGTCCTCCTGACTGAGCCGCCCGTAGAGTACGGTGTATTGCTGATTTTCTTGACCTGCCATAGTTACCTCCTTTTTCGTTGGGGCAGGCCGGTACGGTAACACGAAGTATACCGCACCGGCTCTCGCAAGTCTACCGGAATTTTACTGCTCATGATGCTCCCGCTCTAACTTCGTGTCGATGAGCTGCAGGAGCTTGTCTGTGGGTGTTGCCGATGCGCCGCCGGGGAATACGGCGCAGGATGACCTGCTCCGGCCGGTAGGCGCCGAGGATGCCCGTGTCACGATAAATTTCCCAATCCTGTTTCATTACAATCCTCCCATCGTTTGCTCATGCTGTTGTTTTTTCTGTTTCTCTTGCGCAGACTGTTCATCCAATTTTTCTTTCACAGCCAGAGCCGCGCCCGCGGCGAAGCCAATCGCCGCGCCGAAGTTTTCAGCGGCGATTTCCGCCTCTATGCGCCGCCGCTTTTCCTCGGCATCCTCGTCCTCATCCAGCAGTGTTCCTACGGCAGACAGTCCTGCCACGGCGGGAATCAGAGGAACAGGCCGCGGATCGCCGCCGCGCCATACCAACCCGCCAGTGCCGCCGTGCCAAGGATCAGCACCAGCATGTCTGCATCTCCGTGAGCGACTTCTGCACCGGCGTCAGGTCGATGTGGCTTCAGTTCTGGCAGTGGTTTCCGAATTTCCTCCAGTTCCCAGTTTATTCCGTCTGTCCGCAGCCTGTCTTGTCCATCGCCTCGGCAGGTCTGATCACAATCCGTCTGCGCTGTTTGCTGCGGCACTCGGCTGATTCATCCGCTTCCAATTCCTCCATCCGATTTCCGTTGCTCGATTTGGTTTTCTCGAGCTCTGCCCGTATTCTGAATTCATGCTCCATGGCCACTCCCTTTGCAATACTTTTCTTCGGTGTAGTTTGGTGTCGCGGCACCTCATGCCGTCCAGTTGGCAGAGGTGTAGGTGATGTATTTGCGGCTGCTCTCCCAGCACACCGCGTAGCCCTCGGATTCCATCAGGAAAGAAAGCGTCCTTGTCAGCGCGGCGTATTTCATGCACTCGTCGATGGTTCATGACCGCAGCTTCCAACTTTGGCCCTTCAGCGCCGTGTGGTATTCCGCGCCGCTCGTACCGCGGGCCTGCTGCGTTGGCGCGTCAAAGACCGGCAGCCCCATCTCCTGACGAATCATCATTGCGCACATCAGTTCCTGGATCTGTTCTTTCGCCATGTGCAGCTTTTTGCCGATATCGAAGTTGACGGGTTAATGACGCAGTGGGAGTGGATGTGCTCGCAGATACCCATAAGGTGCAGGCCAGCACCGCGCAGCCGTCGAAATCCGCCAGCCGCCGCGCGCTAAAAGCAAGGCCGTTGTGTTCACTCTTGTTTTCGCTCCGGGTGGCGGCGCTTTTTTTGCAAACAAGGCAAAGCCTGCGAAACCCTAAACCGCTGCAACCGGCCGTGTTCTCGTCATTCTCCGGATGGCCGCGATACTTGTATTCAATCTTATCAAATAACGGCCGCGCCGTCGGAAAGGTTTTCGGCTATCTAAAAAAAGCCCCTCAGGAGCTTTTTTTGTTTATTTGCTTTCATGCGGTGCTTCTTTTTGAAGGTGAAGCGCTTGATTTTGAGGGGCTTTTCCTCGCCCTTGAAAAATCCGCTTGATGTTTTCGGCGTGTTTATGATCGTGAGCGCCGAAAAGCAGGCGCCGACAGCACCACAAAGGCGTCAAGAGGGATGAAGAAGGGGCGGTATTGAGCCGAAAAAGGCCGTGGCCGTTATGGCGTCGTAGGCTGGGGAGGATATGTAAACATGAAATACATCACAAAGGGATAGCTTATCGCCGACACCACCGACGAAACCGATATAATGCGGAAAAGAAGGTAGAATATGACGAATATGCCGAGCACAATGAGAAAAACGCGCCAGTCGAGTATGGCCATGGCACCGCAATGGTGGAAATTCCTTGCCGCCTTTGAATTTAAAATAAATGGGATAAAGGTGGCCGAGAATACAGAAAAATCCGCATATGTTGGCGGCGTAGACGGGCAGCACCGCCGAAGCATAGGCAAACCCTTCGGCCGACATCATTTCAGGGAAGCTTGGGATAAACCGCCATGAGAAAATCAAACATAAAATATTTTCCGAGACAGGTGGCAAGGACCGCCTTTCCCCACGTCGAAAAGCAGGGTTATGGCGCCGGGAAGAAACCCCACAATGCGCATGACGTTGGTCATTCCCGCATTTCCGCTGCCCGAGCGGCGAATGTCTCTGCCGGTGAAAATTTTGGTTTACGATTATGGCAAAATTTATGCTGCCGAGAAGGTAACTGACAAGGCCGAAAAGACCGAGAACCAGAAGCACGGTAACCTTATAAGACATTTGAACTATCCCCTAAATTTTATTCTCCGCGCTCGCGAATGACCATTCTGACGGGCGTTCCCTCAAACCGAAGGTCGAGCGGATTTGATTTTCCAAATAACGCTGATATGAAAAATGGAAAAGCTCCTTGTTGTTGCAAAAACAAACGAATGTGGGCGGCTTTGTGGAGGCTTGAGTCATATAGTAAATTTTAAGCCGTTTGCCCTTGTCGGTGGGGGCTGAACCCGCGCTGTCGCATCGGCCAAAAAGGTCATTGAGCATACCGGTGGATATGCGCATATTGTTTTGGTCGTTTACAAATTTGATAAGCTCGAAAAGCCGTTCGACGCGGGAACCCGTTTTGGCCGAAATAAATATTATGGGAGCGTAGGACATGAAGGCAAGCTCGTTCATGAGCTCGCTTCTCATTTTTGTCCATGGTTTTGTCGTCCTTTTCCACGGCGTCCCATTTGTTGACCGCCACAATGCAGGCTTTTCCGGCGTTGTGAGCCATGCCGGCTACTTTGGCGTCCTGCTCGGTGAAGCCGTCGACGCCGTCAATCATGATGACGCACACGTCGGCTCGGTCAATCGCCATTTCGGCGCGGATGATGCTGTATCGCTCGATGTCGTCCCGGCCTTTGAAACGCGGGATTTTCTTCGAAGTCCCGCCGTGTCGATGAAAAGGAAATTTCCGAAGGAGTTTTTTCGATTTTGGAGTCGACGGCGTCTCTTGTCGTGCCGGCAATGTCGGAAACGATGGAACGCTGCTCTCCCGCAATGCGGTTTATAAGGCTGGATTTGCCGGCGTTGGGCTTTCCGATGACCGCCACCTTCACGGTGTCGTCGTCATCGTCTTCCTCTTCAAAGGGCGGGAGCGCCTTGCAAACCTCGTCGAAGATCTCCCGTTCCGTGACCGTGAACGGCCGAAACGGCAATGGGGTCTCCGAGACCCAAATTATAAAATTCATAAAATTCCGCGGGAACCTCGCCCACTCCGTCGCACTTGTTGACGCAAAGCACAATGGGCTTTCCGCTTTTGTGGAGCATGGCGGCAACCTCGCTGTCGGCGGCGGTGACGCCGTCGGGCATGGATGTGACAAGGCAGATGACGTCGCAAAAAGCTCAATGGCAAGCTCGGCCTGCGCTCTTATTTGGGAGGGAATGATTTCCTGTGAATAGGGCTCTATTCCTCCGGTGTCCACAAGCATGAATTTCTGACCGCACCACTCGCAGGGAGCGTATATGCGGTCGCGCGTGACGCGGGGCGGTCGTCTACAATGGACAGCCTCGAGCCTATAAGCTTGTTGAACAGGGTGGATTTGCCGACATTGGGCGACCGACCACCGCCACTAATGGTTTAGACATTTTATACCTCTTACATTGTTTCGGAGCGTCGATTTTGAGCAGCTCCAGCACGTTTAAGAACCGTTTTCGTGCATATGCAAAAGATTGAGACGGGCAAACATAAAGCTCCTCATCGTCGCAGCGCACGCGGCAGGAATATAAAATTTATGGAACAGCGTGGCAAGCTCCACGGCGTATCTTGTGATTTTGACGGGTCGAGAGCGACGGCGGCGTCGATGATTTCGCCGGTCAGCGCCGCAAGGTGGCGTATAAGCTCGGTCTCCTCGGAAGCGGTGAGCAGCCCGAAGTCACAGCTTTCAAAATCTCCCGAGAAATGCCCTCGGCCGCAAGGTTTTTGAGAATACTGCAAATCCTTGCGTGAGCATACTGAACATAGTAAACAGGGGTTTTCGCTCGACTGCTCAACCGCAAGGTCAAGGTCGAATTCACAATGGGTGTTGGGCTCGCGGAGATTGAAGAAAAATCTGGCCGCGTCGATTGGAACCTCGTCGAGAAGAGTGACAAGGGTTATGGCCTTGCCGCTGCGTTTTGACAGCTTGACGATCTCTCCGCCTCTGACAAGGCGAACCATCTGCATAAGCACGACCTTAAGGCGGTCGGGATCCACCGACAGAGCCGAAAAGAGCGGCCTTAAGCCTCGGAACATATCCGTGGTGGTCGGCGCCGAGGACGTCGATCGCCTTGTCGAAGCCGCGGGTGACCAGTTTGTTATAGTGATAGGCGATGTCGGGCACCACATAGGTGGGCACGCCGTTGGAGCGCACCAGCACAAAATCCTTGTCGGCGCCGAACTGCTCGGCCTTGAACCAAATTGCCCCGTCTTTTTTCATAGGTGTGTCCCTTTTCGGTGAGACTGTCGACGATTTTTTTAACGTCGCCGCTCTTGTGAAGGGTACTTTCCTGACCCACACGTCATCTTTTATGCGGTATTTTTCAAGGTCCTTTCAAGCCCCTCGATGTTAAGGGGAAGGGCATAGTCCACAAGAGCCTTTCTGCGGGTCTCGCTGTCGGTATCGACAAATTTGTCGCCGTAAAGCTCGGCAAATGCCTTTGCGTGGTCGGTGATGTCCTGCCCGTGATAGGCGTCCTCGGGCATTTCCACCCCTCTTTATAAAGCTGAAGGTATCTCACCTCAAGAGAAAGGCCGAATTTATTTATTTGATTTCCGGCGTCGTTAATATAGAATTCGCGGCAAACCTCATATCCCGCCGCCGAAAGCACTCCCGCAAGGCAGTCCCCGAGGGCGCCGCCCCTTGCGTTTCCGATGTGCATGGGGCCTGTGGGATTTGCCGAAACAAATTCCACGTCGACCATTTTCCCGCTACCGAAATCGGAGCGGCCGTAGCTTTCACCCTTTTTGTTTATATCAAGGAGAATGTCGGGTAAAATTTATCGGAAAGGCGGAAATTGATAAATCCCGGGCCGGCTATTTCCGCACTTTTTGCATAGCTTTTTCGAAAGGTCGAGATTATCGAGAATTATCTGTGCGATTTTTGCGGGAGCCATGCGGAAGGTTCGCGCCGAAACCATGGCGGCGTTGACGGCATAGTCGCCGTTTGCGCGGTCGGCGGGAATTTCAACACGGAAATCGGGAATTTCGCTTTTGGCAAGCTGCCCCTTTTCCATGGCCGATTCAAAGGCCGAAATAACGGCCTGCTTTATTTGGTTTTCCGATTCACTGACAATTTTAGACATAAAAAGTCCCTTTCCTTGGATCTTAAAAACTGTGATTTAAAGCTTTTCAGCTTTCGATTTCTCTGACCGTTATATCGACTTCGTTTCGCCCCGCAAAGGAGGAATTTATGTCGATGGTGTATTTCATGTTGAGCTTTCCGCCGTTTTGACCGAGGGAGCAGGCGACGTTTTCGCCGAAAATCCCATGGAAAATTCACATGGCCCCATTTGATAGATGCTCATGTGGCGCTTGCCCTTCTGTATTGTCATGCGTCCCACGTCCTCACCCTCGCGGTCGAGAATAACGGTGGGGTGGGCGCCGCCCTTGTCGACGGTCAGGGTGGTGGAAATGCACCCGCCTTCATTGTCGTCGGCGTCGTAAAAAAAGTGTTATGTTTTCGTCGCGGCAGTCGAGCTTGCCCTCCACCGTCATTTCTATAACCTCGGGCTCGGGACCTCCGAAGGCCTGAGTACCCTTTTATTTCTATGATAACGTCCTTCAAAGCACGTCGCTCCAATCTATTGCGGTGACATCGCCGGAAATTTTTTGCCGAGAAAGACCTCGGCAATGCGGGAAAAATCCCTCGGGGCGGTCGCTGACGAAAAACTCCGTCTTCCGGGAACTTCCTTTTCGTTCAAAAAGACCGTCGGCCTCGAGCGCCGCCTTTGCGGTTTTTGCCGTTTCTTCTCCGGCGTTTACAAAGGGGTGACGCCCTCTCCCATATAGTCCGAAATGACCTCCGACAGCATGGGAAAATGGGTGCAGCCGAGAATGAGCGTGTCTATTTCGGCCGCTTTGAGCGGCTCAAGATAGCGCTCGGTCACGAGCGGGAAGGGGATCTCCCTTCGAAAAATAGCCTTCCTCCACAATGTTGACAAAAAAGGGCAGGCCTTTGTGAAAACCGAAATATTCGGGTTGATGCGACCGATGGCCTTGACAAAGGAACCGCTCGACACGGTGGCGGCCGTTCGGCAACGCCTATGCGGCGGTTTTTCGTGGCGCGGACGGCCGAAATCGAGGCCGGCTCCACCACTCCCACAAAGGGAACGGGCAGCTTGCCGCCGATGTCGGGCGCCACCGAGCTTACCGTTCCGCAGGCGGCGATGATAAGCGACGCCTTTCGAAAGGAGAAAATCCGCGTCCTCCCCCGCATAGCGGCGAATGACATCCGCCCGCGGTTGCCGTAGGGAACACGGCCGGTGTCGCCGAAATATATAATGTCTTCCTTCGGCAAAAAGCTTTCTGACCTCAGCCGCAACGGTAAGCCCGCCCAGTCCCGAGTCAAAAATGCCGATGGGCATTGATTTTTATCCGTATTAAACACCCTTTGATTATTTTTTGATTGCCAAGGAGTTTTTAAGGGCCAAAGCAAGATAATTTTTTGTCCTTAAGATAGCCGAGAGCCGATTCGGTCAGCTCTTTTTCGCCCTTCAGAGCCTGTGCCAGCACGCAGGTGCTCACCACCGAGCGGACTTCAAGGTCTCCGAGACGGTAGGCCTCGTCGAGCATATCGAAATATTTCTGCAGGCGCTTTTTGTCGTTGGCGCGCAGCAGCTCTTTAAGCAGCGGAGCGCCGACGGTCTCGTAAAAAATTCCGCATAGAGGAAAGCGCCGTCCTCGGTTACATATTTGGGATATTCGTTCTTATACTGGGGAACACCGTGAAAAGCTGCCGGTGAGGGATTTGACAGTGGGCTGATCGTTTTTCTTTGCCTTGGAAGGCAAAGCGGCCTGGACGGTTTGCCGTGGGCTTTATTCCGAGGGCCTCGCGAAGGGTGTCCTCAGAAATCTCCGCCGATGGAGGAGGCATAGGAGGCTTTGTTCCGTCCTCGAAAAGCCATTCGCTTATAAGGCTCCAGTCGGAGGGCTTTTTGTCGTCCGAAAGCTCGCATTTTCAAGGCAGAACAGCTTTTCCTTCTCCTTGAAAATCACGCGGACGGCAATTTCGCCGTTTTCGAAATAGCTTCGGTTTCGGTGTCCACCGTCTTGAAACCTCTGCCGTCGAGCAGGGGCTTTATTTTGTCGATTATTAAATTATATGCTTCGATGTTCATGATGCTGTCTCCTTATTCGCCGATTATTTTAATAAGCACGCGCTTGTTTCTCATTCCGTCGAATTCTCCGTAGAAAATCTGTTCCCACGGGCCGAAATCCAGCCGTCCGCCGGTGACGGCCACCACCACCTCCCGGCCCATGAGGGTGCGCTTTATGTGTGCGTCGCCGTTGTCCTCATATCCGTTGTGAGCATATCTCTCATAAGGCTTTTTCGGGGGCGAGCTGTTCAAGCCACCGCTCGAAATCGGCATGAAGCCCCGGCTCGTCGTCGTTGATAAAAACGCTTGCGGTAATGTGCATGGCATTGCAAAGGAGAAGTCCTTCCTTTATGCCGCTTTCCGAAAGCGCCTTTTTCGCATTCGCCCGTGATGTTTTAAATCCCCGTCTCGAGGGAATGTTGAATGTCAGCTCCTTGCGGTAGGGATTTCATAAGCCCACTCCTTTTATATGATTGCATAGATACACTCTATTATAATTGCAATGCGCACTTTTTGTCAAGAAAACAATGCGCTTTCGAAAGTAATTGCTCCGCCGCCGAAAACCGACAAAAAAAACGGATGTAAAACTATTGATTAAGCGGCGGTTTTGTATTATAATAAGTAAACAGAGAAGTAGTATTAAATTTGCATAAGATACGGAGGAATAATATGAAACTCATACTTGCAATCGTTAACGACGACGACGCCGCCACCGTTTCGGGCGCCCTCACAAAGGCCAAAATCTCGGCCACAAAGCTTGGCACCACCGGCGGCTATCTTAAGGCTGGAAACACGACCTTCATAATCGGTGTTGAGGACGAACAGGTCGACGACGCCATTCAGATAATCGGAAACAATGCCCGCAAGCGCACTCAGATAATTCAGGACCCCTCTCCCTACGGAACGGTCAACACTATGGCCATGCCTCTTGAAATAACCGTCGGAGGGCCACCGTTTTCGTGCTTGACGTGGAGAGCTTCCATAAATTATGATAACCGCTTTCGGCGATTTTGTCGGCAGGGAGGAGCTTGTTTCCTCGCTTGAGAGAATGTCGGAGGAGGAAAACGTCCCCGGCGCCGTCCTTATAGAGGGGTCAAAGAGGCAGCGGGAAAAAGACTCTTGCCAAAAGCCTCGCCGCCGCCATACTCTGCAAATCGAGGGAAAAGCGGCCCTGCGGGGTTTGTTCCTCCTGCAAAAAGGCCGTGACGGGTCATCCCGATATATTGCTCGAAAACAGGGGAGACAAGGGCGTTCTCTCGGTGGACGACATAAGACGGCTGAAAAAGAGGCCTCCGTCATGCCCGTCGAGAGCAGCCGAAAGGTCATGATAATAACGGGAAGCATGGCTCCCCGGCTCAAAACGCGCTGCTCAAAACCCTTGAGGAGCCGCCTGCCGGCGTGACCTTTATAATAACCGTCCGTCGGAGAGAGGAAATGCTCGACACGGTGGTTTCCCGCTGTATGCCCGTTCTTTTGACCCCTCTTGCGGTTTCCGATGTGGAAGAATTTCTTCAAAGAAAGTTTTCGGATGTCAAAAAAGAGGAAATTCGCCGCGCGGCCGAACGGTCGGAGGGCTTTATCGGCGCGGCGGAAGAACTCCTTTTCTCGGAAAAAAATCCGGTGTGACGAAGCGCTCAAAAAAGATGCTGCAATCAACCGCAAAGGGGACGCCGTCGGCTTTTTAAAGGCGGTTATGCCCTTCGAAAAGGATGTTGCGTCGTTTGCCGATGTGATTGTGACGGCGGGCGGAGTTTTTCGCGACGCATATATATGAAAAAAGAGGGGCGGCGGAGGAAATTTTCGGATATGCCGCCGAGGTCGACGCTCTTTGCGGGGCCATGACCTCGAAAAGGCTTGCCGAATGCTATCGTTCTTGTGAAAAACGGCGGCAAGACTTAAGGAAAATCCCAAAATAAATTTGCTTTTTGACGGTGCTTTGCGCCGAACTATAAGATAACGGAGTTGAAAAAATGCCTGTTGTAATTGGCGTGAAATTTAAAGACGGCGGAAAGTCGTATTATTTTGACCCCGACGGAATTTCCGTTCAAAAGGGGCAAAAGGTCATTGTAGAGACGGCACAGGGGCTTGAATGCGGCGTGTGCGCCTCGGAAAAATGCCGAAATCTCCGAGGTTCGAAATTCCTCTCAAAAGGTCGTGAAATTGCCGACGAAAAGGATCTTGCTCATCTTGAGGAAAATCACAAAAAGGAAAAAGGAAGCCTTCCGGAATATGCAGCAAAAAAATTGCCGCCCACGGGCTTGAAATGAAGCTGATTTCGGTGGAATACACCTTCGATAACAACAAGATAATCTTTTTCTTCACGGCCGACGGACGTGTGGATTTCCGCGAGCTCGTGCGCGATCTCGCCTCGGTTTTCCACACTCGGGTCGAGCTTCGTCAGGTCGGCGTCAGGGATGAGGCCAAGCTGCTCGGCGGAATAGGAATTTGCGGAAGGAATTCTGTTGTTCGAAGTTTTTGAATGCCTTCCAGCCCGTGTCCATAAAAATGGCTAAGGAACAGAATCTTTCGCTTAATCCCGTGAAAATTTCCGGAACCTGCGGGCGGCTTATGTGCTGCCTGAAATATGAGCAGAACGCCTATGAATATCTTCACAAAATAAGTCCCCGAGTCGGCGCGTCGGTAAAACCCCTTCGGGCGTCGGAACCGTCGAGTCGGTCGACCTTTTGAAGGGCGACGTCAAGGTGTCGCTGGAAAAGGACGGGGAGACGACGGTAGAGACCTTCAACCGTCAGGAAATCCGTCCGCTCCACGGCCGCCAGGGGCATAAGTCTGCCGAAAAGGAAGAAAAAGGAACTCCCCGACGATTCGGAATAGAGTTATATATTATAATGTAAGGTTTTCGGTGTAAAATTTCCCTCAAAAATTATGTTAACCGAGTAAATTGGTAAAAATAAAGACTCTTTCCCTTAAAAAATGCTTGCAATTGCGAAAAATGTGATACAATGCAATAAAGAGAGTGGGTAGTGTTCTTTTCGAAGACTCCCCTTTCAAACAGTACAAGGAGGTGCGGTTCAATGGCATACAAAATCAGCGATGAGTGCATCAAATGCGGCAGCTGTGCTGATACCTGCCCCAACGAGGCCATTTCGGAAGGCGAAGATACATATGTAATCGATGCCGACAAATGTGTTTCTTGCGGTGCCTGCGAGGCAGCCTGTCCCGTAGAAGCCATCTCCGAAGACTAATCTGTAAAAAGATTAAGTTTTTCCCGATAATCTCGGAGATTTTTGTCAAATGTTCTATGTTTTCAATAATTTTGAAACTTTTCACTTGACAATTGAATTTCCGTGTATTATAATCTCGTTAGAGATGCCCAATCTAAATTTTTGAAAAGGAATGAATCAAAAATGAAAAAGCTTCTCGCAATCGTTTTGAGCGTTGCAATGATCCCGCTTGCTTCGCTTCGGTAGCATTCGCAGCGGTGAAGGAAGAATGTCACCGCTACTGTCGCTACCGTCAATGTTACTGAGGCAGATGTTGGATCTGAAGTTATCCTCGACGTAAGCCTCAGCGAAAATGTTGAATTCGGCTATGCCGCATTCAAGGCCACCGTTGGTGACTATGATGAGACCGCTCTCGAGTTCATCGGCTGGACCGACAGAGACCGACAACATCCCCAAGGCTAACATGAAGGCTACCGTTGCCGACAACGGCAAAGACTCGGCTGGATCCTTAACGGCCAGAGCAAGGGCGGCGTTTTCTATGCTCTGAAGTTTAAGGTTCTTAAGGCTACCAATGCTGCTGTTACCGTTAACTTCTCCGATTTCTCCGCTTATGATACTGCAGACCTCCTCTCCAACGCTCTTCGTCCGTAAACGTTAACGTTGTTGCCGGCGGTATTGCTGTTGCTTCCGAGACTACCGTGGATCCTGGCACTACTGTTGATCCCGGCACTACTGTTGATCCGGCACTACTGTTGATCCTGGCACTACTGTTGAACCCGGCACCACCGTTCCGGCGGCGACACCACCGCTACTACTTCCGTTGCAGGTACTGTAACCGGCGGCATTCCACCACCGGCACCAATACTGCCAACCCCAAGAGCTCCGATGCTTCTGCAGTTGCAGTTGCCGGCGTTCTCTGCGCAGCTATGGCAGCAGCCTTCGTTATCACCAAAAATCCAAATAATTTTGGCTCTTAAAGTGATACGCCCGTCAAATGACGGAGTGCAAACGAAACTTTAAAAGACCGAAGTCTGAAAGGCTTCGGTCTTTTTCTTTTGCGGGATATTTTTTCTCTTTGGTATTGACAAAGAGACGGCGGCGGTGCTATAATTCAATAAAACAATGCTCTACCGTGATAAAGTAGTAAAAATGAGGTAAACAAAATGAGTGCATGGCAGACCCCGAGGTTGAACAGCTTTTTAAAGCGGTGCTTTCCCTTGAAAGCATGGAGGAGTGCCGACTTTTCTTTGAAGATGTCTGTACCATAAAGGAGCTTCTGGATATTTCCCAACGTCTTGAAATGGCAAAAATGCTTTATGACGGAGCCCATTACAGCGAGGTCAGCAAGGCGACCGGCGCATCCACCACCACCATAAGCCGCGTCAGCAAATGCCTTGAATACGGCAACGGCGGATATAAAGCCGTGCTTTCGAAAATCGAAAGAGAGGAAAGCAAAAAATGATAAATAACTTCCGTCGGGCGCCGAATCTTTTCTCAAAAATTCCGCCGCCTTTTTACCGAATTCGGATACCTGCCCTTTAAAATGAGCAAGTTTGAGGAATACGAACTTTATGCAAAAACAAGGATTTTCTTGTCAGCGACAGGGTTATCACCTTTAACGATACAAACGGCAAGCTGCTTGCGCTCAAGCCCGACGTCACCCTTTCGATAATAAAAACACCGAGGACGCGCCGAATCAAAACCAAGCTTTGCTATGACGAAAAGGTCTACCGTCCGTCGGGGAGCACCCACCGATTTAAGAAATAACGCAAATCGGTCTTGAGTGTATCGGCGACATCGACCTTTATGATATATACGAAACGGTGGATATTGCGGCTCATGCTCTTTCGCTTGTGGACGAAAGCTTTGTTGTCGGGCTTTCCCACCTCGGCGTGCTTTCGGCGGTGCTTTCCGATTTCGGTGCCGACGATGAATTTGCCTTTAAGATAATGAAACTTGTTTCGGAAAAAATTCCCACGATATTCTGAAGCTTTGTGAGGAGCAGGGCCTTGACAAAACGGCGGCAAAAACCCTTGCGGCCTTCACCGAAATTCACGGAAACAGGAAAAAGGTGCTTGAACGGCTTTCAAAGCTCGGCCTTGGGGAAAATGCCGAAAAAAGCTCTTTTGGAGCTTAAGGAGCTGTCGAATCTTCTTGAAAATTCGGATTTTTTCGGATAAAATTGAATTTGACTTTTCCATTGTTTCCGACATGAATTATTATAACGGCTTTGTTTTCAAGGGCTATCTTGAAAACATTCCCTCGAAAGCGTTCTTTCGGGCGGACAGTATGACCGCCTTATGAAAAAAATGGGTAAAAAGTCGGGAGCCGTGGGCTTTGCGGTTTATGCCGACCTGCTTGAAGCCTTTGAACAGCCCGAGCCGAATATGACGTTGATTTGCTTGTTGTTTACGGTGAAAATCCGACAAAAGCGAGCTTATAAAACAATCAAATCGGCGGTGAACGACGGCAAGACGGTCTCGGCGCAGAAAAATGTGCCCGAACGGCTTAAATACAAAGAAAAAATCGAACTTTGAAAGGAGCGGGACTATGCTTAACGTTGCGCTGCCAAAGGGCAGACTCGGTGAAAAGGTATACCGAATGTTTGAAAAAAAGCGGGCTATCCCTGCCCCGAGCTTTTGGAAAACAGCCGAAAGCTGATTTTTGAAAACCCCGAAAAGGGAGTAAGATATTTTTGGGTCAAGCCTCCGACGTGTCGATTTATGTCGAAAGAGGGCGGCCGATGTGGGCGTTGCGGGAAAGGACATTCTTCTGGAATATGAGCCGGAGGTTTTTGAACTGCTGGATCTTGATATGGGAAAGTGCAGAATGGCGGTTGCGGCGCCCAAAGGCTTTCGCGACAAAGGCGGACGAACTCTCCGCGTTGCCACCAAATTCCCCAACATCGCCCAAAAATATTACGGCGAAATGGGCCGCGACATCGACATAATAAAAGCTCAACGGTTCAATCGAAATTGCGCCGATACTCGGACTTTCCGACGTTATCGTCGACATTGTGGAAACCGGCACCACCTTTAGGAAAACAACCTTGGGTTGAAGCGACGGTTGTTCCCATAAGCGCGAGATTTATAGCAAACAAGGCGGCTTTCCGCTTTAAAACCGAAGAAATAGAAAGGCTTTGCGACAGTCTTAAAGGGCAGGTGGAAAATCGTGATTAGCATTATGAAATACGGCGAGGTGGAAAATTCCGAGCTTTTTTCAAGGGAAAATCTCTCGGCAAACGTGGAAGAAACGGTGGCCGAAATTATAGAAAACGTCAAAACGAATGGTGATAAGGCACTTTTTGAATACTGCGAAAATTTGACGGCGTGACCCTTTCTTCTCTCGTCGTCACCGAGGAGGAAATCGACAAAGCATTTGAGACCGTCGAGCGGAGTTTATCGCCGTGCTTGAGGAGGCGGCCGAAAACATACGGAAATTCCATTCGGCGCAGGTGAGAAACAGCTTTATAATCAACGACAAAAACGGCGTTGTCATGGGGCAGAAAATCATTCCTCTCGACAGGGGTCGGGCTATACGTTCCGGCGGCACGGCAGCATATCCTTCCACCGTTCTCATGGACAGTATTCCCGCGAAGATTGCCGGCTGCCCCGAGCTTTTCATGGTCACTCCGCCTTCAAAGGACGGCAGCGTCAGGCGGAAATTCTCGCGGCCGCCAAAATTGCGGGAGTGGATAAAATCTATAAAATCGGCGGGGCGCAGGCCGTCGCCGCTCTTGCCTACGGCACCGAAACGGTCAAAAAGGTCGACAAAATCGTCGGCCCGGGGAAACGCCTTCGTTGCCGAGGCGAAAAAAAGCAGGTTTTCGGCAGGGTGGCGATTGACATGATTGCAGGCCCCAGCGAAATTCTCATTGTGGCCGACGGCAGCTGCAATCCCGAATTTGTGGCGGCCGATATGCTGTCCCAGGCCGAGCACGACAAAAACGCCACCGCCGTTCTCGTTACCGACGACGGCGACTTTGCAAAAAGGTGAGCGAGCAGCGAGCTTCAGATTCCCGCGCTGCCCAGAGCCGAAATTGCGAGGGCGTCGATTGATAACAACGGAAAAATAATCGTGGCCGAAAATCTTCTCTCTGCCATAGACATTGCAAACGAGATCGCTCCAGAGCATCTTGAGCTTTGCGTGGACAACCCCTTTGATTATCTCGACCGAATTCGTCATGCCGGCTCGATATTTATGGGCAAGAATTGCCCCGAGGCGCTGGGCGACTATTTCGCCGGACCGAATCACACACTTCCTACATCAGGGAACGGCAAAATTTTCGTCGCCGCTTTCGGTTGACGATTTTGTCAAAAAAATCACAGTATACCTATTTCACGGCCGACGCCCTTGAAAAAGGTGGCCGGCAAAGGTGGCGCTTTTTGCCGAAAAGGAGGGCCTCTCGGCTCACGCAAGAAGCGCAACCGTCAGATTTGAGGGAAAAGCATGAGCAGATTATTTTCAAAAAAAATATGAGGGGCTGACGCCTTACACCCCGGAGAACAGCCCAAGGACCAAAAATATATAAAGCTTAATACCAACGAGTCGCCGTTTCCGCCGTCGAAAAAAGGTGCTTGAGGCGGTGGCGGCGAGGTTGGCAGCCTTATGCTGTATTCCGACCCCGAGTGCCTTAACGTCAGAAAGGCTCTTGCCGAAAAATACGGCGTCGGCGTCGAAAACACGATCGTCACAAACGGCTCGGACGAGGTGCTGAATTTTTGCTTTTATGGCCTTTGCCGACGGGGAACGACCGCTGATTTTTCCCGATATAACCTACGGTTTTTACCCCGTCTTTGCCGAGCTTAACGGAATTCCATACACCGAAATTCCCCTTAAAGAGGATTTTTCCATAGACAAGAACGACTATATCGGCAAAAAATGAAACGGCGGTTATCGCAAATCCCAATGCGCCCACGGGGCTTTTCATGCCGCTTTACGACATTGAGGAAATTGTTGCGTCGAACAGCGGCCGAGTTGTGATTGTAGACGAGGCCTATGTGGACTTCGGCGGGCAGTCGGCGGTGGGACTTATAAAGAAATACGACAATCTTCTTGTGACGGGAACCTTTTCCAAATCGAGAAGCATGGCGGGGCAAGGCTCGGTTTCGGTTTTGCCTGCGAGGCTCTCATTTCCGACCTTAACACCATTCGCTTTTCCACAAATCCCTATAATGTCAACCGAATGACCTGTGCCGCGGGGGCTGCCGCCCTTTCGGAACAGGAATATTATGACGAAAACGCAAAAAAATAATTGAAAACCGTGAATTTACAAAATCGGAACTTGAAAAGCTGGGCTTTGAAACCACCGAGTCAAAGGCAAATTTTATATTTGCAAAAGCGAAAAAAAATCCCGGGACACAGGCTTTATGAGAGGCTAAGGAAAAGGGCGTGCTTGTGCGGCATTTCGCAAACGGGCGAATTTCCGATTATAACCGCATAACCGTCGGAACCCTTGACCAAATGAAAATCCTTTTGGGAAAAAAATCGGCGAGATATTAAAGGAGGAAGAAAAGTGAGAAGGGCGGAAATAAAAAGAACCACAAACGAGACCGACATTTATCTTGAACTTAATATTGACGGAAGCGGCAAAAGCGACATCGAAACCGGCTGCGGATTTCTCGACCATATGCTGACTCTTTTTTGCCCGCCACGGACGGTTTGATTTGACCGTTAAGTGCAAGGGCGATACCTACGTCGATTATCATCACACCACCGAGGACATTGCGATTTGTCTCGGCAAGGCTTTCCGACGCGCTGGGCGACAAAAAGGGCGTTGTGCGCTACGGAAACATTGTTCTCCCTATGGACGAAAGCCTGATTCTGTCGGCGGTCGACCTTTCGGGAAGAGGAGGATTTTACGGCGAACTCGGCATTCCGACCCAAAAGGTGGGCGATTTCGACACCGAGCTTTGCGGCGAGTTTTTTATCGCTCTGGCAAACAACGGCGGCATGACCCTTCACATAAGAAAAATTACCGGTGCGAATTCTCACCACATTATCGAAGGCGCCTTCAAAGCGTCGGCCCGAGCGCTTAAAGAGGCCGTAAGCCTTGACGAAAAAAATTTTTGAACGAAATTCCCTCCACAAAAGGACTGTTGTAAATGATTGCGATAATAGATTACGGCGTGGGAAATCTTTTTCTCTTTTGTCCTCTCTTGAATTTATCGGGGCAAAAGGCCGTTATTACCGACGACGCCGACGTCATTGGTTCGGCGGACAAGCTGTTTTTCGGGGGTGGGAGCCTTCGGCGACGCCATGGAAAAAGCTTAAAAAGCGGCCTTGACAAAACGCTTCTTGCGGCGGCCGACAGGGGAACCGACATTATGGGAATCTGTCTCGGAATGCAGCTGCTGTTTGAAAAAAGCTATGAATACGGCGAGCATGACGGGCTCGGACTTTTAAAGGGCGAGGTCGTTCCCATGGAAGGGAACATTCCGTCGGCACTTAAAATTCCCCACATCGGTTGGAACGCGCTTAACATAAAAAAGCCACACAGGCTTTTTCGGCGGCATAAAAACGGAGACTGCGTTTATTTTGTTCATTCCTACTATGCCGAAAATTGCGAAAGCAGTCTTATAGCGACCTGCGAATACGGACGGGAACTTACCGCCGCCGTTGCAAAGGAAAATGTTATGGGCTGTCAGTTTCATCCCGAAAAAAGCGGAGACGCGGGACTGGAAATACTTAAGGCCTTTGCGAGGTGGAAAAATGATTATACTTCCTGCCATTGATCTTTATGAGAAAAAAGGCGGTCAGGCTTCTTAAGGAGATTATAATAAAATGACCGTTTACAGCGACGACCCGCTGAGCGTTGCCTCCGATTTTGAAAAATGCGGGGCAAAATATATTCACATGGTCGACCTTGAGGGTGCAAAAACGGAACCACCCCGAACATTGACGTTGTGGAGCGGGTGGCAAAAACACGTCTCTCTTTGTGGGAAATCGGCGGAGGGATAAGAAGCATGGACACCGTTTCGGCATATCTGTCGGCGGGGGTCGACGGGTTATTCTCGGCACGGCGGCCGTAGGAGGACGAGGCTTTTTCTTGACGAGGCTCTCGCAAAATACGGTGAAAAAATCGCCGTGGGAGCCGATGTTCGCGACGGCTTTATAGCAGTCGGGGCTGGCTCGAAAATCCGCCGTCACCCTCTCGGATTTTATGGAAAAAAATGCAGAAAAAGGGCGTTAAAAACATAATTTGCACCGACATTTCAAAGGACGGAGCCATGATGGGAACAAACCGCGCCCTTTACAGAGAGCTTTCGAAAAAATACACCGTCGACATAACCGCCTCGGGAGGGGTCTCCTCCCTTGACGACGTAAAGGAGCTGTCCGCCATGGGAATTTACGGGGCCATAATCGGCAAGGCTTACTACACGGCGGCATTGACCTTAAAGAGGCAATCGAGGTGGCGAAATGATTACAAAAAGAATAATTCCCTGCCTTGACGTCAAAAACGGCCGTGTGGTCAAGGGAGTCAATTTCGAGGGGCTTTCCGACGTTTCGTCCCCGTGTCCCTGGGAAAATTTTATTCCGATTCTCTTGCCGACGAGCTTTGTTTTTATGACATAACCGCATCCTCGGAGGGGCGCGCCCTTTTCACCGACATTCTCACGAAGGTGGCAAAAAACGTGTTTATCCCCCTGACGGTGGGCGGCGGCATAAATTCCCCGAGGATTTTGATCGGGTGCTCAAATGCGGGGCCGACAAGGTTTCGGTCAATTCGGGGAGCCATAAAAATCCCAAAATCATATCGGCTGCGGCGCAGAAATACGGCAACCAGTGCGTCGTGCTGTCGGTTGATATAAAGCGGGTGGACGGCGTTTTCCGCGTTTTTGCAAAGGGCGGCAGAGAAAACACCGGCATGGAGGCCGTTTCATGGATAAAATCCTGCGTCGAGCGGGGGAGCGGGCGAGGTTGTGGTCAATTCCATCGACACCGACGGCGTAAAAACGGATTTGACATCGAAATGCTCAAGGCCGTTTGCCGCGCGGTGAACGTTCCAGTCATTGCCTCGGGCGGAGCGGGAAAAACCGAGCACTTTATCGAGCTTTTCAAGGAAATACCCGACATTGACGCGGCTCTTGCGGCCTCGGTTTTCCACTTCGGAGAAATAAAAATAAAGGAGCTTAAAGAGGCTCTTAAAGACAAAACATAAATGTGAGGTTATGAAAATGGCACAGCAGTTTGACCTGAAATTCGACAAAGACGGGCTTATCCCCGCCATAGTGGTGGACAGCATCTCCAAAAAGGTGCTGACCCTTGCATACATGAACGAGCAGAGCCTTGAAATTTCTCTTGAAAAGGGGCTGACCTGCTTTTTCAGCCGTTCAAGACAGCAGCTTTGGCTTAAGGGCGAGACCAGCGGAAATTATCAGCACATTGTCTCGATAATCACCGACTGCGACCGCGACGCCCTCCTTGTTACGGTGGAAAAGGACGGTCCTGCCTGCCACACTCGGCAGCGAGTCCTGCTTTACCGGCAAAATCTATCAAAGCGACAGTCTGTCCGGAGTTCAGCCTCCGCGGGCTTTACGAACTTCTCGAAGGCCGCAAAAGGACAAGCCCGAGGGCTCCTACACCACCTACCTTTTTGAAAAAGGCATTGATAAAATTCTCAAAAAGGTTGGCGAGGAGTGCACCGAGGTCATCATCGCCGCCAAGGCCGGCGACAAAAGGAAACCATCTACGAGCTTGCCGACCTTGCCTATCATGCCATGGTCCCCATGGTTGAAATGGGCATCTCGGTGGACGACGTCCACAAAGAGCTTGCTTCAAGGCACATTATAGACCATAAGGTTAAGCAAGAAAAATGGTTTAACAGCCTAAAACGGCGGCTTTTCCGTCCGCTCTCTCCCCTAATCGGCCTCGGAATATATAAACATGCCGTCGGCCGCTTAGTGAAGATTCGGACGAAAAATCCGCACGTTTTAGTGAAAGAAGAAGGCGGTTTTTCCGCCATTTCGTCCTCTCCGGACTTGAAATATAGAAATATGTCTGCGCCTGTTTCGAGAACGCCTGACGAAAAATCTGCGCGTTTTAGCAAAGAGGCAGGTATATTTCCTCCGATTGGTTTTTCTCTTTGGCCTCGGAATATATAAACATGCCGTCGGCCGCTTAGTGAAGATTCGGACGAAAAATTCGCACGTTTTAGTGAAAGAAGAAGGCGGCTTTTCTGCCAGCTTTCTCCGATAATCGGCCTCGGAATATATAGATATGCCGTCGGCCGCTTAGTGAAGATTCGGACGAAAAAATCTGCGCGTTTTAGCAGAGAGTAGGCATATTTCCGCCGCTTGGTTTTTCCTTATGGCTTGAAATACAGAAATATGTCGTCACATCTTTTAAAAAGGCATAGCGGTTTGTTTATATCCGCTTTCTGCGTTTTGTGTTTTTATATCGGTCGGGACGAAAGGTAAAAGGTGCGATGAAATTACGGCTTTGTTTTGTGGCGGCGGTATGAGAAAATATACAATCAAAACCGTAACGGTCATTGTCGGTTCGATCGTTGCCGCCTATGGTATCACCCTTGCAATCAACGCGGGTTTTCGGCGGCGCCACCCTTGCGATTTTGTGGCAGGGGCTGTCAAACGTGACGGGTATGACAATCGGTATGTCGTCGCTTGTTGTTGCGGCGGCAATGATAGTCTTTGCGTTTTTTTACGACCGAAAGCAAATCAATGTGGGCACGGTTCTTTATCAGGTCATTTACAGCTTTTTGTCGACGTGTTCGGCGGAATTCAGCATTACACCGAAAAACCCGTCTTGAATTTTTTGCTGATGTGTCTCGGTATTGTCGTTTTTCGATTGGAACGGGGCTTTACTCGGCGGCGGATTTCGGCAGAGGTTCATATGAGGCCGTGACTTTTTCCCTTGCCGAAAAGAACAACTTCAAGGTCAAGTTTGTAAGACCGGTGCTGGACGTGCTGATGGTTGTTGTCGGAGTGCTGCTCGGAGGAAAATTTGGAATGTGCACCGTCCTGACGGTCGTGCTTTCCGGTCCGATTATTCAGCTGACGGCCGACATCGTTAAAAAATCAAGATTTTTCTCAGAAAACGCATAAGGCTTTGATTTAAATTTTTGAAGGAGCATTTCATGTCTAAGATAAAAGAAAGGTTAAGCGGATCCCTTTCGGGACGGGCAAAGGGAATTATCTGCATAATTTTTGCGGCCATGGGATTTTTCGGCCATGTCGGTTTTGTCCGCCTTTCGGGGGAGGGGCTTCCGTCCTTTCAAAAGGCCTTTTTCCGCAATGCCGTTGCCCTTGTTTTTATAACGGAATGATGATAAAACAGCGGGTGCCCTTCAGGCCCCAAAGGCAGAATATCCCCTTTCTTTTTGCCGCTCGTTTTTCGGGACGGTGGGTCTTGTGGCCAATTTCTATGCCATCGATCACCTTGTGCTTGCCGACGCCAACATGCTTAACAAGCTGTCCCCCTTCTTTGCCATTGTTTTTCCTTCTTTCTGCTTAAGGAAAAGCCTAATTTCGTTCAAATTCTCGGCGTGCTTTGCGCAATGCTCGGCAGCGTTCTCATAATAAAACCGGGATTTGCAAACGCTCAGCTGATTCCGTCTCTTGTGGGGCTTTGCGGAGGAATGGGAGCGGTATCGCATACACCTTTGTGCGCCGTCTCGGAGCCAACGGAGAAAACAGCTCGAGAATTATTTTTGGTTTTCGCTTTTTTCCTGCGTTGTGTGCATTCCCTTTATAATCGCCGATTTCGAGCCCATGACCTTTAAACATGTTGCCCTTCTTATAGGAGCGGGCTGTTCGGCCTGCGTCGGTCAGCTGGCATAACCAAGGCATATCTCTACGCTCCCGCCAAGGAAATTTCGGTGTATGATTATACCCAGGTGATTTTTTGCCGCTCTGCTGGGATTCTTCATTTTCGGTCAGGTTCCCGACGCATTAAGCGTTTTGGGCTACCTGCTTATTTGCGGAGCAGGCGTTGCAATGTTCCTTTATAACACAAAGAACGACAGAAAAAATCGGCTTAAGGGGACGGTAAAATGAAGCTTGAAAACTTTTTCAAGGCCATAATCGACGAGGACAGGGCCTCGGTGGTGATTTGCGACAAAGAGCACAACATTATTTATATGAATCCGCCGCGGTAAAAAATTATGAAAAAAGAGGCGGACAAAGCCTTGTGTCAAAGAGCATTTTCGACTGCCATAACGGCCGCTCGGTTGCCGCCATAAAAGAGGTCGTAAACGCCTTTGAACAAAATCCCGATTTAAACCGTGTTTTCACCTTTCACAACGAAAAGCAAAACAAGGACGTTTATATGGTGGCGCTGCGCGATGAAGGCGGCGAGCTTTTGGGCTATTACGAAAAGCACGAATACCGAAATCCCGACAGGTCGGAAAAATATAAGCTCAAGTAGCAAAACCGGCCTTTTAACAATTGATAAAAGCTCGCATTTTTAATGCGGGCTTTTTGTTCCACGGTGCGTAGATTGATTTTCCGTCAAAACGGATTTATAATCCGACAAAGAAGAAAGGAGAATTATTATGGATTCATACATCACGGGAAAAACGGTCAAAAGACTGAGAGAAAAGGCGGGGCTGACCCAAAACGAGCTTGCCGAAAAAATCTGCGTCACCCGGCAAGGCAGTATCGAAATGGGAAAATGGCAGGGGACTTCCCGACATTTCCCTCATCGAACCGCTGGCGGCAGCCCCTTTCGGTTTCGGTGGCCGAGCTTTTGTCGGGCAACGAGGCGGTAAACGCAAACCGTTCGGCCAATATGCTCAAAAGCGAAATTTATGTTTGTCCTCTTTGCGGAAATGTCATCAGAACATTCGGCGAGGCGTCGGTGTGCTGCTGCGGGGTGGAGTTGCCCCGACAATCGGCCGAACAGCCCGACGACTGCCACGCCGTCACCGTGGAAAATGTCGAGGACGAGATTTTTTTGTGACGGTAAATCACCCCATGACCAAGGAACACTATATTTCCTTTTTGGCCTATGTCACTCACGACCGCTTTGAAACGGCCAAGCTTTATACCCCCGAAAGGAGCGCCGTCTGCAAGGTTTCGAAAAAGGGGCAGGGGGCAAGCTTTATTTCTTCTGCAATCGCCACGGACTTATGAGCATAAATGTCTAAAATAACAAATCAAGATGACAATTTATTTGCAAAACTGATAGAAATTATTGACAAACAAGAAAGTCTAATGTATTATTAGCTTGAAAGGAGGCTCGGCGGAAGCATAAAATATTTTTGGCGAGATTAAATTTTCCGAAAGCATTGTTTTGCTGCTTAAAGTGCGGCGTCTAATATGTGAGATTATGAGGTGATAATATGAAAAAATCAACCAAATTACTGATTTGCTGCGTTGTGGCTGCGGCCGTGATTTTCGGCGGCATTGCCTATGTTTTCCGTCCGTTGACCTTTTCTCCGGCGATAGGCGGTGTAAAAACCGAAGAAATTAAAAATTGGTAATTCATAAGGACGGAGAACAGGTGGACATATTATCAGAGTCGGAAATAAAAAGCTATCTACGAAAAAATTTCATCTGTCAAGTTAAAAGCGGCTGTTCAAAAAACCTTGAGGGATGTACTTGAGAATAGATGTTTATGTAAAAGATTCCGACGGGCATATCTTACATGTGACAAAAGTTTTTGGAAACATGACGGATATAAAAAAGGTGTCAGAGAATTTTTTTGGTATACAGATTCATCGGAACAATAAAATATACACTCAAAGAACATTTGAAAAAATTATTGTCAATGAATTTGAGAGGAGAAAAGTATGCTGAATAAAATAATGAGCGGAGTTATGTCAATAGCTATAGTGATGTCTTTCTCAAACTATGCTGCCGATAGAAACCAAGTGACGGCAAGTGCAGTAGAACAGGTGTCATATATCGGAAAATGAGGCTGAGGCAATAGCAAGCAAACCGATGTACAAAATCAAATCGGTCAAATAGGTGGTGGAATGATACAACCTGTATATGAAACGGTTCCTTTTTTTCGGATCCTTTCGAAGCAAATTCATATTTGTTTAGGTTATAACCGATGAAGAACTGATAGATATATATTTGTGGATGCATTCGAGAAAATCCACACGTTCAGGCCTTTGGATACGATTATGATTTTATGCTTGACAGTATGCATGAGCAAACCATGATAAAAAGTTGATAAATCGGACGAAATCATTTATAACAACGGATTTTCTTTTCCTGACAAGAGAGGAAACGGAGAATACAAGTCGGTGGTAACCGACGAAATTTTTTGGAGCAAACGGAAAACAGAAATAAAAAGGAGTATAAAGAAGAAAAAGAGGAAATAGCAAAGGAACAGGCAGGGAGAAGTAAGCCCTTTTGGCGCAGGTGGTGTATACAAATAAGCACCTTGACGGAGTTTATTGGGATGATGAAAAGAACAATTTTAATTTTGTTCCTTATACTATGATTAAGTTTGTTAATGAAAATCACCGCACACCGACTGCAGCCACAAACTTGGTGTATTGGGGAACCATAAAACCGGAGGGGCATTATGGATTGTGGAATGGCAGCGAAAGAAGCGAGAAACTGTCGGTGTCGGTTTTTTGTATGTTTATGCGGCGATGAGAAGTGAATATGAAATAGAACATATTTTAATCAAAT
>VOFB01003326.1_pt1 | contig 25413 bp, 28 predicted proteins | sample 5384141 | NCBI WGS metagenome assembly VOFB01 (sample SAMN12384721, study PRJNA508395) | human gut metagenome | isolation source: healthy gut A | host: Homo sapiens | reverse complement strand
TCCGATAAACATAACCGATAAAGGGAATGTTATGCCGGAGGTGAAGACCCTTTGAATATCGCCATCGTGGGCAACGGCAGGATGGGGCGGACGCTGGACGCAGTCTGCGCGCGGCGGGACGATGTGCGGGTGATCGGCCATGTCGGCCGCGGCGGCTGCGAAAGCCTTGACGCGCTGGACGGGCTGGACGCGGCGCTGGATTTTTCGGCGCCGGAGAACCTGCCCATGCTGCTTTCCGGCGCGGTGCGGCGGCGGATTCCGCTGGTCATCGGCACGACGGGGATGAGCGGCGCGCAGGGCGAGGCCATCCGCGCGGCAAGCCGACGGATACCGATTGTGTGGTCGGAAAATTTTTCCGTCGGCGTGACGGTGCTCGTTCGGCTGGCGCGGCTTGCGGCGCAGGCGCTCGGCCGTGAATTTGACATGGAGATCGTGGAGACGCACCACAACCGGAAGGTGGACGCACCCAGCGGCACGGCAAAGCTGATTCTGCGGCAGATCGACCCGGAGGGACTGTATGCGCCCGTTTACGGGCGGTCGGGACCGCGAATCGGCGCGCGCGGCCGGGAAATCGGCGTGCACGCGGTGCGCGGGGGCACGGCGGCGGGCGAGCACAGCCTGCGCTTTTTCGGGCGGATGGAGGAGCTTGAACTCCGCCACCGCGCGGACAGCCGGGAAATCTTCGCCCAAGGCGCGCTGCGGGCGGCGGCGTTCGCGCAGAAGGCGGAACCGGGGCTGTATGACATGGAGGACGTTTTATTCGGAGGAGACGGATGGACGAGATCGTGAGGCTCATTCAAACGGCAGAGAAAAAAACCCGGTCAAGGTCTATGTTCGAGGCGAACCGGCCGCTACGCACGAAAAACTGCCACGTGTTCACCGGCGCGGACATGATCGTGATGGGGATTACGGGGACATCGAGCCGGTTTTGGCGCGCAACGCGGACGCCATCGAGGACATGGTGATCGAGTGCGACCGGCGGAACAGCGCGCTGCCGCTGCTGGATGTGAAGCCCCTCCACGCGCGCATCGAACCGGGCGCGATTCTCCGCGCAGGGGTGAGCGTCGGCGACGGCGCGGTGATTATGATGGGCGCGATTCTCAACGTCGGCGCGGCTGTCGGCGAGGGGACGCTGATCGACATGGGCGCGGTGCTCGGCGGGCGCGCGTCCGTCGGAAGGCGGAGCCACATCGGCGCGGGCGCGGTGCTCGCGGGCGTTGTCGAGCCGCCCAGCGCAAAGCCGGTGACGATCGGCGACGACGTGCTCATCGGCGCGAACGCGGTGGTGATCGAAGGCGTTCACGTTGGGAACGGCGCGGTCGTTGCGGCGGGCGCGGTGGTCACGCGGGACGTGCCGGAAAACGCGGTGGTCGCGGGAATCCCGGCGCGGATCGTCAAGATGAAGGACGAAAAAACCAAAGGGAAGACGGCGCTGATCGACGCGCTGCGGGAATTGTAAAAGCGAAGGACCATCTGTCAAGGAGCTGTCAAACTAACAACACCGATATTTCGAGAATAAAATTAAGTATTTTTGCCCGAAGGTTTCCAAAGGGCGACCGGAAAGCCCTTTGGTGGGGCGATGGGGCAAAGCCCCATATTCCAACTTAGACATTTGTTTCTTGAAATGTTTGGTTCAAGCTTGACGGTTCCTTTTTTCTGTTCAAATGAGATTATGTATGCTATAATAGGGGAAAAAGCATTTTGGAGAATATACGGTGAAAAGATTCAAGCTGTTTCTGGCCATGGCCGCGCTGGCCTGCGCCATCGGGCTGACGGTGAAATACGGCTCGGCGTATCGGCCGGTGGTGGAGCCGGTGCGCGAGATTGAGGAAATCTGGGCGCTGGAGGATGCGCGCGAGGAGAGCGAGGAGCCGCTGGTGACGCGGCTTTTCTGCAACGGCATTCCGATGGTCTACGACGCGGAGAACAACGTGTTCTACGGCTCGCTGGGGCTTGAAAACGGCGCGCAGTGGCCGGAAATCAAGCTGACGGCTTCCGAGGAGACGGCGAAAGGGCTGAGCCTCTGCTTTGCCGACGATTACGGCTTCGATGATTGCGACGCGGCGATTCGGGAGGGCTACAGCTATCAGATTTTCGCCTACACCGACACGGCGTACAGCTATGCGGAGGTCGTTTTCACCGGGCTGCCGCTGGTGAATGTCACGGCCGATCAGACAATCGAGCGCGAGGATGTGCCCGCGCAGATTGAAATCGCGCTGGCAGCGGAAGGGCTGCAGACAAACGGGCGAATCCACAAGCGCGGCGGCGCGTCCATCCTGAACGACAAGGTGGGCTATAAGCTGGAATTTACGCGCACGACGGACGGCAAAAAGAAGATCTATCGGGAGATTCCGGGCATGGGGACGGACAGCCAGGTGATTCTGCTGCCCATGAAATCCACTGGATACGACGATGATGCGCGACCGGCTGAGCTGGGCGCTCTATGCGCGGCTGACGCGGCGGGACGAGCCCAGCGCGCGGAAGACGCAATACTGCGAGCTGTTTCTGAACGGGGAATATCGCGGCGTTTACCTGATGCTCGAACCGTTTTCAGTCAGGCAGGAGGTGGCCAAGGCGGGCGAGGAGCGCCTGACGACGGACAGCGTATACCGAACGGCGGTCATCAGCCTTTTCGCACGGCAGGCCGTGCATGGAAGACCCATACAGCGCGGCGACGGGGTTTGAGCTCTACTATCCGATGGACGGCGAGCCGGATTTTTCGCCGCTGGCAGATTATTTCGCGCTGCTGGGCGAGACGGACGACGCGGCTTTCATGCGGCGGGCGGCGCAGATTATCGATCTGGACAGCGCGCTGCGCTACGACGTGGTGCTGCAGCTCTTCGGGCTGACGGACAACGTCATCAACAACATGTACACATGGGCGCAGAACAGCCGGGGGCACACCCGCTATCGGTTTGATTTTTGGGATCTGGATGTGTCGTGGGGATTGAAGCGGGACGAAATCGGCGAGATGCACGAAAACTGGGTGTTCTTCCCGCTGGTGGATCGGCTGCTGCGCGCGGATGAAGAGGGCGGCGTTCGGAAACGATACGGCGAAATCTATCGCGAGGTGCGGGAAAAGGCGTTTGACGCGGAGACGGTGGAGGCGCTGGTCGGCCAATACGCCCACGAGCTGAACGATTCCGGCGCGATGGCGCGCAACGCGGAGCGGTGGGAAACGGAAAACTACGCCGCCGACGGCTATGAGCTGGTCGCCTTTGCGGCGGAGAGAATCGCGCTGCTGGACGAGCCCGTTCGGGCGATGAGCGCGGGCGAGGAAATTGACCTGCGTTTCCTTGAGAAGACGAATTACGACGACAAGGGAACGCCCCTGAGCGAGGAATAAGAGAAGAATCAGATAGGACGACGGCGATGAAGAGATTGAAGCTGCTGCTGGGCATGGCCGCGCTGGCCTGCGCCATCGGGCTGACGGTGAAATACGGCTCGGCGTATCGGCCGGTGGTGGGGCCGGTGCGCGAGATCGAGGAAATCTGGGCCATCGAGGACGAGCGGGAGGAAAGCGAAGAGCCGCTGGTGACGCGGCTTTTCTGCAACGGCGCGGAGGCGGCCTACGACGCGGAAAGCAACACGTTTTATTGCACGCTGGGGCTTGAAAACGGCGAGGAATGGCCGGAAATCAAGCTGACGACTGCCCAAAATGTGGGGGGGGGTTAACCCTCTGCTTTGTTGACGATTATGCTTACGACGCCTGCGCGGACGCGATTCGGGACGGCTACGCCTATCAGATCATGGCGTACACGGACGAGGCATACAGCTATTCGGACGTGGTCTTCACGGGGCTGCCGATTCTCTCGCTGCACACGGCGGAGGAAATCACGACCGAGGACACGCCGGCGGCGCTGAACCTCGCCTTTGGAAACGGCGAGCGGCTTGAAGCGAACGCGCGCGCCCACCTGCGCGGCAACGCATCGCTCGTTCGGCTGGACAAGCACAGCTACAAGGTGGAATTTACGCGAACCGAGGACGGAAAGAAAATTCCGCTGGACGTGCCGGGGCTGGGGCAGACGGACGAGATCATCCTGCTGGCGATGGGCTTTGACCCGAACATGGTGCGCGACCGGTTGAGCTGGTCGATGATCGAGCGAATCTGGCCGAAGGACGAGGCGTTCGCGCCCGTCGGCAGGGAATACGTCGAGGTCTTCGTCAACGACGCATATCAGGGCGCATACTTGATGATGGTTCCGTTTGACCGGCGCGCGGAGATCGAGAAGGCGGGCGCGGGCAGCGCCCAGCGCGACAGCCTGTACCGCTCGGTGATCGCCGCGGTGGACAAGGGACGGCCGATCGACGAGGGATACGAGCTGTTTATCGCCCCGGACGAGGAGAATCCGTTCGCGGGGCTGCAAACCTACCTCCGGCTGGACGACGGCGAAATGGACGACGAGACGTTTTGCCGAGAAGCGGCGGCGCACATCGACGTGCCCTCGCTGATGCGATACACGCTGCTGGTGCAGGGGATGGCGCTCTGCGACAACATCTTCAACAACATGTACGTCTGGGCGCACGAGACGGCGGCGGGCGTGGTTTATCGCTTTATCCCGTGGGACATGGATCTGTCCTGGGAGAAGGAGCCGGGCGCATACTGGGACTGCTGGATGATCGACGCGCTGGCCTGCCGGGTGATCGAGCTGGATGTGAGCGGCGCGCGCGCGGAGCTGGCCGCGCAGTGGCGGCAAATGAGCGAGGCGGGCTTTACGATAGACACCGTCCGCGAGGAGCTGGCGCTGTATCAGCACGAGCTGACCGATTCCGGTGCGTTTCTGCGGGACGCGGAGCGCTGGGGCAAGGAGCAGGACGAAATGGACGTTTCACAGATCGAGGCGGTTGCGGAATACCGCTTCGAGCTGCTTAGCAGGCTGACGCAGGGCCATCGGCGAAACCGGGGAGGAATTCCGGTTTTGCGGATTTCGAGACGGACGAGGAATGTTCCATGCAGAGCATGGCGGACGCGCTGGCGGGGGAATGAGCGGAAAAACCCGAACGAAAAACAGAAAAAGCGTGTAAAATAAGGGAAAAACCAAAAATAAGAATTGACATTCGCGGCGGAAAATGATATCATACTCGTGTTTGCTGTGCAAGCCGTCCGCAGGGATGGTATGCGCGGAAGACGATTGAAAGGAAGAATTGTTCTATGAATGATGGTCTCGCCGATGTTGACCGACGAGTAGTCGGCACCAAGCAGGTTCTCCGCGCGCTGGACGAGGGCAGGGTTGCCCATGCGTATGTCGCGCAGGACGCGGATCTGCTGCTCACCAAGCGCGTCGTGGATCGCTGCTACGACATGGAGATTCCCTGCACGCAGGTGGAATCCATGGAGAAGCTCGGGCGCGTGCGGCATCGACGTCAAGGCTGCGGCCGCCGGTCTGCTCAAGTAAGGGCGAATCGGCCGCGAAACATACCGGCTGCTATGCGGCACGCCGGCGCTTTTGTATGCTATGATCCCGGTTAAACGGGTTCATATAGATGAATCAGCAAGCAAGTGTTCCAGAATTTTTGAGAAGAAACATAGGAGGTGCTTCCATGCCTACGATCAACCAGTTGATCCGCAACGGAAGAAAAAGCGATCGCTGCAAAGCCGACCGCGCCTATCCTGCAGAAGTGCCCGCAGGAAGCGCGGCGTGTGCCTGTCCGTTAAGACCACCACGCCGAAGAAGCCGAACTCTGCGCTGCGTAAGATTGCCCGTGTCCGCCTGACGAACGGCGTCGAAGGTACTTGCTACATCCCCGGCATCGGCCACAACCTGCAGGAGCACTCCGTGGTGCTCATCCGCGGCGGCCGTGTCCGTGACCTGCCTGGCGTTCGTTATCACATCGTCCGCGGCGCGCTGGATGCTGCCGGTGTGGCCAAGCGTATGCAGGCCCGCTCCAAGTACGGCGCGAAGCGCCCGGAAGAAGTAATTTCTGAGGGTTCATACTTCGGGATAACGAAGGAAGTGGCGCCCTCCCAGTATCGGAGGTGTCGTCGGTCTGAAACGGGTGGCCGGCCGCAAAGCGGAAAGGCGCTGCGCGTGTTTGGAACAGCGCGCTGGGCGTTCCGTGGGCAGGGCTGTGTGCTAGATCCGGCAGACAGGGCCGCTTTTGCTGAGGCGGCGCGTTTGCTGGCCGTTCGGGCCATGCTGCAAGAAAACCGAAGCGAGGAAACAATCCTTGCTTCCTGACAACTCAGGAGGTTAAACCCATGCCGAGACGTGGTTTTGTACCCAAGCGTGAAGTGCTGCCGGATCCGGTATACGGCACCACCATCGTCACCAAGCTGATTAATCAGATAATGCTCGACGGCAAGCGCGGCATCGCGCAGTCCGTCTGCTACGACGCGTTCCAGATGCTGGCCGACAAGACCGGCAAGGACGCGATGGAAGTTTTCAACGCCGGCCTGCAGAACATTCTGCCGAGCCTGGAGGTTAAGGCTCGCCGCGTCGGCGGCGCGACCTATCAGGTCCCGATCGAGATCCGCCCGGAGCGCCGTCAGACGCTGGCGCTGCGCTGGCTGGTCGAGTTCTCCCGCAAGCGCGGCGAGAAGACCATGGCCGAGCGCCTCTGCGCCGAGATCATCGACGCGAGCAACAACACCGGCGCGGCTGTCAAGCGTAAGGAAGAAATGCACCGTATGGCCGAGGCCAACAAGGCGTTTGCCCACTATCGCTGGTAATTTCCGTCCGATCGTGCGAGGCGCCGCGCAGGCGGCAGCCTGAACAAAAAGGAGATTCAACATGCCCAGAGACCATGAATTAAAGATGGTTCGCAACATCGGTATCATGGCGCACATCGACGCGGGCAAGACGACGACGACCGAGCGCATTCTGTACTACACGGGCAAGACCCACAAGATCGGCGAGACGCATGAAGGCACCGCCACCATGGACTGGATGGCTCAGGAGCAGGAGCGCGGCATCACCATCACCTCTGCCGCGACGACCTGCTACTGGAAGGACTATCGTCTCAACATCATCGACACTCCCGGCCACGTCGATTTTACCGTCGAGGTCGAGCGTTCCCTCCGCGTGCTGGACGGCTCTGTCGCCGTGTTCTGCGCGAAGGGCGGCGTTGAGCCGCAGTCCGAGACGGTCTGGCGTCAGGCCGAGCACTATCATGTTCCGCGCATGGTGTACGTCAACAAGATGGACATCATGGGCGCGAACTTCTACCGCGTGGTGGACATGCTCCACGAGCGTCTGCACGCGAATGCGCATCCGATTCAGCTGCCGATCGGCTCGGAGAACGATTTCCGCGGCATCATCGACCTGCTGACCATGCGCGCCGAGGTCTACTACGATGACCTGGGCAAGGATTACCGCGACGAGCCGATTCCGGAAGATATGATGGAAGATGCTCAGATGTACCGCGAGCAGCTCATCGAAGCGCTGGCCGACGTGGACGACGGCATCATGGAGAAGTTCATGGAAGGCGAAGAGCCGACCATCGAAGAGATGAAGGCCGCCATCCGCAAGGGCACCATCGATTGCAGCTTCTTCGCTGTGCTGTGCGGCACCTCTTACCGCAACAAGGGCGTTCAGCTCCTGCTCGACGCCGTCATCGACTACATGCCGTCCCCGCTGGATATCCCGCCGGTCAAGGGCTTCGACCCGCACACCGACGAGGAAATCGAGCGTCCGGTGAGCGACGAAGCGCCGTTCTCCGCGCTGGCCTTCAAGATCATGACCGACCCGTTCGTCGGCAAGCTGAGCTTCATCCGCGTCTACTCCGGCCACATCGGCTCGGGCAGCTACGTGCTCAACTCCACGAAGGGCAAGCGTGAGCGCATCGGCCGTCTGCTCCAGATGCACGCCAACGAGCGCAAGGAAATCACCGAGGTTTACACCGGCGAGATCTGCGGCGTTGTCGGCTTCAAGGACACCACGACCGGCGACACCCTGTGCGACGACAAGAACCAGATCATCCTTGAGAAGATGGAGTTCCCGGAGCCGGTTATTCAGGTCGCCATCGAGCCGAAGACCAAGGCCGGTCAGGAGAAGATGATTCTCGGCCTGCTGCGTCTGGCTGAAGAAGACCCGACCTTCAAGACCTACACCAACCAGGAGACCGGCCAGACGATCATCGCCGGCATGGGCGAACTGCACCTGGAAATCATCGTAGACAGACTTCTGCGCGAATTCAAGGTCGAGGCGACCGTCGGCGCGCCGCAGGTTGCCTACCGTGAGACCATCCGCAAGGCGGCGAAGGCCGAAGGCCGTTACGTCCGTCAGACCGGCGGCAACGGCCAGTACGGTCACTGCTGGATCGAGATCTCCCCGGTCGAGCCGGGCGAGGGCTACTCCTTCAGCAACGACACCGTCGGCGGCTCCATCCCGAAGGAGTTCATCGCGCCGATCGATGCCGGTATCCGCGGGCGGCAAGAACGGCCCGCTGGGCGGCTATCGAGGTTGTGGACTTCCATGTTTCCGTGTACGACGGCTCCTACCACGACGTCGACTCCTCCGAAGTCGCGTTCAAGATCGCCGGTTCTATGGCGTTCAAGGCCGCGATGGCCAAGGCCGACCCGGTGCTGCTTGAGCCGATCATGAAGGTGGACGTCACCGTGCCGGAAGAGTACATGGGCGATGTTATCGGCGACCTGAACAGCCGCCGCGGCCGCATCGAGGGCATGGATCACAACGGCACGACCGAAGAGATCCACGCGCTGGTTCCGCTCTCCGAGATGTTTGGTTACTCCACCGCGCTGCGTTCCCGTACGCAGGGCCGCGGCGTACAGTACACCATGCAGCCGGAGCACTATGAGCCGTTCCAAGAAGTTCCGAAGTCCATTCAGGAGAAGGTTTGCGGCACCAAGGCGGCGAAGTAAGCTTTTAACCGCTTCCCGCCTGCGGGCGGGAAGCGATTTCCCGTAAAATATAATGTCGGTGCAACTTCGGCCTGACACACATGGAGCTGTGTTATAAAAAGGAGGAAATCAATGGCAAAGGCAAAGTTTGAAAGAAACAAGCCCCACGTAAACATTGGTACTATCGGTCACGTTGACCACGGCAAGACGACCCTGACCGCCGCTATCACCATGGTTCTGTCCAACCTGAAGGGTGACGCGGATTTCGTGCGATTACGCCAACATCGATAAGGCCCCCGAAGAGCGGCGCGCGGTATCACAATCAATACCTCTCACGTGGAATATCAGACGGAGCATCGCCACTACGCGCACGTTGACTGCCCCGGCCACGCCGACTATGTCAAGAACATGATCACCGGCGCTGCGCAGATGGACGGCGCCATTCTGGTCGTGGCTGCGGCCGACGGCCCGATGCCCCAGACCCGTGAGCACATCCTGCTCTCCCGTCAGGTTGGCGTTCCCTACATCGTGGTGTTTATGAACAAGTGCGATCAGGTGGACGACGAAGGAGCTGCTCGAGCTGGTCGAGATGGAGATCCGCGAACTGCTCAGCGAGTATGACTTCCCGGGCGACGACATCCCGGTCATCAAGGGTTCCGCGCTGAAGGCTCTGGAGAGCCACTCGGCGGCGATCCCAAATGCGCCGGAGTGCCAGTGCATCTTCGAGCTGATGGACGCAGTGGACAGCTACATCCCCGATCCCGAGCGTGCGGACCGACAAGCCTTTCCTGATGCCGGTCGAGGACGTGTTCTCGATCACTGGCCGTGGTACTGTGGCTACCGGCCGTGTAGAGCGCGGTACCGTTAAGGGGTCCGCGACACCGTTGATCGCGTTGGTCCGCGGACAAGCCCAAGAGCACCGTGGTAACGGGCGTTGAAATGTTCCGCAAGCTCTGGACCACGCGCAGACGGGCGACAACATCGGCGCTCTGCTGCGTGGTGTACAGCGCACTGATATCGAGCGCGGCCAGGTTATTGCTAAGCCCGGCACCATTCATCCCCACCCCCTTCCGGATGGCCAGGTTTACGTACTGACCAAGGGAAGGTCACACCCCGTTCTTCAACGGCTATCCGGCGTTGTCACCAAGATCCTTGAGTGATACCCGGTCTAAACGATCAAACAAAGGGACTCTCAAAGCGAGTCCCCTTTTTTGATTTACATAAATGAGCAAATCCGAAGTTTTGCACAAATTCCGATAACAGGCGCGATGCGCGCCTGACTCCTTCAGTCAGCTTCGCTGACAGACCTTCGGCGTTCCGCTTGCCTGCTTCCCGCACAGCCGGCGGCAAGGCCTCTACGCCCTCAGGAGGGAGCTCTTTGGGCGGATTATTTGCCGTCTAAGCAATAAGTTGTGCCATGCCCGGAGGACGTGCATTGCGCGTCCGTCATAGGAATTTTGAAGGTGTTCTTCGCCCAAAATAAAAAGAAAACGGCGAAAATTCACGCAAATCAGAAGAAATTTGCATAAAATCACCGGAAACACTTGACAGGCCTTTTAAAAAGGAATACAATACTATATTGCATCAGTATGCACAATAGGCAAAGATGTGCCCGTGATCGGGCATTGGCCTACATCATTGTACAACGCTTTGGGCTGTTTGGCAATGGGCAGTTTAAAAGCGCTTGCCTGTTGCCGCATATATCCTTTGCAGGTTTAGACAAGTTAGGGGTGATGGCATTCATGGTTACCGTCCGCGACGAGCGCGAGGAAGCTGAGATCATGAAGTACGTCGGGGTGCACGACGTCAATATGGGAAAGGGCCGGGTTCGCAAGAGCTTTGCCACCATTGACGAAGTGGTGGAGATGCCCGACCTGATCGAGGTTCAAAAAGAATTCTTACGAGCGTTTCCTGAAGGAGGATCTGCGCGAGGTTCTCAACGATGTTTCTCCGATTTATGATTTTAACGGCAATCTGAAGCTGGAGTTCGTCGATTATTCTCTGGATAAAACGCCGAAGTATTCGCTGGAAGAATGTCGCGAGCGCGATATGACCTACGCAACGGCGCTCAAGGTGCTCGTTCGCCTGACCAATAACGAGACGGGCGAAGTGAAGGAATCCGAAGTATTCATGGGCGATTTCCCGCTGATGACCGAACACGGCACGTTCATCATCAACGGCGGCGAGCGCGTCATCGTCAGCCAGCTCGTGCGCAGCCCCGGCGTATATTACCGCGAAAGCATCGACAAGGCCGGCAAGCACCTGTTTGATACGCAGGTGATCCCGAGCCGCGGCGCGTGGCGGAGTACGAGGCCGACTCCAACGACGTGCTGTGGGTTCGCGTGGACCGCGCCCGCAAGCTGCCCATGACCGTGCTCCTGCGCGCGCTGGGCTACGGCAGCGACAGCAGATTCGTCAGCTTCTGGGCAACGACGAAAAGCTCGAAGCCACCATGCAGCGCGACGGCGGCGACGACGGCACCCGCCGCACCCGCGGCGGCAACGAGGTCAAGAGCAAGGAAAGCGGCCTGATGGACATCTATCGCCGCCTGCGTCCGGGCGAGGTCGGCACGGTCGATTCCGCCGAGAAGCTGCTCCACGCGACCTTCTTCGACCCGAAGCGCTACGACATGATGCGCGTGGGCCGCTATAAGTACAACAAGAAGCTGGCGATTGCGGCGCGCATCCGCGGCCATGTGGTCGATCAGGACATCATCGACCCGACCACGGGCGAGGTGATCATCGCGGCGGGCGAGCGGATTCCGGCCGCCAAGACCGACCCGCTGGCCAAGAAGATTCAAGATGCGGGCGTGAACGACATCTACCTCCGTCTGGAGGATCGCGTGGTTCGCGTCATCGGCAACAATTTCGTGGACGCGGCCGCGTGGCTGAGCGAAGAGGAAATTGAAAAGGCCGGCATCAACGAGATGGTTCACCTGCCGACCTCAAGCAGCTCCTGGAGACCGCCGAGCAGGAGGGCATGGACGAGCTGGCGAAGATCCGCCTGCTGCACGAGAATCTCTCCGCGCTGATGCCCAAGCACATCCTGATTGACGATATCGTGGCCTCCATCAGCTACCTGCTGAACCTGCCCTACGGCGTGGGTCTGACCGACGACATCGACCACCTCGGCAACCGCCGCCTTCGCTCCGTGGGCGAGCTGCTCCAGAACCAGATCCGCATCGGTCTGGCGCGTCTGGAGCGCGTGGTTCGCGAGCGCATGAGCGTGCAGAACCAGAGCGAGGTCAAGCCGCAGGAGCTGATTAACATCCGCCCGGTTTGCGCGGCCATCAAGGAGTTCTTCGGTTCCTCTCAGCTCTCCCAGTTCATGGACCAGCCCAACCCCCTGGCGGAGCTGACCCACAAGCGCAGGACGTCGGCTCTGGGCCCGGGCGGCCTGAACCGCGACCGCGCGTCCTTCGAGGTTCGAGACGTTCACTACTCGCACTACGCGCGCATCTGCCCGATTGAGACGCCTGAAGGCCCGAACATCGGCCTGATCGGCTCGCTGGCGACCTACGCCCGCATCAACGAATACGGCTTCATCGAGGCACCGTACCGCCTGATCGACCACAGCGGCGAGAAGCCGCGCGTGCTCGACGAGATCGTGTATCTCGCCGCGGACGGGAGGACGGCTGCTACATCGCGCAGGCGAAGGAGCCGCTCAACCCGGACGGCACGTTTGTCAACGACCGCATTACCGCGCGCGTCCGCGCCGACGTTCAGAGCGTCGAGCCGAGCCACGTGGATTACATCGACGTTTCCCCGCGTCAGGTGATTTCCGTCGCGACGGCCATGATTCCGTTCCTCGACCATGACGACGCAAACCGCGCCCTGATGGGCTCGAACATGCAGCGTCAGGCCGTGCCGCTGCTCCGTCCGGAAGCCGCCTACGTGGCGACCGGCATCGAGTACAAGGCGGGCAAGGATTCCGGCGTGTGCCTGCGCGCCCGCGAGGACGGCTACGTCAAGAAGGTTTCCTCCGACCAGATCGTCATCGAGGACGAGCTGCACGAGACCCACACCTACAAGCTCATCAAGTTTGCGCGCTCCAACCAGAGCACCTGCATCAACCAGCGCCCGATCGTTTCCGCCGGTGAAAAGGTTCTGAAGGGCGACGTGATTGCGGACGGCCCGTCCACCGACCACGGCGAAATCGCGCTGGGCCGCAACGTGCTGATCGGCTTTATGACGTGGGAAGGCTACAACTACGAGGATGCGGTTCTGCTCTCCGAGGAGCTGGTTCGCAACGACGTATTCACCTCCATTCACCTTGAAAAATACGAGTGCGAGGCGCGCGACACCAAGCTGGGCGCGGAGGAAATCACCCGCGACCTGCCGAACGTCGGCGACGACGCGCTGCGCGATCTGGACGCCGAGGGCATCATCCGCGTCGGCGCGGAGGTGCATCCGGGCGACATCCTCGTCGGCAAGGTGACCCCGAAGGGCGAAACCGAGCTGACCGCCGAGGAGCGCCTGCTGCGCGCGATTTTCGGCGAAAAGGCGCGCGAGGTTCGCGATACCTCGCTCAAGGTGCCGCACGGCGAGGAAGGCATCATCGTCGATGTGAAGGTGTTTGACCGCAAGGATCACGCCGAGCTGGCGCCGGGCGTCAACCGCATGGTTCGCGTCTACATCGCCCAGAAGCGCAAGATCTCCGTCGGCGATAAGATGGCAGGCCGCCACGGCAACAAGGGCGTCGTTTCCCGCGTGCTCCGTCAGGAGGACATGCCGTTCCTGCCGGACGGCACGCCGCTCCAGATCGTGCTGAACCCGCTGGGCGTTCCGTCCCGTATGAACCTGGGTCAGGTTTTGGAGATGCACCTGGGCATGGCGGCCAAGGCGCTCGGCTGGCGCGTGGCGACGCCTGACTTTGACGGCGCGTCTTTTGAGCAGATCCAGAACGCCCTCGAAGCCGGCGGCAAGCGCCGCGACGGCAAGACCATCCTTTACGATGGCCGCACGGGCGATCAGTTCGATAACCCCGTCACCGTTGGCTACATGTACTACCTCAAGCTGCATCACCTCGTTGACGACAAGATGCACGCCCGTTCCACCGGCCCGTACAGCCTCGTGACCCAGCAGCCGCTGGGCGGCAAGGCGCAGTTCGGCGGCCAGCGCTTCGGCGAGATGGAGGTCTGGGCGCTCGAGGCTTACGGCGCGGCCAACACGCTTCAGGAGATTCTGACGGTCAAGTCCGACGATATCGTGGGCCGCGTGAAGGCCTACGAGGCCATCGTCAAGGGCAAGAACATCCCGACGCCGGGCGTTCCGGAGTCCTTCAAGGTCCTCATCAAGGAGCTTGAGAGCCTCTGTCTGGACGTGAAGGCGCTGGACAGCGACCACAACGAAATCGTCATCAAAGAGCTTGAGGACGAAGAGGAAGGCTTCGACCGCAGCCAGAGCGAGGAGAGCGAGGGCGAACGCGCCGCGCTCCCGACCGACGGCAAGGAGGCCGACGCGGACGACGTCGAGGAGGAAGAGGCCGGAGACGACTTCGACACCGCCGACGATGTGTTTGACTTTGACGACGTGCCCAGCTTCGAGGATATCTCCCTGGACGACCTGATGACAAGTAATTGTTTCTTCCGGGACATAAACGCTGCCCCGCCGCGCTTCGGGCGGCGGCGGCCTGATATAAGTAGAGAAGGGAGTGTACCCCTTGTCGGAATTGACAAACCTGTCTTCCATTCAAATTTCCATGGCCTCCCCGGATCAGATCCGCGCGTGGTCCCACGGCGAGGTCACCAAGCCGGAAACGATTAACTACCGCACCCTCAAGCCGGAGCGCGACGGCCTGTACTGCGAGCGCATCTTTGGCCCGACCAAGGACTGGGAATGCAACTGCGGCAAGTACAAGCGCGTGCGCAACAAGGGCATCGTCTGCGACAAGTGCGGCGTGCAGGTCACCCGCTCCAAGGTGCGCCGCGAGCGCATGGGCCACATCGAGCTGGCCGCGCCGGTGAGCCATATCTGGTATTTCAAGGGCATCCCGAGCCGCATGGGCACGCTGCTGGACATCAGCCCGCGCGCGCTGGAAAAGGTGCTGTACTTCGCCTCTTACATCGTGCTTGACCCCGGCTGCACCGCCCCGCGCGCCCGAACGCCATCCTGACCGAGACGGAATACCGTCAGCAGATCACCGCGCCGAGCTACACCGCCGACGTGGCGATGGGCAAAGCGCCGCTGCGCGTGGGTATGGGCGCGGAGGCCGTCCGCGAGCTGCTTCAGAAGCTCGACCTCGACCAGCTCAGCCAGCAGCTCCGCGCCGAAATCGCCGAGCTGACCGAGAAGGAACGCGAGCGCGAGACCGAAGGCCAGAAGCGCGCCAAGGCGATCAAGCGTCTGGAGGTCGTCGAGGCCTTCCGTTCCAGCGGCAACAAGCCGGAGTGGATGATTCTGGAAGTCATCCCGGTCATGCCGCCGGATCTGCGCCCGATGGTTCAGCTGGACGGCGGCCGTTTTGCGACCTCCGACCTGAACGACCTGTATCGCCGCGTCATCAACCGCAACAACCGCCTCAAGCGCCTGCTCGAGCTGGGCGCGCCGGATATCATCGTCCGCAACGAGAAGCGCATGCTTCAGGAAGCGGTGGACGCGCTGATTGACAACGGCCGCCGCGGCCGCCCGGTGACGGGCCCCGGCAACCGCGCGCTCAAGTCCCTGTCGGACCTGCTGCGCGGCAAGCAGGGCCGTTTCCGCCAGAACCTGCTGGGCAAGCGCGTGGACTACTCCGGCCGCTCCGTTATCGTCGTCGGCCCGGAGCTCAAGCTGCACCAGTGCGGCCTGCCCAAGGGCATGGCGCTGGAGCTGTTCAAGCCGTTCGTCATGGAGCGGCTGGTCAACACCGGCATCGTGCACAACGTCAAGAGCGCCAAGCGCATGGTGGATCGCGGTGAAACCCGCGTGTGGGATATCCTCGAGAGCGTCATCAAGGAGCATCCGGTTCTGCTGAACCGCGCGCCGACGCTGCACCGTCTGGGCATTCAGGCATTCGAGCCGATCCTCGTCGAGGGCAAGGCCATGAAGCTCCATCCGCTCGCCTGTACCGCGTTCAACGCGGACTTTGACGGCGACCAGATGGCCGTGCACGTTCCGCTCTCCATGGAGGCGCAGGCGGAAGCCCGCTTCCTGATGCTGTGCGCCAACAATATTTTGAAGCCGCAGGACGGCAAGCCGGTTATCTCCCCGTCGCAGGATATGGTTATCGGCTGCTACTACCTGAGCTGCATCCGTCCGGGCGCGAAGGGCGAGGGTCGCTGCTTCGCCAACGAGGACGAGGCCATGATGGCCTACCTCTGCGGGCAGATCGACCTCCAGAGCCGCATCACCGTGCGTATTGCGCGCAAGTGGGACGGCGAGGTGACGCCGGAGTACATGGCTGAAAACCACATCACCGGCGGCAACCGCGATCACATCTACTACAAGCGCATCGAGACCTGCCTCGGCCGCCTGATCCTCAACAGCAACGTGCCGCAGGACATGGGCTTCAAGCCGCGCAACACGCTCAACGACATGTTCGAGCTGGAAATCGACATGAAGGTTGGCAAGAAGCAGCTCGGCCAGATCGTCGATATGTGCTTCCGCAAGCACGGCGTGTCCGAGACCGCCCGCGTGCTGGACAACGTGAAGGCGATGGGCTACAAGTATTCCACCATCGGCGCCGTCACCGTGGCCGTGGCCGACGTTATCGTGCCGCCGGAGAAGAAGCCGATTCTGGAAGCCTCCGAAAAGAAGGTTCGCGCGATTGAAAAGCAGTTCAAGCGCGGCCTGCTCACCGACGAGGAGCGCTACGAGCGCGTCGTCGAGGTTTGGAGCAAGACGACGGACGACGTCAAGAGCAAGATCATGGATTACATGGACGAGTTCAACCCGATCCGCATGATGACGGATTCCGGCGCGCGCGGTTCCATTTCCCAGGTCTCCCAGCTCGCCGGCATGCGCGGCATGATGGCGTCCCCGACCGGCCGACCGCTGGAAATGCCCGTTAAGGCGAACTTCCGCGAAGGCCTGACCGTTCTTGAATTCTTCCAGAGCTCTCACGGCAGCCGTAAGGCGCTGTCCGATACCGCGCTGCGCACGGCGGACTCCGGCTACCTGACCCGCCGTCTGGTGGACGTCTCTCAGGAGGTCATCATCCGCGAGCAGGACTGCTTCGCCAGCCGCCACGAGAAGATCCGCGGCATCACCGTGACCGCGATCGGCTCCGAGCGCGACCCGATCGAGAAGCTGATCGACCGCATCGTCGGCCGTGTGGCGGCCGAAGACGTCATCAACCCGCTGACGGGCGAGGTCATCGTGCCGTGCAACGAGATGATTTCCTTCGAGAAGGGCAACGAGATCGTCAACTGCGGCATCAAGGCCGTGCAGATTCGTTCTGTGCTGACCTGCCGCAACGAAACCGGCATCTGCGTGAAGTGCTACGGTCAGGATCTGGCGCACGGCGGCTATGTCAACATCGGCGAGGCCGTCGGCATTGTTGCCGCGCAGGCCATCGGCGAGCCGGGCACCCAGTTGACGATGCGTACCTTCCACACCGGCGGCGTTGCTTCCGAAAAGGATATCACGCAGGGTCTTCCGCGCGTTGAAGAGCTGTTCGAGGCGCGCAAGCCGAAGCGCGAGGCCATGCTGGCGGAAATCTCCGGCACGATCTCGCTGGGCGAAAACAAGAAGAAGCGCGAAATGATTATCACCAGCGACGACGGCAGCATGAAGGCATATCCGATTGCCTACGGCAGCCGCCTCAAGGTGAAGGAGGGCGACCGCGTTGTGGCGGGCGACGAGCTGACCGAAGGCCAGATCAACCCGCACGATCTGCTGCGCATCCTCGGCGTGAAGGCCGTTCAGGAGCACCTGCTCAAGGAGGTTCTGATGGTTTACCGCCTCCAGGGCGTTGGCATCGGCGACAAGCACATCGAGGTCATCGTTCGCCAGATGCTGCGCAAGGTTCGCGTCGAGGACGCGGGCGACACCAGCATGCTGCCCGGCTCCCTGGTGGATATCTTCCACTTCGAGAAGGAGAACGAGAAGACCATTATGAACGGCGGCCGTCCGGCAGTTGCCAAGCGCATCCTGCTGGGCATCACCAAGGCCGCGCTGGCCACCGAGTCCTTCCTCTCCGCCGCCTCCTTCCAGGAGACGACCCGCGTGCTCACCGAAGCCGCGATCAGGGGCAAGGAAGATCCGCTCGTCGGCCTCAAGGAGAACGTAATCCTCGGCAAGCTCATCCCGGCCGGCACGGGTATGCCGCGCTACAAGGATGTCGAAGTCAAGGAAATGTACTAATACTAATTCTTGTTAAAATGGCTTAATCCGCGCACCATCTTTTTCGCTCTGACTTTGCCTCGTTCCGTTCAACGTACCTCCAGTACGCCTCACTTCACTTGGCTTCGTCAGAACAAAAAATCTGATGCGCTCTGTTAAGCATTTTAACTGCGAATTAGTATAAGCGCTGAAATTGCATAAAAAAGGCAGGGCGTTCCGAGCAATCGGAACGCCCTGTCGGCTTGTTGATGACATAAGCAAACTTGAATTGAATAGCAAAATCAAGAAATTCAGTTATGTTTTCATTTGCGGAAAGGGCTATTCTCCCCCCCCCTTTGGGGGGGAGAATAGCTTTTTGTCTACAGTCTGAGGGCGCGGAAAAAGCTATATTCCGCCGTTGGCCAGCGTCAGCCCCGGATTGTCGCAGACGGGCAGAGCATCAAAGGGGACGACGGCGATGGGGTGCTTGTAATCTTGAGCGACCGCGTATGCATTGCCGAGCGCATCCAGTCGGACGGCGTACAGATATGTGGCGCGGGTGGTGAAATCGCGGATATCCAGCGCGGCGACGTTGCCCCGCGCATCGAGATTCAGCCGAAAGACGGTGAACAATCCGCGGGAGTTGGCCATCGCCGAGCCGTACAGCGTGACTGAACCATCCGGGAAGGCTGAGCGCCCGAAATGTCCACGACGGTTTTGGGCGCGCTGAGCATCTTCTGATAGAGCACGTTGTTCTGCGCGTCCATGCGGATGATCTGCTGAATTTTGTAATCCGCAAGCGGCGGGGTGCAGACGACGAGGCCGCCGTCCGAATCAAATGCGACGGTATCGTTAAACCCGCCGATATAGGGTGATTGAACGGCCTGTTCGGAGCGCAGCGCGCCCGCGTTTGAAAAGGTGCGCAGAATCATGCGTGCGCTTTCGCCGCTATCCGCGCGAGGCCGGTCAACCGTGAGGACGCGCAATGTGCCGTCCGCCAAAAGGTGCTGCCAAGCATCGAATAGCGCAGAGCGGGATCGAGCGCGTAATCCACCTTCAAACGCCCCTGCCAATCCAAAAGCTGGAGGGCGCAGGCCGTGTCCGTTTCATAGAGAAAGGCGATTCCGAAATTCATAAGCCGGACGGAATGACGATGATCCATCAGTTGGAGCAGCGGAGACGGCCCGCTGCCGGTCAGACGGACGAACAGGCGGCCGAGCGTCGGGTCGCCGTGATCGGCCAGCACATAGCCGTAACAGGCTTCGCTCATCAGGAATGTCGAGAACAACCGCCAATCGCCGTCGTTGTCAAACTGTCGGCTGAATATGGGCTGGCCGTTTTGATACAGAATGATGGAGGTTGGAACGGTTCCGTCGTTCATCGTGCTGTCGTGGTGAATGAGAAACAAACCGGGTTGAATGAGCGTGATCCGCGCCATGGCGGAATTCCCGGAATTTCGTAGGGCGCGAGGTCGATCTGCGCGCAGGCCGCAGCGGAAAGAAGCACCAGGGCGAGCAGCGCGGAGGCGAAAAAACGCCGTTTTGTCAGCATGAAAAAACCTCCTTGTATATGGTCTATATATTTTTGGTGGCGCGGAAAAAGCTATATTCCGTCGTTGGTCAGCGTCAGCCCCGGATTGTCGCAGACGGGCAGAGCGTCAAAGGGGACGACGGCGATGGGGTGCTTGTAATCATGAGCGACTGCGTATGCGTTGCCGAGCGGATCGAGTTTGACGCTGTACAGATACGTGGCGCGGGTGGTGAAATCGCGGATATCTCGGGCAATGATGTTCCCTCCTGCGTCCAGATCCAGCCGGAACACGGCGAAGTATTTTCGGGCGGTTCGGGTCGCCGTGCCGTAAAAGCGTGGTCGAGCCGTCGTCGCGTAAAAGGGCGCAGTTGACGCGGACGTTGATATCCGCCGCCTTGAGCATTTTGGTGAAAAGCAGGCGGCCTGCCGCATCCGAACGGGCGAGAAAGAATTGCGAGGGCTCCGTCAGCGCGTGGGATTCCGTATAGGAGAGCATGCCGCCGTCGGGCGAAAACGCGCCGTATGTGGTGGAGCTGTCGGACGGCAGAGGAATATGGACGGCGGAAAGTGGTTCGCCGTCCGCGCTGACGCGCAGATGATTCAGCGCATAGCGGCCTTGCGAAATGTCGATATCCGGCGCGATATAGGCGACGCTCTTGTCGGCAAGCACCGTGAAGCCGCCGTAGGCTGCGGCGCGAAGCGGCGAAACCGGCGTAGAAGCCAGCAGAATGCCATCCCAATCAAAGCGATTGACGGCATACGCGCCGCCCTCCCAGCTCAAATTGCAGAGCCAGCCGAGCAAGGCGGCATAGCCGGTGAGATCGCCTTGAACGGAAAAAGCCCTCAGAGAGTGCGCCGTCTTCCAAAAGCCGAAAACGGATGAAATTGGAATGGCTTTCGGCGGTTAAAATGCCGTATCGGTTTGCATCCGCAACAAAGAGCCGATAGCTGAGGTTTTCGCTGTCGGCTGTATGATCCGGCAGGCGCTGCTCGAATACCGTTTGCCCGTGGTCAAGCAGGACGAGCGCCGTTTTGAGTTTGCCGCCGTTCAGCGGACTGTCGTGAAGAAGCAGATAGACCTCCGGCGCGAGAATTTTGACCTCTGTGCCGGATGCGCTGGGCACTTCGTAGGGCTTCAAATGAGCTTCGCGCAGGCCGCAGAAGATAGAAGCGTCAGCATAAACAGCAGCGCCCCGAAGAGACGGCGTTTGGCCAGCATGAAAAAACCTCCTGCATGTTGTCTATACTTATAAGACGATATACAGAGAGGAAAATTTCAGAATTTTATGAAATTTTTGAAAATGAAAGGCGGGAAGTTCGGAAACCTCGGGTTTCGGTTAGGGATTGGAGCAAAGCCCCGGCGTTTTCTCATTCCCCGATCATCAGCAGCTCGACCATCTTCGTGCAGCGATCCATGCTCTCTGCCGCGATATGCTCATACGGGCCGTGGAAAGCGAAGCCGCCGGTGCAGAGGTTCGGCGTAGGCAGCCCCATGTAGGACAGGCGGCAGCCGTCCGTGCCGCCGCGCACCGCCTCGATAAACGGCTTCATGCCCGCCGCCTCGCAGGCGCGCTTGGCGTTTTCAATCAGCTCCATGTGGTCGGTCAGCTTTTCAGCCATGTTATAATAGCTGTCCTTGAGCCGGAGGGTGACGACGCTGCGGCCGTATTTTTCGTTGATGACCTTTACGGCGTGCTCCATCAGCTTCTTGCGCGCCTCGAACGTCGCGCGGTCGTGGTCGCGGACGATGTAGTGCAGCTCGGCGTGCTCCACGTCGCCCTTCATATCGCACAGGTGGAAGAAGCCCTCGTAGCCCTCCGTCAGGCGGGGAATATCCCCGGCGGGGAGCAGCGCGTTGTATTCCATGGCGACCAGCGCCGCGTTAATCATCGTATCCTTGGAAGAACCGGGGTGTACGCTCAGGCCGTCGAAATGCAGCTCCGCCGAACAGGCGTTGAACGTCTCGTAAGCGATTTCGCCCTCTTCGCCGCCATCCAGCGTGTAGGCGCAGTCCGCGCCGAACTTGGCCACGTCGAAATGGTCAACGCCCGCGCCGATTTCCTCATCCGGGGTGAAGGCGATGCAGAGCTTGCCGTGCGGGGCGTTGGCGGCGAGGATGTTTTCCAGCGCGGTCATAATTTCCGCGATGCCGGCCTTGTCGTCCGCGCCGAGCAGGGTGGTGCCGTCCGTGGTGATGAGCGTCATGCCGACCAGCTTTTTCAGGCCGGGGAACGCCGCGGGGCTGAGCGTTTCGCCGCTTCCGGCCAGAAGCACGTCGCCGCCGTCGTAATGCTCGATGATCTGCGGCTTCACGTTTTCGCCGGAGCAATCCGGCGCAGTGTCGAGATGGGCGATGAAGCCGAGCGCGGGCTTCTGCTCGCAGCCCGCCGTCGCGGACAGCCAGCCGTAGACGACGCCGTTTTCGTCAACGTGGACGTTTTCAAGGCCGAGGGCTTTCAGCTCATCGACGAGGATGTTCGCCAGATCGTACTGGCGCATGGAGCTGGGGACGGTGGCGCTGTCCGGATCGGAGGTGGTGTAGACCGAAACATATTTGAGCAGACGTTCGTAAGCGCGCATGAAAATCGCTCTCCTTTATGATTGATAGATGTATTATAGCAGGTTTTGGGGAAAAAGGAAATGAGAAAGGGAAGCGGAGCAAAACGAAACGGACGTTGAATGAAAAGAAAGTGTGTGCTATAATTTAGGAAAAATACCGGGTGGTGAAGACGGATGGAGCCTATGGATATAAACGGGCTGATTGAATACCTGAAAAGGGAAAAGAACATAGAGGTATCCGAAAACATCAATTGAATAACGAATACATACAAAACGGAGAATACAGCAGGAAAAAAAAGCTTCCGATTTGGGGTGCATTTTCGAATTGCTCATTTCTGAATAACTAAAAACATTCCGGCGGTATTTTCGGCCATTTTGTTTCCTGCCTGAACGGCTCATGCAGACGCATGATTGCAGAAAAGATAGGAATAGAGCAAAAAGGGCGATACGCAGGCCATGCTGCCGCAGCGGGTCATCTATGCGGTGAAGGATTTGCGTAATGCAATAGCGCACAATGACGTCGTTTTTGATACGCGGTTTCGAACAAGCGGAATAGACAAACAGGTTAGCACGGCGGTAGAAGATAAAACGCAGATCAAGGATATCACGTTTGATACGATTACAGATTGGTTGATTTTGATTGTGTATCTGCTGAATCTGCTGCATGTAAATCCCAAAGAGATAGAGGCGGCCATTACGGCGTTTGAATGTGCATCGGAGGAATTGCGAAAGAAGATCCCCATTTCGGTGTACACAAGGATTATCCATACCGATGCGAAAAAGAAAACTGGAAGGTTTGAAGACGTTCGCATCAGAAAAGGCTTGAATATTTCGAAGGTCTTTAGTATAATATAAATGTGAATTGCGGTATGACTTTGCGGAGCATACCTGAGGAAGTCGGATGAGTCTGACTTCCTTTTTATTTTGTAAAGCGAAAGCCGCCCGGCCATCAAAAACCGGGCGGCTTTTATCGCTGGGGAGGCGGTTACCCCAGTCCCACCATGCTCATCACCAGCACGAGCAGCGGGAGGGTCACGCCGCTGATCAGGGTGGAAACGATGGTCGCGTGGGAGGCGGTCATGTCCTCGGGCGTGTAGATATCGGAAAGCATGCTGCAATTTCCGGCAATCGGCATCGCGGCGACGATGACGCACAAGCCCGCGAGCATGCGGTTGATCGGCATGATGAGCGCCAGACCGATGAACACCAGCGGCATGACGATCAGGCGCAGGAAGGAGACGCGGTACAGGCGCGGATTGGTGAACGCGGCGCGGATATCGCTGTGCGCGAGGGAAGCGCCGATAATCATCATCGCCATCGGGGTGTTGATGGAGCCGATGGAGGCCAGCGCGCTTTCCACCGGGTCGGGCAGCCGCCAGCCGGTCAGACCGAAGAACAGCGCAATCAGCGCGGAGATCACGCCGGGGTTGACCAACTGCCGGAGGTTGATGTCGCCGCTGCCATCGAGCAGCATGACGCCGTAGGTGAATACGAGAAAGTTGAACACCAGCAGGAACATCGAGAGCATCGCCACGCCCTCCACGCCGTAGAGCGCCTGAATGATCGGGGATGCCCATGAACGCCAGATTGGTGAACACGAGCAGAAGCTGATCGAGATTGCGCTCTTCCTTCGGCGTGGGCACGATGCGCACGAGCACCGCCGCCAGCGCGATCATCAGCGCGAAAAAACGCGACGCTCACGCCGGGGCGACGAGCATGCTGCCGGGCGCGCCGCCGCTTTGCAGCACCGAGGAAACGATGCAGCAGGGAACGCCGTGCTCAGCACCAGCGAGGAGAGCCCGCGCCGGAAGGACGGCGAAATCAGCCCCGCCCGTGCGGAAACATAGCCCGCGAACATCATGATGAACAACGTAATCATTTGGAAAATGATGCCGGAAACAGCCATAGTATATTCCTCCGTAGATGTTGGTAACTCCTTCCGTCACGGCTGCGCTGTGCCAATCTTCGGCGTTTTTATCGTCTGATTCCGCCGCAGGCGGCGACGATTTCAAACGTTCCCCGAAGAGGAAGGTACAGATGTTCGAATAAAGCTGCTCATTTCATAGAAAAGGGGAAATAAGCGCATTTGATGGTTCGTACCGACAACGGCTCCCTCTTCGAGGGAGCTGTCGAGCAAAAGCGACTGAAGGAGATGAAGCGCAGGTTATTGTACCCGTCGGAACGGTTGTAAAGTTTTTCTTTTTGTGATATTCTATTTTATACAATCATTGAGCAAAAAGCGAATGTTGCACAAAGTGCGGGCGCGCCCGCTTAACTCCTTCAGTCAGCTTCGCTGACAGCTCCCTCGAAGAGGGAGCTCTTTATCAGGTTATTTTCCGTCTAAGCAATAAGTTACGCTGTGCCCGTAGGGGCGCGCATCGCGCGCCCGTTATTGGAATTTGTGCAAAATTTCGGATTTGCTCATTTACTGTTATATTCTTGATTGGATTGTGGAGGCAACAAAATGGGCTATCAGGCGCTGTATCGCCGCTATCGTCCGGCGCGGTTCGAGGATTTTGTGGGGCAGGAGGCTGTGATCAAAACGCTGCGCAGCCAGATCACGAGCGGGCGCATCGCGCATGCGTATCTGTTCTGCGGCACGCGCGGCACGGGCAAAACCTCGACGGCGAAGGTGTTCGCGCGCGCGGTCAACTGCGAACACCCGGAGAACGGCGATCCCTGCGGCACGTGCGACACCTGCCGGGCGCTGGCGGAGGAAAACAGCCTCGATATTCTGGAAATCGACGCGGCCAGCAACAACGGCGTGGACGAGATCCGCGATTTGCGCGAAAAGGTGAAATACCCGCCGCAGACGGGGCGCTATCGCGTGTATATCATCGACGAGGTGCACATGCTCTCGCAGGGCGCGTTCAACGCGCTGCTCAAGACGCTGGAAGAGCCGCCCGCCTACGTCGTGTTCATTTTGGCGACGACGGAGCCGCAGAAGCTCCCGGCGACGATCCTTTCCCGCTGTCAGCGGTTCGATTTCGGGCGGATTCCCGCGCACCAGATCATCGGGCGGCTGCGTGTCGCGCTGGAGGAAGGCCATATTCAGGCCGAGGACGCGGCGCTTTCCCGCATCGCCCGCGCGGCGGAGGGCGGCATGCGCGACGCATGGTCGATCATGGACATGTGTCTTTCCTACGCGCAGGAGGAGGACGGCGGGCTGACGGAGGCGCTCGTGCTTCGGGTGCTCGGCGCGGCGGATAAGAGCTTCCTGTTCGCGTTCGCGGATCGGCTGATCGATTCGGACGCGGCGGGCGCGCTGGCGCTGATTGACGA
>VOFB01003423.1_pt1 | contig 25429 bp, 34 predicted proteins | sample 5384141 | NCBI WGS metagenome assembly VOFB01 (sample SAMN12384721, study PRJNA508395) | human gut metagenome | isolation source: healthy gut A | host: Homo sapiens | reverse complement strand
AAGTTTGTATACAAAAAGGAAACTTAAATCAAGCCGCTTGTTCAGTTTTCTGGTTATACAAACATGATGAAGTAAAAGAAACTATAAATAATCTTTTTACAGATGGTACAATGGTAAAACTAAAAGATGAATATAACAGCGAAGAGGCGATAAATGCTTTAGAAGAAAAAGAAACAAACATCCTTTAAAACATCAATTAGTTAGCAATATTGAAATAGCAAAAGAGCTTTTAAAGGAAGAAAAGGATTTTCTGATAGAACATTCACGCTTACACAGTATGGGAATACTCATGAAAAAGCAAGAAGCCAATTAGGTATGTCTAGATATGGGACAGACTTACAATCTACAGGTATAGTAGGAAGACCAGGACAAGTATTTAAAGTATTTGTAGAGGCAGAAGACGGTGCACCACTTCCACAAATCGTATTTTCTCAACAAGAAGGTCGTTTTGGACATTGGAAACAAGAGTACCAATTAAAGAAAGGTCTAAGTGTTATAACAGTTCCTGAAATTTATAGCGATTCATGGAGCCAAAAATCTATAAAAAGGTGGACCTGTTTATTTAATGAATAGATATACACCACAGCAACAAGGGAAAGCTCCAGTAGTTCGTATAGAAGGTGGAGAAGAATTTCCATTATATAACTCTGGTGATGACAAAGCTGAGTTCTTAGAAAAATTAAAAGCATACAAAGCTAAATTAGACAAAGACCCAGCAAATACAGTAGACGTATATGAATTTAATACAACAAGATTTATGTATACAGGTACTGCAAAAGCAGCATACCAAGTATATGTAAAATGAAGGGGTTGATGTTGAGGAAAGTGTTCAAGTATGGAACACAAGAATCCAAGATGCGTTTGAGCTTTCTGGATTAAAAAGACGATCCATCTGACACAACTAACGACTCAACAAACGTAAGAACATCAATAAGACTTATGCAACCTTATGGGGCAGCATATGCAGCATCAGACCATATAGGTGTGCAAAGACACATACAAAAATAATATTAAGAACTGACCAAGACAGCATAAACAGCATACTTTGGGGTATGTTGCATGAAGTTGGGCACCAATTAGACATAGCGACTAGAGAATGGGGCGAAATCACAAACAACATGTACTCAAACAACGCTTATATTAACGATGGTACAGGAGATAGAGCAGCATACAGCAAAATACACAATTTATTAGCTCCAGACGATTCATCAGTAAACTTTAACAATCTTGATGGAACTATACAATTAGGGATGTTCTGGCAATTACAACTTAAAAAATACATATTGGGCAGAGTTAGACTCACTTTATAGAAAAAAATAAACCAAGCGTTAATGGTGAACAACAAAAAGACACATTAGCACTTTATTCTTCAGAAGTCCTAAATATGAATTTGACAAACTATTTTGAAAAATATGGATTTACATTATCAGATAGTTGTAAAAAACAATTAAAAAAGAAAATTCCCAAATGATTGTGAAAAATCTGGTACTTAAATGGAAATGCATTAAGCTACGACGGAGAAGGTTTCAAAGGTAAAGATACAGGATTAGAAGTATCTGTGTCTAAATCTTCAAAAGGCGTAAAATTAACTATGAACATAGACAAAGATGTTAAAAATGACTTACTTGGATATGAAATAATAAAAAATGGAAAAAGTAATTGCATTTACTACATCAAACAGTTACACAGACTCTACTGAAACAAACACAGACTCAGATGTAAGTTATGAAGTTGTTCCTTATGCTTTAGACTTAACAACAGGAGATAACGTTGGAGTAAGTACATTAAGTCCAAAGCATAAGTGTACAACAAAGTTCATTAGTATTAAAATTAAATGATAAATTTAATCCAATGGACTATGTTAAAGGTTATACCCATTTAGGAGAAGAAATAACATCAAATATAAAAGTTAAAAGTAATGTAGATACTAAAACTCATGGTAACTACACAGTTACATACACATTAAACGACAACGGACAAACTGCAACAAGAGTAGTTAAAGTAGAAGTTGTAAGTGATTATGACTATTTATCAGACTTTAACTGGGAATCTACTTCAACAGCTTGGGGAAGTCAAGAAGAAACTCTAACATATCTGGTAGAATAAACGGAGATATCAAAAATTTGAAAAAGGTTTTGGTATACATGCAAATGGTAAAATAGTTTACGATTTATCAGACAAAAACTACGACAGATTTGAGGCTTTAATTGGTATTGATACTTCAATCCAAGAAAACGACAAATCAAGCGTAACATTTAAAATAGTTGCAGACGGTAAAACTGTAGCGACTACAAGTGTTATGGGTTATTATGACAACATGATAGATGTAAATATACCTGTAAGCGGGTTAAAAAATTAAAATACAAGTTTATGACGGTGGAAACGGAAATACATGCGACCACTGCATAATAGTTAATCCAAAATTAACAACAAACAACGGAAAACCGAGAATAACTGCGCAAGAGAAATTCTTAAAACTTGGCGACACATTAGACCCAAGAAAAAGACGTTAAAGCTCACGACCAAGAAGACGGAGATTTAACATCACAAATAAAAATAATCTCAAACAACTTTGTAGAAAACAAAGTAGGTAGATATGAAGTTGTATATGAAGTAACAGATTCAAACAACAACGTTACAAGAACAACAGGATACGTAACAGTATCAGAAGATTATAAAACAAAGAGATCTAGATATGGTAAATTCAGCAATTTACAAGCATATAACGACGCATTTAAATTACCTGTAGTATCTATAAAAAATAATGCAGGACACTACGGAAGCAGTAAAATACAAAATGCACTAGATGGCAACATAAACACTCACTGGGAGACAAATACACCAAACAGTTCTACATTTAAAAACGAAGTAATATTCGACTTAGGTAAAGTACAAGAAATAAGCAGAATGGCTTATGGTGCAAGACGTGATGCATACAACAAAGGTTTCGCATCAAAATTTGAAATATATGTATCTACAAGTGAGTCAGGAGATGACTTCTACTTAGCAGGAAGTGGTTCATACACAACAGGTTCTACTAACGACTTTGTAGAATTTAAAATGAGCAACGTAAGTGCAAGAAGAGTAAAATTCAAATTTGTTGAAGCTCGCGAAGGATGGGCAAGTTTATGTGAAGTAGCATTCTACAAAGAAGATAAATTATCTGACAAAATAGAAAGCTTATTTACAGACAGAAACAAAAACAGACGTAGCAGAAAGTTACAACACATTAGAAAAACTAAATGCTTTAAGAGAAGAAGTAAAAGACCACCCAGCATACGAAATATTCAAAGTTGAATTAGACAATGCTGAAAAAATAATAAAAGCTAAATATCCAACTATAAACGTTGAGAAATTAACAGCAGTAGACAAAGACGCTGAGTTTGACTTAATGGCAGATGTTGAGGCGACTGACCAAAAAGACGGAGACATAACTTCAAGCGTAGTAGTAGAAGATGGAGGATTCTCATCATCTAAAATAGGAGAATACACAGTAAAATATTCAGTAACAAATACATTAGGATTAACTACTGAAGTAGAAAGAAAAATAATAATAACAACAAATGAAGATACTTATATATCTGATTTAGATTGGAAATCTGCAACAATAGGTTGGGGAACTATAAGAAAAGATAGATCACTAAACGGAGACGCTATAAAACTTTTAAACAAAAATGGCGAAGTAGAAACATTTGAAAAAGGTATAGGAACTCATGCTCACTCAGAAATAGTTTATGATTCAACAGAATACGACATATTCGACACATGGGTTGGAATGGACCAATACGTAGCAGGAAGACCTGCACCACGCGTTAAATTCAAAGTATACGTAGATGGAAAATTAAAAGCTGAAACAGATTTAATGAAAACTGATTCACCAAAACAACACATAGTAGTAGATGTTAGAAATTCTAAAGAAGTTAAATTAGTAGTAGAAAATGGGCCAAACGGAATGAATGCAGACCATGCTGACTGGGCTGATGCTAAATTCAAAAGATACCTAAATTTGATACAACAGAACTAGAAAAATTCTAGAACAAGCTAAAAGAATTAGACTTAAACAACTACACACAAGAATCTATGGAAAGATTAGAACAAGCTATAGAAGCTGGTGAAGAAGCTATGACTTCTAAAGACCAAGAAATAATCGAAGCAGCTATAGAAAACCTAACAAGCACAATAGATTCATTAGTAAGAGTAAACTTAAACGAAGTAGTACAAATAAGAGATGAATATCTTAAAAAGCAATCCAAAAAACACTTAACATTTCAGGCAATGTAACAATAGGTGATATGAGAAAACTTACATCACTTAAATTGTCAGAAGTAACAAGTTTAGAAGGATTACAACACGCGATAAACTTAGAATCATTAAACATAGAATACAATGAAATAAGAGACTTATCGCCACTAAAAAATCTTAAAAAATTAACAAACTTACAAGCAAGCCCTCTAGGTGGCTTAGTGTCAGGACGTATCTATCCAGTAGATAACAAAGCGACAATAAACCTAGACGTTATAAATAGACAAGGAGTAAAACTATCTCCAAAATCTATAATAGTAAAACATAACAAAACACATGAAATAGTGACATTAGACGCAGCACAATACACAAAAAATGGCGTAGTTACACTAGATACAACAACTTTCGATAAATATCTTTATACAATAACACTAGTATACGAAGATACTTACGATAACTACGTATCACAATTTATGTTTATGCTTGACAATAGATAAACTAATTGATTAATTAATGTTTATCCTAAATAATAGAGAAGTCTAATATTATAAAAATGATATCTAAACGTGAATAAAGATATCAAACTTAAGTAAATAAAAGTCATCAACAATAAAAGATTAGAATTTAAAAACTAAAATTTAAAAACTAAAACTAAAGGAGACTATCACAAAATATTTTGGAGATAGTCCCTTTTATTCAAAAAATAAACTAGGAGTAGGGTATGTTTAAGAAAAAAGTAGCAATACTAACTTTAGTATCGGTTATTTCAAGCTTTTCAGCTAATACAACAGCAGTCTTAGCACATGAATTAACAAAAAAACGAGGAAAAAATATCAACACAAGAAAATTCAGCAGATAATAACGAAGAATCTAAAACAGCACAAAACTTAGAAACTTCACAAGAGGAAGAAAAGTCTCAAGAACAAGAGAAATCTCAGACAGAAGAGTCTAAAGAAACATCACAAGATTCTCAAGAAGAATCTACTGAATCAACTGAATCAACAATAACTAAAAAGACTATAACTTTAACTCAAAACGGCGACACAAAGGCGAAAAGCCAGAGAGAACTTACGCATGGTTTCTTTCGGTACAGATTTACAATCAACAGGTATAGTGGCGAAGCCAGGAGAAAAAATAACAATTTATGTTGAAGCGGATGACAATGCACCACTTCCAAGAGTGGCATTCACTCAACACGAGGCACATTATGCAAACTGGATAAGAGAATATCAACTACAAAAAGGGAAAAACGTGCTTACTGTTCCTGAGATATACAGCACTTCTTGGGAAAAGAAAACTGTAAAAGGCGGAGCCTTATATTTAATAAATAGATATACAAAGAGCAACAGGGCGCAGCCCCAGTCGTTACAATAGAAGGAGGCGAAGCCTTCCCAACATACAAAGAAGGTGACGACAAAGCACAATTTATAAAAAGAATTAAAGGCATACAACCAAAAAACTAAAAGAAGACCCAGACAACACAGTAGATATCTTTGAATTTACAAGCAACAGAATACTTTACACAGGAACAACATCAGCAGCATATCAAGTATATGTAAAAGAAGGCGTAGACATCCTAGAAAGTGTAAACAATCTAAACGGACAAATTCAAGATGCGTTCGATTTCTCAGGACTAAAAGACGATCCATCAGATATAACTAACGACTCAACAAACGTAAGAACACCAATAAGACTTATGCAACCTTATGGATTAGCATATGCATACGGAGACCACGTCGGAATCCAAAGAGACTACGAACAATCAATGCTTAGAACAGACTTATCAAGTCTAGGCTCTGTAATATGGACAACAGTCCACGAAGCAGGACACCAAATGGACATAAGCGCGAGAGAATGGCCAGAAGTAACAAACAACATGTGGGCAAACAACGCACACATAAAAAATGGCTTCAAGACAGGGTCAACTACACATATTTATACAAATACTTAGCACCAGAAAAATCACTAAGAGGATTTGACACATTTGACTATTTTCAACAACTAGGGATGTTCTGGCAGCTACAACTTAAAAAAAAAGATACATACTGGGCAGAACTAGAAACACTATACAGAGAGAAAAACCAAGCCCAAGAGATTATCAACACAAAAAAGATATCCTAGCTACATATTCTTCAGAAGTATTAGGCATAAACTTAACTTACTACTTCGAAAAATACGGATTTACACTATCAGACGAGTGCAAACAAAACCTTAAAAAATACCCAGACTCAAACGAAAAACTATGGTATTTAAATAGCACAGTTATAGGATACACTGGATCTGGCTACACTAACACAGACACAGGATTAGAGCTTTCAATCTCAAAAGTAAAATCAGGTGTAAAACTAAGTATGGCAATAAACAATAGCAAAAAAGATGATCTACTTGGTTTACGAAATACTAAAAGACGGAAAAGTAATCGGATTTACATCATCAAATACATACATAGACGAAAATGCAACAGACGACAACGCACAATACGCAGTAATTCCTTACGCAAAAGACTTAACTTCAGCAAACAAAGTTGAAATTAACTCAAAAATGCCGAGCATAAGCATCCAACAAGAGAAAATAACTCTAAAAGTAGGAGAAAAATTTGACGCAAAAGCCTATGTAAAAGGTCTTACTTACACAGGAGAAGACATAACATCAAACATAAAAATAGAAAATAACGTAAACCCTAACAAAAAAAAGGAAACTACACAGTAAACTACGAGTTAACTAACGAAGGTCAAACTACAATAAGAAATATTGAAGTCGAAGTAGTAAGCGACTATGACTACTTATCAGACCTTTCATGGGAAACAATAAAAACAGCTTGGGGAATACCAAGAACAAACACAAACATCCAAGGTATGGTTCACGAACAAGTAACTAAATTCAAAAAAGGTATCGGAATCCATGCAAACGGAAAAAATAACATACGATTTAAGCGACAAAGACTACCAAAACTTTGAAGCATTAATAGGTGTAGACACAGCAGTAGGTCAAAACGACTACTCAAGCGTAACTTTCAAAATATCAGCTGACGGCAAAACTCTAGCAACAACAAACGTAATGCAATACGGAGACAACCTAGCGTACATCAACGTTCCAGTAGCAGGAGTAAAAGAATTAGTAATCGAAGTTTACGACGGTGGAAACGGAAACACATGCGACCACTGCATAATAGTTAATCCAAAATTAACAAAAACAACGGAACACCAAAATTCACAGGAGAAGATAAAATCGCATTTAACATAAACGAAGATATCGACATCCTAAAAGGAATAAAAGCAACAGATGCCGAAGACGGTGACCTAACACAAAACATACAAGTAGAAACAGACTACATAGAAGGAAACACAGGAATATTTAACGTAAACTGCTCCGTAACTGACAACGATGGCAACAAAACAACATTCAAAAAGAACAGTAGTAGTATCAGAAAAAAGAAACATACTTATCTGACTTAAACTATGAATACGGAACAATAGGCTCAGGCTACATAGGAAAAAGATAAATCAGTAAGAGAAGAAACAATCCAACTTCTAAACGAAGACGGAACATACCAAGAATTCAAAAAAGGTATAGGAACACACTCTTACTCAGAAATAGTTTACGACTCAACAGGTTACGACATATTTGACACTTGGGTAGGCCTTGACAAATTCGTCTCAAACCAAGAAGCATCAAGTGTAATCTTCAAAGTATACGTAGACAACGAGCTAAAAGCACAAACAGGCTTAATGAAATCAGATTCGCCAAAACAACGTTTAATAGTAGACATAAGAAACTCTAAAAAATAAAACTAGTAGTAGAAGAAGCAGACAACGGCGACACTTGGGACCACGCTGACTGGGCAGATGCCAAATTTAGAAATCTTTCAGAATTTGACTTAACAGAATTAGAAAAAATATTAGAAGAAGCAAACTCACTAGATCTAAACAATTACAGTGACGAATCAGCAGAAACTATAAAAACGCAATACAACTTGCACAAAACACACTAAATTCTAACAACCAAACAAAAATAAATAAAGCAGTAGAAACACTAAGAAATGCAATCGACACTGCAGTAGAAATAGACCTAAGTCAAATAATACAAATAAAAGATAAAACACTAAAACTAAGCATCCAACAAGAACTTGGACTACCAGGCGAAATCAGACTAGGCGACATAAGAGAACTTACATCACTAAACGTTCAAAACAAAAACATAAAAACACTAGAAGGACTACAATACGCAGTAAATCTAGAAACACTAAACATAAAAAACAACGAAATAAAAGATTTATCGCCACTAAAAAAATCTTAAAAAACTAAATAATTTACAAGCAGACCCACAAACAATAAACGAAGACTGGTTTTGGGCAAAGGCCAAGGCGTAGAAGTAGACTTCAACATAACAAACAGAAAAGGCCAAAAACTAAACCCAACATCTATAGTTATAAAAGACAATAGAACATGGAAAACAACAACACTAAACATAGAAGAATGTACAAACAACAACGGAAAAATATCATTCAGTACACAAAACTTCTACAAAGGAATACACACACTTTATCTAACATACCAAGATAAAGACGACAACTACAAAACAGAAATAACATTCTTAATAGACAACAGAGAAAAATAAAACACAAATAGCTAACTAATTAAATTAAAATAAAATAGTTAACTAAAAAATAACACAAAATTATACTTCTTAAATATTAACAAATAGAAAAAGACGTGAAGAAAAATGCACCCGACAGCTGCACAAACTTCACGTCTTTTATTGTATTATTTATATATTATTTATATTAATAATTAATTGATTAATTACGTGATTAGTTGCTTAGTATTACTTTATTATTGTAACTATCGTATTATTTTACTATTTTTATATATATGACTCTATTTAATAACTTTGTGATAAATGTGATAAATTTTCTCAATTTATAAGGGATTATAAGGTAATATTTATTACTAGATGAATAATTATTATTTGTATTTAATATTTAATATTTAATATTTACTGTTTACTATTTGTATATATTTATATAGAACGATAAAATTTAGAGCTGAAAAATTTAAATCTGAACATTACATTTTACATCATATAAAAATATAAAAATATATTAATATATTATGAAAACATATAAATTACAGCATATTATATAAATAGCATATTATATTATATAAACTCAACTTTTCTATTTTGAATTTGTTTTTGAGTTACGGACAGGTTTATTGTCGTAATTTCTGTAAATAAACGACTAATTCGACTTATTTCGTTAACTTCTTGCAATATAAATAAAAAAAGCATGCCATGATAAATAATTATTTAAATACTTAGTTGCTACTCCATGAAAATTCGACAACCAACGAGATAATTTATGGTTATACATATGAACATGATGTACAGAATAAATTAAATCTTTCATTCTACTTTTGGCTTTTTGAACTTAACATTAAGTTTAAACGCAGCTTCTCTATATAAACCACTACTAAAAAGCACATATAGTTGAATTTTTATCTAATTTACCTTCAAAGAACGACACAATATCTTGATATTTTCTATTAATATTTGACACTAAAGGAGGATTTTCTACTATTCTTGTAAGAACATGGCCATTTCTATCCATAGCGGTACTAATTTTTACTTGAACTGGTTTTAAATATTTTTTGTGGATTTTTAATAAATAATCACAGTTTCTAAAAGTCCAACCGACACAACGTGACAAATCTTCATATTCAAAATTATAAAAATAACGATCTTCTTCAATAGTTTTTTAGGACTTTTACCTTTAAATGATTCATTTAGATTATATTCATCTGCAGAAATAATTCCTTGAAATGATTGATTTCTCAAGGATAAATTTAATACATCTAAAATCCTATGGCGCATAAAAAATGATGTTGGTATGCTTACACCTACTTTTTGAGCACAATGTTTTATTGTTCCACCTTCTATCATAAAACGACAATATTTTATCCATGTATCGAGACTTAATTTAGTATTAGAAAGAGGTGAAAAACTTCTTTCATCAAATGTAGTTCTACAATTTTTGCAAATATATCGTTGACGATTATTTGTTTTCCCATTTTTATTTAACTTAGAATGTCCACATTTTGGACATTTTAATCCATTTTTAAACCTTCCTCGAAGTATTTCGATATTTTTTCTGAATCATTAGGGAAATTTCTCAAAAATTCGTCATCAGAACCCAATACGATTCCATAATAGTAGGCCATTTTTATTTTATTTTGAATTATATTAATTAAAGATTGCAACTCTTTTTAGTCAAGTTATTAGTTAAAGATTCTAGGTTTTTAGATGCAAAAACACCATGTTCTTTTGGGACAGACATAAATTCACCACCTTATACGATAAATAAAATACAAATAAATAAGATCTTAAAAGTATATTCTCTACAAATATGAAGATAAAAAATCAAGATAAATAATAAAATGAAATAATAAAATGAAATCACTTGATTGTAATTAAAGAATTTAACTATAGTAAATTATATTTAAGTAATTTCAAACAAATGTATTGTATTGATTTTAATATTATATAATTTGAATTAAAAATATTATAGATAATTTCATTATGTCCATATCAGGGAATAATATACATTTTTCACAAAGTTATTTAATAGAGTTATAATGTGGTGAATAAGTATAAAATATGGTGAGGGAGTATCTATATAAGAGTAAATGTAGGGGGAAGAAGTGATAATTAGTGTAAAGAAATAATACAATAATTTAAATATAATATAGGATAGATAAATCAGATATAGATAAAATGAATAAATAGAACATAAATAGATTAATAAATTAAATATAAATAGAATTTATAAATTAAATATATCTATCATTTATAAATTATATATTAACATAAAATTAGATATTAATTAGACAGGAGATAGAGTCGAAGATTGTAAAATTATAATTAATTTGGTAAAAATATAATTAAACGTGGAACACATTTTTTGAAAATCCATATATATTAAGTAAGACCAAAACCAATTACAATATATAAAACTCATTCCGAATTACTCCAAAGGGGAAATCCCTGTAGAGAATTATAAATTTATTTTATGTACAATCATTTTATATTCAATAATTCATTTTATACTATTTCCTGCATTGGGGTTATATGCAGGAAATTTTTTTTGATATGAAGCTAGGCTTTTTGTGCCTCGGCTATTTTTTTTGTATTTCTATTGTCTAGTTCTTGCTTTAATTCTTTTAAATATGGAGAGAATTGAACTTTGTCTGCACCATAAGTAAATTGTAAGTCGTATTCTAGAGGAATCCAAGTGCTTATGTCGGCTTCGTTGTGTTGGATTACGGCTTCTAGATTATCAAGGGCTTTGTAAAGTTTTGCTTCTCCAGTTTTTAATTCTATCATTTCTGTTAAAAGATCTGAGAATTCTTCGCGATATGGTTCTGGAAATGTTGAAACCCAGTTGAAGAATACTTCATCTTCTTTTTTGGCTGTCTTCTTCTTTTTTATCAAATGCAGGTATATCACCTGTGAATGCTTCTCCTAAGTCGTGGATTAAGCACATGCGAATTACTTTGTCCATGTCTAGTTCAGGAAATTCATCACGCATTAATAAGGCCATTAATGCAACACGCCAGCTGTGTTCTGCGACGCTTTCGTGGCGGCCTGAAGATGTCCATGAATGTCTTGTGTTACATTTTAGTTTTCGGCTACTTTTAAAATTTCTAAAAATGTTGATGTATTCATATGAATTTCCCCCTGTCAAATTTCTTTATAATAGTATAACAAATAAAATTTGATATGACTATGACCATTAACTAGAAGAAGTTATTTATTTTTAAATTTATAAAGGTAAAAATAAATGTGGTTATTGTAACAAAGTTCTACATTATTTATAATAATTTTAGAATTAAATAATAAAGATATCTATTTGATATAAGATATTTATTAAATAAGAAGATAGCTAACATATTGAGTTAATATAGGATATTTATTTAATACAAGATAGCTAATATATTTATTCGATATAAGATACCAAAGATATCTATTTAATAAGAGACAGAATAAAATTTAAAAATGGACAGTATAAAAGGAGGAAATTATGTCATATATCGAGATAATAGACGAGTATAAGAGGTACCAGGTGGGGGACAGTGTGGTTGCTGCTAACAATGGTGTTAGTTTTTCAATAGAAAAGGGGAATTTGTTATAATTCTTGGACCGAGTGGAGCCGGTAAGACAACTGTGCTTAATATTCTTGGTGGAATGGATAATTGTGATGAGGGCCAAATTATAATTGATGGTGTTGATATTGCTAAGTTTAATAAAAAAACAGCTTACGAATTATAGACGTTATGATGTGGGATTTGTTTTTCAATTTTATAATTTAGTTCAAAATTTGACGGCGAAGGAAAATGTGGAGCTTGCAACTCAGATTTCAAAAGATGCTCTTGATGTTGATGAAACGCTTGAGCTTGTTGGGCTTGGGCACAGAAAAACAACTTCCCATCACAACTTTCTGGTGGTGAACAGCAGAGGGTTTCGATAGCGAGGGCAATTGCGAAAATCCAAAGTTACTTTTATGTGATGAGCCGACGGGTGCGCTTGATTATAAAACTGGGAAACAGGTTTTAAAAACGTTACAAGACACGTGTAAAAGAACGCAGACAACAGTAATTGTAATAACTCACAATTCGGCTCTTGCTCCAATGGCGGATAGGGTTATCCATATAAGGGATGCGAAGGTTAAGGAAATTAATATAAATGAAAATCCAGTATCAGTTGATGATATAGATTGGTAGGATGTGATATGGCAAAAAATAAGACTTATAATAAATCAATCAAAAGGGAAATTGCATCTTCAAAGGCGAGATTTATCTCAATAATGGCGATAATTTTTTTAGGAGTTGCTTTTTATGCAGGGATTAAATCGAGTGGGCCTGATCTTGAAAAAACAATAAATGATTATTTTAATGAGAGAGGGCTTATGGACAGTAAGATTGTTTCGAGTCTTGGTCTTAATGAAAATGATTTAAAATTGTTAGAAGATAACGATAAAATAAGCGACTATTATGCTACAAAAAGCGTGGATGTAAATATGACAAACACGAAAATGTTGTCAAATTTATGGAGTACAAACAAAATTCGACTATGAATAAGTTAGAAGTTGTTGAAGGAAGAATGCCTAAAAATAGTGGTGAAATTGCACTTGATGAGCAGGCATTGAAAGACAACCCTAATTTAAAAATTGGCGATACTTATAAAGTAGAATCGGACGAAGAGACGGAAGCATATTTTTAAAAAAGAAATCTTTTAAAATAGTAGGTTTTGTGCAAAGTCCAATGTATATAGACTACCTTTCGAGGGGGACAACGACTGTCGGAAAGGGAAGTATAGACTATTTCGCGGTGATAAATAGCAAAGACTTAGACCTAGACACATATACAGAAATCTATGTGAGATTTGCAAATACGGCCAAGTTAGGTGCGTATAGTGATGAGTATAAAGAGACAATGGAGAAAAATACAAAATACCTTGAGGATTTATATTCAAAAAGGCAAGTTGAGCGAATTGAAGAAGTGAAAGCTGATGCTAAAAAATCTATGGAAGATGAAATGCAAAAAAACAGATGGAGCAGATGATGAAATCATCTGGACAAGGAGTTTTAAATCAGCAAAGTAGTGAAGTTGCAAATCAACAAAATAGCGAGATTATAAATCAGCAAAGTAGTAATGTTAATCAAGATGGTAGTCAGCTTTCAGGAGGAAATTTATCTTATCAAGGGGCAGGAATGGCGACTAATCAGTCGACGATTATTGATGAGAAGTTAAGTGAGTTGGATAAGCAGCTTGCGGGAAGTAAGTACTATTATTTTGATAGGGAAGACAACTCGGGTTATTCGACTTATAAGGGATCGATTGAGAGTTTGGACAAGATTGCGTCTGTGTTTCCTGTGTTCTTCTTCTTGGTTGCGGCGTTGATTTGTTTGACGACTATGACGAGAATGGTGGAGGAAAATCGTACGGAGATAGGTACGTTGAAGGCACTTGGTTATAGAGATTATCGAGATAGCTAAAAAGTTTATCGTGTATGCAACGTCAGCAACCCTGGCGGGAAGTGCGCTTGAATTGCTGTTGGGTGCAGGGATACTTCCGCAGATAATAAGCCAAGCCTACGGCTCTGCGTTTATGTTACCAAAAGTTAAACTACAGCTATATCCATCATATATAATACAGTCGGTGTTATGCTCGCTAGTTTGTACAGTAGGAGCGTCGATATTTGTATTAAAACAAGAACTTCATGAACAACCATCAGCGTTGATGAGGGTTAAGGCTCCAAAAGTAGGGAAAAAAAATCTTGCTTGAGAGAATAACTCCAATTTGGAAAAGATTAAACTTCAACCAAAAAGGTAACTTGCAGAAATCTTTTCAGATATAAACAAAGAATGTTGATGACGATTATAGGAATAGCTGGGTGTACAGCTATATTAATAGCAGGGTTGGGACTTCAATATTCAAACGACAATGTAAGCGATATACAGTTTGGCAAGATAATAAAAATACGATGCACTTGTAGTATTTGGTGAAGATTCGACACAAAGAAGACGACAAGGAATACGAAGATAATCTAAAAAACTTGCCTGAATACAAAAAGCAGCTTAAATGTATATCAAGACTCAGTTACGTTTAATAAAAAGACAATAAGCAAGCAAACGGCGACTATGTATGTACCAGAAAAACCGAAAGAATTATCTAAGTATATGGGATTATACAACAGGGAGACTGGTGAAAAGTATGAGTTAAGCGACGATGGGGCTATTATAAATGAAAAATTAGCGAAACTTTTAGATGCAAAAGTTGGCGACGAGATAGTTATGAGAGATTCTGAAAATAATCCATATAAAATAAAAAGTCGATCATATTATGGAGAATTATTCAGGACACTATGTATATTTATCACCGACATATTACAACAAGGTATTCGGACAAAAAGCGAGCTATAACGCGCAACTTTTTAAACTTTAAAGACAATGTAGATGACGAGGATAAAGTAGCCGAAAAAATAATGAACAACAACAAAGTCACAAATGTGACATTAGCATCTAAGATAAGAAGCATGAGTGAATCAGCGGACTTAGGTCTAGTTATGTTAGTTATTATAGGTGCATCGGGAAGTTTAGCATTTGTCGTTTTATACAATCTTATAAATATAAATATATCTGAGCGTATAAGAGAGATTTCGACAATAAAAGTGCTAGGTTTCTACGACAATGAAGTAGACATGTATATATTCAGAGAGAATATAATTCTAACTCTTTTAGGAATTCTTTCAGGCTCTGTATTAGGTCGATTCTTATATTTATTCCTAGTCAGCACGTCAGAACTCGACAATATGATGCTGATACCAGTAGTTCATATGGTGACTTATGTAATAGCGGGGATCATCACAATGATTTTTCGCCGTATGTGTTATGTTTATGATGCATATAAGATTGAAAAACATAAATATGATAGATGCATTAAAATCAGTCGAATAGAAGAGAGCAGAATAAAAAGTAAGCAAAAGTAGGTGTATATAAAAAATACCCCTACTTTTTTTTAATTATAAGGAAATTATATATTATCTGGTTTGTGGATAATGTATAATTTCCAACCTATTAACTAAAGCAACGGACACAGTCGTTGGCGCCATGAACGAAGTGAATTTTTTATTTTACAGGTGGGAGTAATATAAGCAAAGCCAGGTTCAAAAATTTTCAAATTTATTTGATTATTTTCGAACAATTTTAATGTATAATTATAGTATGGGCAGTTTTAGTTCGAGCATAAATATAGTCTAATTTAATTAAAAAAGATAGATTATTTATAAAAAGGGGAAGATAAAATGAATGTTATAGGTCAAGTTGTTGAGCACAAATCTCTTGGGGAGGGGAAAATTTGTGATCATAAAATCAGAGAGAGAGTCATATATTATCGTTGATTTCTCTGGTGACCAAAAGAATTCCAATTCCCAGATATTTTTAAAAAACATTATTAGAGCGAAGGACGAAAAATTCAAGGCTTATGTGGCTGATTTGGTACAAAAAAGGAAGATATAGATAGAAAAGAGGCAATCATCAGACAAAGAGAGATTGAAAAAGAACAGAAAAATCTTATTAGATGAGCCGATAATTAGAAAGATAAAAGTAGGAAAAAGAGAGCGAAAAGGAAGGTAAGAAAATAACTTCTACAAAGGAAAAGGGCAAGCATAACAAGAGTGACAAAAGGGCATAATATAGCATTTAAGTGCAATTATTGTGATGGTGGTAAGTCCAGCGAACAAGTTGGATTTAGTGGGATATGTAGTAACAGAACGATTGCTCAAAATATCGATAGGGGCAGGGGCGAATGGTGCAAATTCAAGACTGCGCATGTCGACATTATTACGACAATATGATTGATAGAGATGAGTTGGAGCAAATTTATGAAGATGAGGGTATTTGCTATGAAAGTGATTTGTTGAAAAATTGGACTGCATATGCAGGCGCTACCCTCGATGAAAAAGTGAGTCAGTTCCAAGAAGAATAGTCGGAGCGAAGGAAAATCACCTTGCAATCTTAACAACTGTAAATCCAGACATGGCAGAAGACAAGCGATATATATTTGCGGTGTTTTTGATTGATGAGGTGTTTGCGGGCGATCCTGAAAATAACGAAGAAGGATACGTTATGTCGGCTCCAAAATCGAGATATAGAATAAAAACTTTCAGAAGGTGAAGCGAAAAAAATGCTCTTTTGGAATTATTACAGCAACAGCGGAAAAAAAGGAAAACACAAGATGGGGAACTGGCTTGTTTAGATATATGACAGACCAAATGGCAGTACAAGTTTTGAGAGATATTGCAGACATGAAAAAGGGTACAAAGTACGAAAAAATCTGCAGATGACCTTCTAAAATATTTTTGCAGCATAAACAATATCGACTTAACAAGTATAGGCCCCGAAGTAGGCGCATTAAAACAAAGTGAGTAATATAAATTTGGCGTTATTATCATATATTTTCCCTAAAAATAAAGGACAATCTATGACATTTAAAAATAATCATTTAATATCATACACGACCTGCTCTATGAATAAATTATAAATAGGTGTGGATAATTTTGATATAAATTTGAGCAGATTATTGTTAAAACCAATTTTATCAAAAAATAAAAATGGGGGTAAAATATATGAATAATAACCAAGTGCCACAAAAACACAGATAAAGGATTAAAAATATTTTACTTGGAACACAAATGCAAAAAAATACTATCGCAATAATCGCGGGAGTTGTAGGAATTATCTCGTTGTTTTTACCATATGCAAAAGCACAGGCTTTTGGATTTTCTCAAAGCGTGTCATATATACAAACTGGTAACGGAATCGTCTTATTAATACTTATTTTGATTGCAATGGGAGCGTATATTGCAAGAAGGGGAGGAATTGGTTTTATTTTATCAGCAATAGCAGCGCTTTTTAACTATAGTCGATTTTATGTCTATAGCTAGTGTTGTTCAGGATTCATACGGAATAGCATCACATGGAATGGGAGCATATTTAGCAGTTATCGCAACAATAGCAATGACTGTAGCCGCATTTATAGGAGCTAATTCGATTATAAATAACAAATGATTTAAATAATTTTAGATATATAGTTTGATTAAGCAGTGCTTGTGCGCTGCTTAATTTAATTTTTATGCATTCTATTCAATTTATTTTAATTTTAATGTGCGCTACATTATTAATTTTAATGTACGCTAGCTAATTTATTTTAAAATGATATTCATTATCAAACACACCCCCAAGAATGCTATAATTTAAATAAGAAAAGGGGTGTTATTTATGAGTTTTGATGAATTACTCAAAATCCTATTAATATTTAAATAATGTTTCGATGCTGGAATATTGTGGTATACTACAATTAAAGACCAAAATGGGAGGGGTATAACATGATAGAAATAATAAAACCAGAAGAAATTTTAGCAGAGTTAGAAAGAATAACTCAAAAGGATCTAGAATGTATATATATCACAACAAATGCATTCGATATATATTTAAATGATGCGAGTTCGCTAAAGATGGACACAAACAAGGGGATAACTGGTATATATTTCAACACAAATGTTAATATGGAAAAATTTAAAGTAGACTCTATTGAAAGATTGGTCCATGATACAGAAGCATTCGACATGTTTACTGAGTATTATGATGAAGATGACGAATACGATTATTACAGAATTGACTTCAAAGACAGCGAAGTAAAAATATTCTTTAATAATGAACTATAAAACGAAAGGCTAGGTAGCAATACCTGGTCTTTTTATATTAAAAACTATATGTTGGAATAAAATGCAAATGAATATAAAAAACGTTATAATATAAATAGGCACAATTACGATATACTAAAAATAATTTTTATGGGGTTGTATAGAGTAGTTATTGATAAGAGATAAAATGGGAAAAGGGAATATTAAAGGAGAAATTTAGCATTATGGAACAATTAAACAACAATGTGATAGGGGAGTTTTTGAAAAATTAGGAATACTAGAGGAAAATGATAGAGATGAATTTTTCAAGAAAATAGATGAAAAGCATAAGGTGAATTTAACACAGGATTTGGATTTGGCAGTAGCTCTTAGAAAAGATAAAGGAAACGGAAAAATATACACAGTAAAAAATAAAGATTTAGAAACGACTATGGATTTTGCCGGATATTACTATGATTTATATAGACAATTTTTCACATGGTTTATAGATTTTAAAAATTCACATGATAAAAATCTAGATGGAAAGAAAGTACTTGATTTAGGATGTGACAATGGGATAACTACTTGTTTTATTGCAAATCTTTATCCAAATTCAGAAATAATTGGTGTGGATAAGTGTAAAAAGGAATTAAATGTGCAGAGGAAATTGCTCAAAATCTAGGGTTGAGAATGTGAAGTTTGAAGCAGTTGATGCAAAAAAAGTAGACAAATTCTTTAAGGAAGAAAAATTTGATTTAGTTTTATCTAATAGATCAATGCTTGAAATTACTAATTTACCTAAATTAAAAAGCTTTTGGAGCATAGATGAAGTTGAAAATTCAATAGTTGTTGCAAATAGTGTACTTAAATTCTTCAAAAGCGTAGAAAAGGTAATGACACATGATGCAAAAACTTATAACTTTTGAGAGATTAGATGGTCTTGAAGAAATATTAAACTTTATAAAAATCTATGCATGCATCAGGATTATATGCAGATATAGATTCTATGTGCAAAATCCAGTTTAATGAACTTAATGATGTTGAACAAATGCCACTTATAGTATTTGATAAAGCTGAAAGAGATGAAATAGGATTTTATGATGCTATTGAAATATATAATAAACTTCCAATTTTAAATAAACAAAAAGACATAGAAGACGAATTTGCAATAGAACTACAATTTAAAGCACTTGGCGAAAAGAATTAGTATATGGTACACAAATAGACTATAAAACTGGAGTAGGTAGTGAGAGAAGAGAAGTTTGGAAAGTTGGAGATAAATATGTAACTTACAAATACAGTAATGTTGGCCGTAGAGAATTAGTAACAGAAGGAATAGAAAAGATAAAGCTATAAATGAAATCAGAGCAATGTCTAACTTTATCGGAAGAATTGGTCATAAGGTTACAGAATATCATAGTATAGAAGAGAGAGAGAAAACTTAAATAGATAAAAACTCCCATGTTGATTTAAATTTCCCGATGGGAGTTTTTAATATATTTGATTTATTTTAGATTTTAGATGATTGCAATATTATACGCATTTTGCGAAGTTAATATAAAGTCTATTACATAAGCCTGTGAAACTGTCAATATATAATTAAAATGGATTGAAAATAGATTCTTGATAGCTAACTTAGTGATTAATAATATATAATATAATTAAGTTCGCAATTGTTATATATACGAATGAAATGAAGGGGAATTAGTATGTTGAAAATTTCATTATTTATGTCATGTGCATTATTATTCGTATCATGTATGTTTTTTTTCTTCTTAAAGATAAAGCATCCATATTAATCACTGGATATTATTTCATATCAAAAATGAAAGAGAATTATATGATGAATTTAAACTAAGTAAAGATTATGGAATAATAATGTTAAAATTAGCTTTAATACTTTAGTAGGAGCAATTGGCTATGTTCTAATATCTAAATTAGTTTTATGGATATCGATTGTTATTTGATTGTATACTTTTGTGAAATTTACTGTTACTTTTAGATTTGATAAGTATAAAATTAATACTAATAATTAATTTTATTAGTATTAAACAATATTAATATATTGCGAATCACTGCAACAAATTAAACAAACATGTAAGTATCTGTTGACATTACTAAGATTTATATATTTTACTATTATCATACAGATTTTTATTATAATTTTCTTATGCTTCTACATCTGCAATTCATGTTAGGGGCAGTTTGTTTCTTCTTTTTTAAATAATGTTCTCGACAAGAATAAATAACCACATATTACGATTTGAACAATTGTAGATGATGGGTTGCAAGACCAACTCTAAATAAAGAAACTTCAGTTTTAATTTTACTCATAACATAACAACAGGTATTCTCCCAGAAAGAACGCACCGACTATACCTTGAATCATTACTGATTGTTGTTTTCACATCAATTAAAGGAAGCAATCATACAGAATAAAAATGCAGTAAAGAAACTTGATTCTTGCATATGATTTTTAAGGTAATCCCAAGCTTGTGAAACCAACTTCATGATCAGTAGAGAATATTGATGCAAACATATCCTTAACTTTGAAAAATGCTAAGAAGAACGTAAACTCCACAACATAATGAAGTTCCAATTTTCAAATAAGTGCCTTTCTCGCTCTGTCGTATTTTCTAGCACCGTAGTTTTTGGGCAACAAATGCAGAAACACCTTGTGAGAATGAAGATGGAACAAGCATTATAAATGCTGATAATTTTTGTGCGACACCCTATGCTCAGCTGATGGAACAACACTCATGGCATTACCAATCACATGATTACTAAGAATGATATTTGAACAAGCAGTTCTTGTAGAGCTATTGGAGCTCCAAATTTTATTATTTGTGAAGTAAGACCTTTGTGGGAATTTTATACTTTTAGTGAAAACTCAAATGGTAGACCTTCTTTTTGCGATTATAATTAAAGATAAAATTACACTGATAGCCCAGCAAGAAGAACAGTCGCAAAGAGCAGCCCCAGCAGCCGCCATATTGAATATTCCTACAAACACTAAGTCACCTAAAATATTTGCAACACAAGCGATAAAAACAGTCATAAGTGGAGTTTTTGCATCTCAAGTCCTCTAAAAAATACCACCAATTAAATTGTAAGCAACTATAAAAACAGCACCAGCAACAGCAGATTCTTATATAAGTTGATGTTCCATCAAATGCCTCAGCAGGAGCGTTCATAAATGATGCAACACTTGGTGCAAATGTAACAAATACAACTGTTAAGATGATTGCAATTACTGCGAATGATATACCACTTCCGATGCTTGTGCCGGTATCTTTTTCACTTGACCGAGCTTTTGACCTATTAATATATATCCCCATTGCAAGTCCAGTAATTGTAAGTGTTATAACTTGCATGATTTATATTATCCTCCCTTTTAAAATTTCAAATAAAATATTATTCTATATTAGTTCTTATTTTGTTTAATAGATTTAAAAAAGTATTGATTTCATCTTGATTTAGATTTTCTGCCAATATTCCTTCAACAGAATCTATGGCATATGCAATTTTTTTTTGATAATTCAATTGCTTTTTTCTGTTAAAATAATCTTTTAAACGAGCGTCTTCAACAACAGGAACCCTTTGATTAGGTCGTGTTTTTCCATATTGTTAAGCATAAGGCTTACAGAAGAACGCTTTAAGTCAAACTCCATCTCCAAATCTTTTTGGAATACATCCCTTATCGTTATTATCTGTTATAAAATCTATAACATATGCCTGAGATACTGTAATGTTGTCGTCAATTGCGCTTTAGTACAGCAGCATCGACTTTCTAGAAATTAAACGGCTAAGTTTATTTATATATGTAGTCCTAATGGGTATTGTGATTTCATATTATCCTCTAAATATTGTTTTGTAAAACAATATTTAGGAGGATAATTCTCGAAAATGTCAATAAATAATATAAATAACAATAAAATATTGGTAAAATAAATATATCGTGATAAACTACACATAGATAATGATAAATGATATTGAGGATAATATGAACAAAAGGAATTTAACTGGGCAATATTAGGAACAGGAGATGGTGTAAATGAAATGGGTAAATGCTTTAAAAAACAGGCAAATCCAATATATGCAGGGGAATAGGAACACACAGCAAAGCAGTTGATTTTGCAGAAAAATACGGAGTGCAAAAGGTATACGACGATTTTCATGAGATGTTTTCTGATGAAAATGGCGGACATAATATCTATATAACAACACCACACAACACACATATAGACTTTATGCTTGAGGCGATATCTAAATGGTAAACATATACTTTGCGAAAAAATCAATCATTAAATAGCGATGAGTTAAATAAAGCGGGATTGAACCAGCAGAAAAAAAACAATGTTGTATTAGCAGAGGCGATGACAATTTACCACATGCCTTTATATAAAAAAAAGTTAAAAAGAAATCGTAGAGCGTGGCGACTTAGGTAGTTTGAATGATCCAATTCAGGATGAACTTCGGAAGTTATAAAGAGTATAATATGAAAATAGATTCTTCAATATGAATCTTGCAAGGAGGAGCACTTCTTGATATGAGGTTTGTACTTTATTTCATTTTATTGAGATGGTTTAGTAAAACCAAATCAAGAAGTGCTAAGCCAAGTAAAATACGCACCAACAGAGGTGGATGAACAAGCAGGAATACTTCTAATGAACACGATGAACTAGCAAGAGATGGCGACAATATCACTTACCATATAATTAAAAACAAGCCAAAACGAGGGATGATATCTTTGCGACAAAGGTTATATCAGTATGGAATACTTAAGGGCACAAAGTCACATAACTTATACAGAAACAGGCAGAGAAAGGGAAGAAATCAGAGTCGGCAAACACGAAGATGCACTGTTTTACGGAAATACTAAGGTTTTGTATGGAAAAAAGCAGTAATGGGTGATAGAGAAGTAACGATTCTAAGCGTTATATGGAGATAATGACTGGGATAAAGAAAGAATGGGGAACTTGTTTAGTCCTGGGAGAAAATAAATTAAAATATAGTATAATAGTAAAAATGATACTTAATTATGATGAAAGGTGAAGAGCAATGATAAGACAAATCGTAAAAGATGTATTATTTTTGAGACAAATCAGGAGCCTGCAACAGTACAGGATAAGTCAATTGTAACTGACTTAGTCGATACATTAAAAGCAAACAGATGGATGTGTAGGTCTTGCAGCAAATATGATGGGATTTAAAAAGAATTTTAGTTTTCACGGTAAGGTGCAGGCATGATAGTTCCTATGATAAATCCAGTTATTCTAAAAAGAAAGCCATATTTAACAGAAGAAAGCTGTTTATCTTTAGAAGAGGTTTAGACAAACAACTAGATATGAGACTATGAGGAGTTAAATTTTTTGATGCTAATTTTAAAGAAAAACACAAGTATTTAACGGGTTTGTAGCACAAATTATCAACATGAAAATGGATCATTTTTGAAGAATTATAATATAGTATAAAAGACCATCTACCTAGAAAATAGGATGACGGTCTTTTATTTTACTAATAACAGTAAAATTGTAAGTCTTATTATCAAATGCATCACTTTCAATATACTTGCGGTTTTCACAATAAATCGTATAAATAAATTATACCGATTATAAATACAATAGCACCTAATGATAAATAAGCTGATGCATCTAACTTTGTGATAATAATTCAACATCTGAACTTGCTGCAGAATCACTCGATAAAAATGTAGGTATACTTACAAGAAAGTTATTTAGAAAATGCTGGTCATAGGTATTAGTATATTCGATATTTTAAATATAAAATACAATTTGCAAAACCAAATATCCCAGCACCTACGTTGAGAGTTCCATATATGTAAACACCAGACAATAAAGATGAAAGTATCATGCCGATATACATTGAAAACTTGGGATATCTTTTAAAAGAACAACCTAAAAACAACTAGTATTGGCGCACTGCGGCCAGTAAGTATAAATGATGCAATAGTATTTGTAAAAACATCTTACCAGCATTATTAAATTTTGGTATTTATATTTATAAGGCATATTATTAAAAACAAATAAATGGTTACAAAGTATAAACTATTTACGTATGAATACAGCTTTCTATAATTTCCTTTATATTTATTTTTCTGAGATAATCATTAATTAAATTTTGTATTTTTGTAAGTTGTTCCCAATTTATAAAATAAAATAAATAAATGAAAAATCTATAATGCTTGAACAACATTAACATTATTATTTAAAACTTCTCTATTTGAATAATAATATAAAGATACACCAAGCTATTAATTATATAAGCAAAAATAGAAGGAATAATTTTACTCAATTAATTCCTCTTTCACAATAATAAAAACTTTTTCTCACAAACTATTAAGTATCTATTAAAAGTATATTGTTTTTATAAAATAGTATAATTATAATATTTACTATGTCAAAAATATATTCAATTAATATGTTAAATGTAATATTTTTACTAATAGATTATGATTAGATAAAAAATATTATGTATTATATAATGTTTTTTATTAATAATAATATAATGATCTTAGGAAGAAAGGTACTCAAAATATATATTTATATACAATGAAGAAGTGTTTAAGATGAAGAGAAAAACAAACCAAAACATTTTGTTATTTTAACTTCTTTTTAATACTAATTAACATGGTAATGTTAATAGTTCTATTTTACCAGCATAATTCACATACATATGAAATAGTTACAGTACATTCCCTTTCAATTAAATTGGAAAAATGGTGAAATGAGAAATGGTGACACTCAATAGTTTATACTGAAAAAGAATGAGGATAATCCAAAAACAAAATAAAAAGACATACTATACTGGATATAATTTGAAATCAAACTTAGTAAAGACTTTACAAGATAATATGCTAGAATTACAAAACAAATTACGGACAAAACTTCATGGATAGTTAACTTTATGAGTGAGTTGGATATTGTAG
>VOFB01001479.1_pt1 | contig 25434 bp, 44 predicted proteins | sample 5384141 | NCBI WGS metagenome assembly VOFB01 (sample SAMN12384721, study PRJNA508395) | human gut metagenome | isolation source: healthy gut A | host: Homo sapiens | reverse complement strand
GAGGTCAGAGCGCAGCCTGGTGGCATCATAGTGGCGCAGCTTGTTCAGGTCCGGGCGGTAGAGCAGGCGGTACACCAGGATCAGGGCCGCAAAGATCAGCAGGCCGGTGACAATGCCGAAAGCGCTGTATGCCATGATGTTCACGGACAGGCCGGTCTGGGACTCCAGCAGCTGGATGGGGATCAGGATGATGGCGTGGCCCAGGGGGTGTTGGCGGAGCCGATCCCCACCGCGATGCCCAGGCCCAGCACCAGCATCTGGGGAAGCGGTCCCCCTTCTCATACTTCAGCTCCTTGAAGACCTGCTCCGCGATGGGCAGGAAGACCAGCAGGGCCGCGGTCTGAGACATGAAGGAGGCCATGAACATGGCCCCGAAGAGGAACATGGTCACGAACATCCAGGGGCTGCGCTGGGCCATAGCTTGTTGGTAAAAACCAGATGGCCAGCCGGCGGGTGAGGCCCACCTGGGACAGCACGTGGCTGAGCATGAAGAACACCAGCAGGAAGGCGATGGTGGAGTTGCCGAAGCCGCTTTTAAAGATATCCCCCGGCGACATGATCTGGAAGATGGCCAGGATCGCCATGCACAGCAGGCTGGGCCAGTCGGTGCCGATGAAGTTCCACATGAGCATGATGCCGATGAAGATACCGATGACCTGCATGCTGGTCTGGTTCAGGCCCGCGGGAGCGGGGATGAACTGGAACAGCAGGATGAACGCAAAGGAGATCAGCAGCATCACGAGTTTTGAGGTCTTGCCTTTTCACTTTTGGATCTCTCCTTCTCTTTCTTACACACCATATTTCTGATCCAGACAGCTCCGCAGGCTGGCGGAGGAGATCTGGTCCAGAGTCTTGTTTTCCCGCAGGGCCAATGCCGCCGCATAGCCCGCCGACTCTCCCACGTTCATCATGATGGGCATGACCCGGACCGCCCCAAAGGCCTTCGGGTCCGCGGACAGGCACTTTCCGGCCGCCAGGGTCCGCTTCATCCCCAGGGGAGCAGGCTGCGGTAGGGGATATGATAGACCCCGGGGAGCATCTTCCACACCACGGTGTTGGTCACGGGGTCGTGGAGGTCCATGGGATAGCATCCGCAGGCCACCCGGTCCTCAAAGCAGGTCATCCGCTCCAGATCCTCGATGGTCAGCCGGTAGGCCCCCCGGATGCGCCGGGCGTCCCGCACACCGGCCAGAGGGGCGATGCCGGAGAGGTAGGCCCCCTCCAGGCCGGGCACCTCCCGCTGGACGAAGCGGAAGATGGGCTCGATCTGGGACCTCAGCTCCACCATCCCCCGGGTGGCGTCGGCCAGATCCTCGTGGTCAAACTTGGCCCGGGTGACATTCAGGCTCACGTCCCGGGTGCCGGGGATGGGGGTAAAGGCCAGAATGCCTCCCTTCAGCACACCGCTCTCCCGGCCCTGCCGGATGGTCTCCCCCAGGCGTGGGCTGTGGATAAAGGCGTCCAGCTGGTCCAGGTCCACGTTGGAGATGCGGAACATCAGGGTGGCGATCATCCGCTCCTCTCGTCCGCCGCCTCCGTCTCCCCGCCCAGCGCCTGGACCAGGAGGCGTTTCCGGTGGCGTCGATCAGGTATTTTCCGGAGAGGGCGATCTCCTGATACGGCCCCCGGGCCGTGATCTGACACTCCTCCTCTCCCTCTCTGGCCGCGGTCAGCTCCGTCTCATAGAGCAGGGTGATCCCCGCCTCCACGGCCAGCTGCTCCAGCAGAAGCTTGAGCCGCTCCGGGTCATAGCGGAGGCGGTCGATCTTCACCTCTTTGTTGGAGGACATTGGGACTGCGAAGTGGTAGGCCGCATGTCCGCCCCAGATCAGGCGGTCAAAGACCTCCCGCTCGATCCCCCGGTAGAGGGGCGCCCCCTGAAAGCCCGCCGCGTTCATCTCGGTCAGACCGGAGCTGGCGGCCAGGCCGCCCAGGCAGGTCCCCCGCTCCACCACGGCCACCTTCAGCCCCTCCCGGGCCGCGGCGATGGCGCTGAAGGCCCCGGCTGTGCCGCCTCCCACCACGATCAGATCAAACTGTGTCTCTTGCTGCATGTACTCCCTTCTTTCTTCTGTTGTTTGGCGTCATTTTAACCAAAATCCGGAACAAAAAGCAATCTCACTTTGGAAAGTCATATTTCCGAAACGGAATCGGATTCTATTTTCAAGGCATATTCCATTCCAAAACAGCATATCATTCTGTTTTGGAATTTTTATTTTCCAATTTGGTATCATACTGCCTGGGATTTTGGGAAACTCTCGTTGTCTTTCTCCGCCCCCCATGGTATCATAGGGCATATCACGGCAATCTGCACAAGGGATGGATGTCAGATGGACCTGTTTCAGTTGAAATGCTTTGTCAATGTGGTGGATCAGCGGAGCTTTACAAAGGCCGCCTTTTGAGGTCTCCAGCTCCCAGTCCGCCCTGTCCAAGCAGATCAGCAAGCTGGAGGATGAGCTGAACGTCCGTCTGTTTGACCGCAGCCGCCGGGTGGTGACGCTGACGCCCGCAGGCCGGGAGTTCGAGCCCCACGCCCGAAAGCTGCTGGCCGACTATGACGAGATGATGGCCTCCATCAAGCGGTTCTCCAACAGCGGGCATCTGCACATCGGCAGTGTGGACCACATGGGCCGGGTGGGGCTGACTACCCCCATCTCCACCTTTTTGAAGCAGTATCCCGACGGCGGCGTCACCATCGACATCGAGCGGGGACCTCCTGGGGGTGATGGACCAGCTGGTGGCGGGAAAGCTGGATATGGCCTTCATCGCCCACATCATCTCCCCCTTTTCCAAGGCGTCCAACATCGACGCCTATCAGCTGGACCACTACCGCCTCTATACCCTAGTGGTGGACAACTACCACGCCATCGTCAGCCGCCGCCATCGGTTCGCCGGGCTGGATGTGGTCACCTGGCAGGATCTGGCGGAGGAAAAGCTGGTCATTCTGGACAAGAGCTACGGTCTCAATGCCATCATCCGGGAATCCTTCCGCCAGTGCGGCCTGCGGCCCAACATCGCCTTCGAGTGCGACCAGGTGGACGCCATCCTGGGGATGGTGGAGGGAAATTTCGGGATCTCCATCCTCTCCAAGCGCATTGCCGCCACCCAGTATGACGTGGAGGCCATCCCCATCGACCCGCCCATCTCCCGCAACACCGTGCTGGTGGTCCCCAAGGAGGTGGAGGCCCGCCAGCGGCTGGCCGGCTGCTTTGTCCGCCACATCGTGGATTATTACAGGACAACACCCCCCGGCCCCTGCGGGGAGCCGTAGCCTCCGCCCTCCGCGCCCGGGCGGTTCCCGGCATTCTCCCCCCCCTCGCGCACTGTCCGTCGGACGGAGCGCGAGGGGGAGTTTTCTGTCCGGCCCTGCCTCTCGACAGGGCCTCCTCCCCGGGTACAATGGACAAAACCACAAAGGAGACTGTCCCGGGACATGGAGACAAACATTTTGATCGTAGACGACGAGGCCGCCATCGCCGACCTGGTGGAGGTCTATCTGAAAAATGAGGGCTACACCGTCCACAAGTTCGGCCGCGCGGGGGACGCCCTGGCCTGTGTGGCCTCCACGCCGCTTGACCTGGCCATCCTGGATGTGATGCTGCCGGATATGGACGGCTTCACCCTGTGCCAGAAGATCCGGGAGGAGCACCTGTTCCCCATCCTGATGCTCACCGCCAGGGTGGAGGATATGGACAAGATCATGGGCCTGACCCTGGGGGCGGACGACTATATCACCAAGCCCTTCAACCCGCTGGAGCTGGTGGCCCGGGTCAAGACCCAGCTGCGGCGGTACACCCGGTACAACCAGGGCGGCCAGCCGGGGGGAGAGGCGCAGGAGCACGACTTCCGGGGGCTGCAGATCTCCCGGGCCACCCACAAGTGCGTTCTCTTTGGGGAGGAGCTGCCCTGACGCCTCTGGAATTTTCCATTTTGTGGTACCTGTGCCGGCACCGGGGCAGGTGGTGTCCAGCGAGGAGCTGTTCGAGGCAGTGTGGGGAGAGAAGTATATGGACAGCAACAACACCGTCATGAGCCATATCGCCCGCCTGCGGGAGAAAATGCACGAGCCCAGCCGGAGGCCGAAATTCATCAAGACCGTCTGGGGGGTGGGCTACACCATTGAGTAAGGAACGCAAGCCCCGTCTGGCGCAGCGGCTCCAGACAGACCGTGGGCTCTACCGCGCCCTCCAGCGCTGGGGGTATTATCTGCTGGCCCTGATGGCCTGGGTGACCGTGGTGCTGGCGGTCTCCGCCCTGGGGGTCCTGGTGTGCAGCCGCCTTACCTGGTATGAGACCGACCCTCTCTACCACCTGCTCCTGTGGGTCCGGGACTACTACTTCTTTTTCTGCATAGCGGTGGTCCTGCTGGGCTGGGTGGTCATCAGCTGGCACTTCATCTCCCGCCCAGTCCGCCAGCTGGATGCGCTGATCGGCGCCTCCGCCCAGCTCACCCGTCCCACGGAGGAGCCCATCCGCCTGCCCGCCTCCATGAAGAGCGTGGAGGACCAGCTGAACCTGGCCCGAGAAGAGGCCCTGCGTGCCCAGCGGGCCGCCCGGGAGGCGGAGCAGCGGAAAAACGACCTGGTGGTCTATCTGGCCCACGACCTGAAGACGCCCCTCACCAGCGTCATCGGCTATCTGACGCTGCTGCGGGATGAGCCACAGCTCTCGCCGGAGCTGCGGGCCCGCTACACCGGCATCGCCCTGGAGAAGGCGGAGCGGCTGGAGGACCTCATCAATGAATTCTTTGAGATCACCCGCTTCAACCTCACCCATCTGGAGCTGGAGAAGCAGCCCGCGGACCTGACGAGGATGCTCCAGCAGGTGGTCAGGAGTTCGCCCCCCATGCTGGGGGAGCGGGACCTGACCTGCGCCCTGGAGCTTCCCCCAGCCTGGAATACGACTGCGACCCGGACAAGCTGGCCCGGGTATTCGATAACCTGCTGCGCAACGCCTTCCATTACAGCACTCCCGGCAGCGTGGTCCGCATCTCCGGCGGGGAGGAGGGGATTCCATTGTCCTCAGGTTCCTCAACTCCGGGCGGACCATCCCCCGGAGAAGCTGGAGCGCATCTTCGACCAGTTCTTCCGGCTGGACAGCTCCCGCGCCACCCGCACGGGCGGGCGCGGGCCTTGGCTTGGCCATAGCCAAGGAGATCCTGACTCTCCACGGCGGGACCATCACCGCCTGGAGCCGGGAGGATCAGGTCTGCTTCCAGGTGACGCTGCCCCGGGGCGGACGGCGGGAGGAGGGTCCAGCCCGTGAGCCATGACGCCGCCCCCTGTTCGCAGGCTGGGAGAAGGGGATGATCCTCTCCTGTCTCCAGGGGCACATGGGCCAGGTGCGCACCGGGGGCGGGCATCCGCCGGAGAGCGCCCTGTGCGCCATCGGAGATTTCTGCTTTTTCGCCGGCCGGCCGGACCCGGCCCTGGTGCGGCAGGCCGACTGGCCCCTGCTGGTCCCCCGGACCGGGGACTGGGCCCCCGTGATCCGGGCGGTGGGGGCCGCCGTGCCGTCCCCTTCCTCCGCTATGCCCTCTGTGGGGCCCCGGAGGACTTTGACCGGGACCGGCTGGCCGCCTTCGCCGCCGCCCTGCCCCCAGGCTTCTCCCTCTCCCCCATTCTGGCCGGGCACTATCCCTGCTGACGGCCCAGGACTGGTCCCGGGACCTGTGCGGCAATTTCCGGGACGGTCCCGACTTCGCCCGGCGTGGGCTGGGGGTCATCGCTCTTCGGGACGGGGTCCCCGCGGCCGGCGCCTCCTCCTACGCCGTCTGGGACGGCGGCATCGAGATCCAGATCGACACCCGGCCGGACCTGCGCCGCCGGGGGCTGGCCCCTGTCCTGCGGCGCCCGGCTGATCCTGACCTGCCTGGACCAGGGGCTCCTCCCCTCCTGGGACGCCCACGACCGGCGCCCGCCGCCCTGGCGGAGAAGCTGGGCTACCGCCTGACCGCCCCTACCCCGCCTATCTTCTGACCAGACCGGTCCGTAAGAAAATCGCAAGATTTTCTTACGGATCTTATCAGACTTTCGCAGGAAAGACTCCAAGCAAGGTGCGCCCCCCTCTGATACCATAGGGTCATCGGAGGGGAACGCGCCTTTTTTCTGGTCTGTCCCCTCCCCCACACAGAAGGAGTTGACAGAACATGAAACAGATCCTGGTGCTGTTCGGCGGGTGTTCCCCCGAGTACAACGTCTCTCTGGCCTCCGCCTATGGGGTGCTCACCCATATGGACCGGAGCCTGTATCAGCCCATCCCTGTGGGCATCACCCGGGAGGGGGCCTGGCGCTGGTACGGCGGGGCGCTGGAGGCCATCCCGGAGGACCGCTGGCAGGAGGCCCGCCTGCCTCCCCTGCACCCTGCGGCTGGACCGGGGCGGGGCCGCCCTGCTCCTGCTGGACGGCTCCGGCCGGACCCTGGCCTTTGACGGGGCCTTCCCCTGATCCACGGCAGCAACGGAGAGGACGGCACCCTTCAGGGGCTCTTTGAGCTGGCCAGGGGTCCCCCTCATCGGCTGCGGCACCCTGTCCAGCGCCCTGTGCATGGACAAGGACCGCTCCCACAAGCTGGCCGCCCTGGCCGGGGTCCCCAGCCCCAGAGGGATCGTGCTGGAGCCCGGCTTCTCCCCGCGGAACTGCGCCGGGGGGCGGAGGCGGTGGGCTTCCCCCTCTTTGTCAAGCCGGTCCGGGCGGGCTCCTCCTTCGGCGTGAGCCGGGTGGAGGGGCCGGGCAGCTGGATGGGGCGGTGAGGGCCGCGCTGGCCTATGACCGCCGTGTCCTGCTGGAGGAGGCGGTCTCCGGCTTTGAGGTGGGCTGCGCCGTACTGGGCAGCGAAGAACTGACAGTGGGCCTGGTGGACGAGATCCAGCTGTCCGGCGGTTTTTTCGACTTTGAGGAGAAGTACACCCTCAAGACCTCCGCCATCCACTGCCCTGCCCGCATCCCTCCGGAGGCGGCCGCCCGGGTGCAGGAGGCCGCCCGGACCATCTTCCGCGCCCTGGACTGCCGGGGCTTTGCCCGGGTGGACCTGTTCCTCACCAGCCGGGCGCGGGTCTGTTCAACGAGGTGAACACCATCCCCGGCTTCACCCCCCACAGCCGCTATCCCAGCTATGATGCAGGGCGCCGGCCTGGACTTCACCTCCTGGTCAGCCGCATGATCCGGCTGGGGGTGGGGCATGAGGCCCCTGCGGCTCCGCCGGGAGCAGACCTGCCAGGGCCCGCTGGTCCTGATCGATCGGGCACACCCCCTCCAGGAGGGCGCGCCGCCGGAGCTGGTCCCCGTGGACCGGCTCCACCCCCAGGTGCTCCTGGAGCGGCGTGCGGCCCGGCTGCTGGCCGCCTGCATCCGCCCGTGGGGGGGCGGACCATCGTCCCCCGTCTCCGGCTGGCGGAGCCGGGCGGAGCAGCAGGCCATCTGGGACGACACCCGGCCCGGGAGGGGGACGCCTTTACCCGGCAGTACGTGGCCCTCCCGGGGTGCAGCGAGCACCAGACCGGCCTTGCCATCGACCTGGGGGAGGACGTCCCCGATCTTGACTTTATCCGCCCCAGCTTCCCCGACTCCGGGGCCTGCGGCGCTTTCCGACGGGCAGCGGCCCGGTACGGCTTCCTCCAGCGGTACTGCCGGGAGAAGGAGGCCCTCACCGGCATCGCCGAGGAGCCCTGGCACTTCCGCTATGTGGGGGCGCCCCACGCCCAGCTGATGGAGGAGCATGGGCTCTGTCTGGAGGAGTATGTCCCCTTCCTGGGGAGCAGGTCCCCCCGGCTCTGCCGGCTGGGCAACGGCAGGACCGCCCGGGTGTCCCGACTCCCCTGCCCCAGCGCCGTCCTGGAACTGGAGCCGCCGGCGGGGCTGCTGGCAGCTCTCCGGAGACAACTGCGGCGGGTTCATCCTCACCGTCTGGGAGGGAGTGAGCCATGAGCGCCCGCCGGGATGTCCCTGTGCTGGACCGCTTCCGCCTGCTGGCGGCGTTCCTGGCGGTGTGCAACCACACCGCCCCTCTGGCCGGACTGGCCCCGGAGGCCGACTTCTGGCTCACCCGGGTGCTGGCCCGGATCGCGGTCCCTTTTTTCCTCATGGTCAGCGGGTACTTTCTCTCCCAGGACGGCTGGAGGGGCACGGGCAGATTTTTGAAGCGGACGCTGACCCTCTACGCCGCCGCAGTTCTGCTCTATCTGCCCCTGAACTGGTACAACGGGGGCTTCTCCCCCTGGAGTGGCTCAAAAAGCTGCTCATAGACGGCACCCTGTACCACCTGTGGTATTTCCCGGCGGTCCTGCTGGGGGTGGTGATCGCCCGCGGCCTGGCCCGGCTGGGGCTGCCCGCCGCCTGGCGGCTGCCCTGCTCCTCTACCTGATCGGCCTGGGCGGGGACAGCTACTACGGCCTGACCGCCCAGCTGCCCGCCCTGGACGCCCTCTATGGCGGGCTGTTCCGCCTGTGCTCCTATACCCGGAACGGGCTGTTCCTGGCGCCCCCTTTTCCTGCTTCTGGGGGCGGCGGGAGTCCGGCTGGGCCGGGGATCTCCGCCCTGGGCACCCTTCTCTCCCCCTGGCCGGTATGTCCCTGGAGGCGTTCTGGCTCCGCGCCCAGGGCTGGCCCCGCCACGACAGCATGTATCTTTTCCTCCCCCTGACCATGCTCTTCCTGTTCTCCCTGCTGCTAAATGGCGGCCGGGGGGCAGGACCAGCACCGCCCGCAGGCTGTCCCTGCTGAGCTACCTCCTCCACCCCTGGAGCATCGTGCTGGTGCGGGGCGCTGCAAAGCTGACAGGGCTGGAGGCCCTGCTCATCCAGAACAGCCTGGCCCACTTCTGCGCCGTGGCGGCGCTCACCCTGGCGCCGCCCTGGTGCTGGACGCCCTGCGCCCCCCGCCCCGCCCCCGGCGGCCGGGCCTGGAAGGAGCTGGACCTGGACGCCCTGCGGCACAACGCCCGCACCCTCCGCTCCGCCCTGTCCCCGGCTGCACGCTGATGGCGGTGGTCAAAGCGGACGGCTACGGCCACGGGGCGGTGCCGGTGGCCCGCTGCCTGCGGCGGGACGGGGTGCGGGCCTTCGGGGTGGCCTGTCTGGCTGAGGGCATCGCCCTTCCGGAAGGCCGGGGTGCTGGGCACCATCCTCATTCTGGGCTACACCCCGCCCCGTGAGGTCCCCCTCCTCCGCCGCTGGCATCTCACCCAGACGGTGGCCGACGAGGCTCACGGCCGGGCGCTTGCCGCCCAGGGAGGACCCGTCCGGGTCCACCTGGCCCTGGATACCGGCATGCACCGGCTGGGGCTGCCCGCCGGGGACCGCTCCGCCATCGCCCGGATGTACCGCCTGAAAAACCTGCGCATCGACGGGGTGTTCTCCCATCTGTGCGTCTCCGACAGCCTGAAAAAAAGAGGATATGGACGCGACTCTGGAACAGCTCACCCTGTTCTATGACACGCTGGACTGGATGCGCACCCAAAACCTCTCTCCGGGCCGCGTCCACATCCAGGCCAGCTACGGGGTCCTCAATCTGCCGCCCCAGCCATGCACCTGGGCCCGGGCCGGCATCGCCCTGTACGGTGTGTACAGCTCCCTCTCCCCGGTCCAGCGCCGCCTGGACCTGAAGCCCGTCCTCTCCCTCCGGGCCCGGGTGGCCTCGGTGCGCACCCTGCGCCCCGGGGAGCGGGCCGGGTATGGGCTGGCCTTCCAGGCCCGCCAGGAGACCCGGCTTGCAGTGGTCACCATCGGCTACGCCGACGGCCTGCCCCGCCAGCTGCCCCAGCAGGGCGGGCGTGTGCTGATCCGCGGCGCTTTCTGTCCCATGGCGGGACGGATGTGCATGGACCAGCTGCTGGTGGATGTCACCGCCCTGCCCGATGTCCAGGCCGGGGATGTGGTCACCCTCATCGGCCGGGACGGAGCGCAGGAGCTCCGGGCCGAGGAGCTGGCCGCCCGGTGCGGCACCATCACCAATGAGCTTCTCTCCCGGCTGGGCAGGCGGCTGGAGCTGCAAAAGGTCCCTCGTTCTTCCCAGAGTAGTGGGCGGAGCGCGGAGACGCGGGGATGACCGACCCCGACCGGAACCAAGACAGGATAAGATGAGAAGGGCATGGGTCCTGTCCCCTGCCCTTCTGTAGTTCTGATCCCCTGTGAGGACCCCGTCTGTCATATGGCGGAGCCGTACTCCCGACGCATCAAGGCCAGCGCCTGAATGGCGCTGGCCTTGTCTTATCTTCCAACCTGTGTGGGACCGCCGCATCCGGCCACTTCCCTCAGCCGCTCCAGGATGGCCTCGTCTGCGGGGCAGAATCTATACTGCGGGATCTCTGCCGCCCGGATCCACCGGATGTCCTGATGCTCCAGCTTTCGGGGCGTTCCCTCCGCGATGGAGGCATGAAACAGGGTCAAGTGGACGGTAAGGTCGGGATAGGCGTGGATGACCTCCATGAAGGGCTCCCCCACCGCCACCCGGATGTCCAGCTCCTCCCGGCACTCCCGACCAGGGCCTCCTCCCGGGTCTCCCCCGGCTCCACCTTTCCGCCCACGAACTCCCAAAGCAGCCCCCGGGCCTTGTGGGCCGGGCGCTGGCAGATGAGGAAGGTCTCCCCTCCCAGATCAGGGCCGCCACTACTTCTGTCATCGCTGTGCGCTCCTCTCTGTCTCCTCCGCAGCCCGGTCACAGCTGCCGCTGGATCCAGGCCATCAGCAGATTCACGATCTTCTCCTGCTGCCGCCGGTTCAGCTGGATGCCCGGCGGGATCTTATACCACTTGTACAGGCACTTGCGGCAGCAGCAGGCACAGGCGTGCTGGGCGAGGAACACCGGGTGTCCCCGCATGGGGGTCTGCCGCCCGTCGTTGGGCAGCTCCGCCGGAGTCAGCCGGGTCTCAATGAACCCCCGGGCGTGCTCCCGAATGGTGTCCAGCCCCTTCTCCCCTATATAGGCCCGCTCCCGCTCTGAGAGCCGGAATTTCGCCCGGAAGGGGGACGCCTGAAGCTTCTCCAGCGCCTCGTCGATGGTCTGCACCCCTCATTCCTCCTCTCTGTGTCCTCCCCGGCTCATCGGACTTCCTTGCTTTCCCTTTGGAGGGAGAGGACAGCTCCCAGCAGGACGCCGGCCAGGGCAGGCAGGACCCATCCCAGGCCCACCTCCGCCAGGGGGACGGCGGAAAGCACCCCGTCCAGGACTGGAACAGCTGCCCCCAGTCCCTGTACCGTGTACAGGATGCTGGCCGCTCCAGTAAACAGGATGCCCGCCGGATAGATGGCCCGCAGCCGCTGCAGCCGCTCCGGCAGAAAGGAGAGCAGGATCAGCACAATGGCCGGCGGATACAGAATATTCAGCACCGGGACGGAGAACTCCAGGATCTGGTCCAGTCCTGCGTTGGCGATCACCATGCTGAGCAGGGCGAAAAAAGCCGCCCAGGCAGACGCAGGGAACCTGGGGAGCAGGGTGTGGAAGTAGGTGCTGCACGAGCTGAGCAGGCCCACGCAGGTGTTGAAGCAGGCGATGACAAAGACAGCTGCCAGGATCGCTCTGCCCCAGGGGCCGAAGATGGCTCCCACCAGATTGGTCATGGTAGCGGCCCCGTTGGTGGTCCCGGGAAAGGCACCGCCGGACAGCGCCCCCGATATGGGCCAGCATGGAGTAGACTGACAGGAACAGCACCGCCGCCACTCCGCCTGCCCGGACGGTGCTGCGGAGAACGGCCTTCTCCTCCGTCACCCCCAGCGCCCGGATATTCATTACGATCACGATGCCGAAGTTCAGGGCCGCAATGGTGTCCATCGTCTGATAGCCTGTGAGAAAGCCCTCCACCGGAGCCGCGCTGTCATAGGGGGGCAGCGCGGGACCATAGCCCCACAGGGTGGATCAGGCATCCCAGGAACATCACAGCCACCAGCGCCAGCAGCAGCGGGCACAGCAGCCTCCCCAGGCGGCTGGTCAGCTTTTCCGGCCGGAGGGCCACCAAAAAGGCCGCCTCCGAAAAACAGGGCGGAGTAGCCCAGCCGGAACCAGATCAGCGGCGTTCCCTCCGGCAGGAAGGGAGGCACGGCCATCTCAAAGGAGGTGCTGGCCGTCCTGGGGATAGCAAGGCAGGGGCCTATGGAGAGGTAGATCAAAATGGTAAACACCGTGGCAAAGACGGGATGGACCCTGCCCGCCAGCCGTGTCAGGCTTCCCGACCGCACCACTGCGATCACACCCAGAATGGGAAGTCCCACAGCACTCACCGCCAGTCCTGCCATGGCCGGCCAGGTGTCCACGCCGGCCTGTGCCCCCAGCTGAGGAGGAAAGATCAGATTGCCCGCCCCAAAAACATGGAAAACAGCGTAAACCCCACCAAAAGCTGGTCTCTGCGTCTGAGTGTCTGCATCTCAACTACATCCTTTCTCTTGTATCCTTCCTGCACCTCTGTTTAGTCCAAGTCATCCTGCGGCAGGCCGTAAAAGTCCAGGATAAACTCCCAAAATCCAACGCCGCCTCTGTCATGAGGCTTTTTTATGACGCATGATATGGATGGTTCGTTTTGCCATCTCGTCTTCCAGCACCGAATACTGGAGGCCGGGCGCAATGGAAAGGGCGTCCTGCAGGCAGGACTCTGGGAGCACCGCCACAGCGAGATCAGATTGGACCAGCTTGACTTTGACCAGGAACTCATCTGTCTTGCAGTACACTTTTGGAAAATATCCCGCGTTCATACACAAGGGAAAGGTGATGTCGCTGAACACAACATCCTTCCGGTCATTCTGGGCCATGGTGACAAAATACTCGTCTTTGAGCAGGAGAGATCCGCCGGACCGGCTCCCAGCGCGTTGGCCAATCTGTTCCCGTAGATCAGCACATAACGCTCCTGAAAGAGGGACGAGAGACCCAAAAAAGTCTTGTTCTGGTCGTGGAGCGTATCTCCCGCAGAAGAGGACAGAAGAAAGTCCAGTTGATCCGAATCCACCATTTTTGTGGCCTCAAACGCGATGATCTGGAACGTGATCAGGGATTGATCTGGGTGTACTGGGCGACACAGTCCGCGATAATGGGGGCATAGGAAGTATAAGCGATCTGAATGCCCCCCTTGGTGTCATAGATCCCCCGTTTAGCAGAATTGACCCCCGCATTGAGCAGTTCCACCGCCTGCTTTGCATATTGGGCAAACTGCTCCCCGGTCTTGTTCAGCACAATGCGGTTGCCGATCCGGTCAAACAGCTTGACGCCGATCTCCCGCTCCAGAGAGGTGATGTGCTTGCTCAGAGACGGCTGGGAGATATGGAGCAGATCCGCCGTGGCGGAGACATGCTCGTATTTGGCCAGATGCAGAAAATACTGATGTTCCGAATGTCCACTCCGCACCCTCCATTATTCCGTTTTTAATATAGTACTATATTTTAGACTAAATTGACAAGTTGGTCAACCACTTTTATTATAAGAACTGACAATGAGATGTGGCCAAATCTCAAAATAAAGGAGGTCGTCCTTTGGAACATTTCAACCGTTTCGGCAATATGTCGCCTACACAGGAATATATGCATCGGCCATATCTGATGGATCGCGCGCCCTTTCAGATCCGGGGCAATCTGTACTTTGTGGGAAATCTCTGGTGCTCCTCCCACCTGATCGATACCGGGGAGGGACTGATCCTGCTGGATACTCCATGCGCCGGCAGCATGCCCGGCCTGATCCACAACATCTGGAAGCTGGGCTTCAATCCCGAGGACCTGAAATATATCATCGTGTCCCACGCCCATACGGATCACTACGCCTGCGTCAACGCCCTGGTTCATCTGTCTGGGGCAAAAAGCCTTCCTCAGTGCGGTAGACGCAAAAGACATGCGGGAGCATCCGGAGCGCATGGAGGCCATGAACCGGGAGCTGGGATATTACAATGAGAGCTTTGTGCCGGATGTGGAGCTCCAGGATGGGGACCTGATCCAGCTGGGCAACACCACGATCCGCTGTGTCCTCACGCCGGGCCACACCATCGGGTGATGTCCCACTTCTGGACGCTTCAGGACGGCCAGGACACCATCCGCGTGGGGATCTACGGCGGGGCTGGCTTTGTCAGCGTCTCCGAGGCGGCACTGCGGCGCAATGGGATGCCCCTCTCTCCAGCAGGATTTTCTCACTTCCATCGATAAAGTGTGGGACGAGCCTGTGGATCTGATGCTGGGCAACCATCCCTTCCACAACGACACCTACCAGAAATACGCCAGGCTGTGCCAGGGAGACAAGGACGCGTTTCTGGACCCGGGAGAGTGGCACCGCTTTCTCAACGAGCTGCGGACCCGCTACCAGACGTTTCTTGCCATGACTCCCGAGCAGGTGGAAGCTATGTATGCAAAATCACAGATAAATGATTATTACAAGATCCTTTGAGCAACAATAGTCCATTTTGTGGGATGCCGAAATCAAAAGATAGGGGGACCGGTACGCAGATGAAGACACTAAAATTCTTGGACAAGCACCTGGAAGAGTTTATCATGGTGCTCCTGCTGAGCAGCATTGTGGTCATCATGCTTTTTCAAATCATTCGCAGATATATTTTCAACGATTCCCTGAGCTGGTCAGAAGAGTTCTGCCGCTACTGTTTCATTTGGATGATGTTTGTCGCATTTTCATACAGCGCACGCCTTGGTTCTGACTTGCGGGTAGACGCTTTGATCGGCATGCTTCCCCAAGGATGCAGAAATATCATTGAATCATCAATCTGATCCTCTGCATCATGGTGGCCGGTTTCCTGTTTTACCACTCTTTCGGCACCGTGGCAGGTGTTATGGAGACCGGGGAAGCCAGTGTTGCGCTGAAGCTCCCCATGCAGTATGTCTATGCCGCCAGCGTAGTCGGCTACGGTCTTGGCACGGTCCGCTATATCCAGCGGCTGGTACTGTTTATTCTGGGACTGAAAAAATCCCCTGCTGAGGAGGGTATGGCATGATCTTAGCTGTTGTCGTTGTTTTTGTTGTAGGCATCCTGATGGGATTCCCTCTGGTTTTGACCCTCATCGGTGCCACTGTGGCCCCCGGACTCATTGACCCTGATTTTGCCGGCAACATACAGTTCGTGCTCCGAAGCATCATTGGTGGAGGTGACAGTACCAGCATCCTGGCCGCTCCCTGTTCATCCTCTCCGGCATCATCATGGCAAGGGCGGCATTTCGGAAAAAATCTTCAATGTCTTTGCCTATTTGCTGGGACATGTTCCCGGTGGGATCCCCTGTGCCGTCATCGCTACCTGCCTGTTCTATGGTGCGATCTCCGGTTCCGGCACCGCAACCTGCGCCGCAGTAGGTGCCATGACCATTCCAGTCCTTCTCTCTCTGGGATACGATAAAGAGTTTTCCGGTGCGGTGGTAGCTACCGCCGCCGGTCTGGGTGTCATCATCCCGCCCAGTATTCCCTTTATTATGTATGGAATGGCCACTGGAGCCTCCATCGGCAAGCTGTTCATCGCCGGCATTGTCCCGGAATTCTGATCGCCGTCTGCCTGATGGCCTATGCGGTATTCTACTGTATCCGAAAAGGTGAGGATCGAAATCGGATCGATGCCAAACTGGTTCAGCTCCGTGAGATGGGGTTTCTCCCCTGTTGAAGGACAGCTTCTGGGCACTGCTGACCCCGGTCATTTTGCTGGGCGGGATCTACTCCGGCGTAGTCACCACTACTGAGGTCGCCTGTGTGTCCGTGATCTATGCATTGATCGTGTCTGTATTTATTTATAAGACCGTAGAGGTACGAAAAAATCTTTTGGCTCGTGGGAGAATCCTGCCGTGCTCTGGCCCCCCTTGCGCTGATGATGGCTGTGGCCACTGCGTTTGGACGGGTCCTGACGATCCTGCAGATCCCCACCATTCTGGCACAGTTTATCACGAGCAATTTCCATTCAAAGGTCGAGATTCTGCGCATCATCAATGTAGCTCTGCTTTTGATCGGCATGGTCATGGACACCGGTCCCGCCCTGCTGATCCCTAGCCCCCATGCTGATCCCGCTGGCCACAGAACTTAACATCGATGTGATCCACCTCGGTATCATCATGGTCGTCAATATGGCAGTTGGTTTGTGACCCCTCCGTTTGGCGTTACCCTGTTTGTCGCCAGCCCCTTGTGTGACACACCGCCCATGCGCTTGGGCCGGAAAGCGGTCCCGTTCATCATTACATTCCTGATTGCCCTGATGTTCATCACTTTTATTCCCCAAATCAGTCTGTGTCTTTTGTAAAAACCATATATGTCAAATATTAAAAAGGAGCGATCACGATGAAAAAGCTACTCTCTTGCCCTGGCGTGTACCTTGACTCTCGGTCTGGCCTCCTGCGGCGGCACCGGGACTTCCACCAGTTCAATGCTCCTGCTTCCTCCTCTGCGGTGGAATCCCCCGCCGCCCAATTCAATGCCGCCTCTTATCTGTCTGGAGATTATCCAAAGCTCCCCGAGGATGGTCCTGCCTATTCACTGTCCATCGGCCATGCGATGCAGGAATCCACAGAGAGCCACAAAATGCTTCTGGCCCTGAAAGACGCAGTGGAAAAAGTATAGCGATGGAAAAATCACGATCACCATATATCCCAATTCCCCAGCTGGGCAGCGACTCTGAAATGATCGCCTCCTGTGTAGCCGGAGACATGGATATGGTGCTTCAGTGTGGATCTACTCACGCCACTTTCGTTCCTGAAACTGTTATTTTTGACATTCCATTTCTTTTTCTCGGGATACGACATTGAAAAAATTGAGAGCGTCCTTACAGACAGCAAATTCCGCGACCTGTACAATCAGGCAAACGAAGACGGCGGACTGGTGTGCCTGATGCTCCGCGCCGGCACCGACAGCATGAATCTTACCTCCAACAAACCCGTCACCAGCATGGAGGACCTGAAGGGGCTGAAGATCCCGCACCGCTCAGGTGGAGAGCCGGATGGCGGTCTGGAATGCATTGGGTGCCAACCCGACTCCCATGGCTTTCAATGAACTCTACATGGCTCTTCAGAACGGAACAGTCGATGCGCAGGATAACAACCTCTCCAACGCCCTGAGCAGCGCCCTGTATGAGGTGCAGGAGTACCTTGTCCCTACACACCATATGACTCCCAGCATGGATCTGACCATGAACAAAGATAAGTTCTATTCCATGCCCCAGGCCTATCAGGATCTCCTGACTGCGATCTGCGAGGATATGAGCGCTTATGACTACGACGTATGCATTGCAATGGAGCAATATTATTATGACAGTCTGGTCCAGGAACATGGAATGCAGGTCTGTGAGATCACCGATGAGTTTTTAGCTGATATGCAGACCGCAGCCGCTCCGCAGTAGAGAGCGCAAAGGCGCCGTGGGCAACGACGCTCTTTATGACACACTGTACCAGCTTCTTGACGGCGGCGAATCCGCCTGACCTGACCTGCTTTTCATAAAATTTCATGTTTGACTTCTCTATCTCTTCTCAAGTCAGGAGGGGCGGCTTCTCCATTGCGGGAGGCCGCCCCTCCCGGCTGAACGGCTCCGTCAAAGGTGTCCGGATAAAAACATACCCCTCTGTCTCAGCTCAAGCCAAAAATCACCCTCATGGCGGCTCTTGCACGGAGCTGGGCGGCAGGCTCCAAAAAGAAAGGCATCTGCAAAAGCAGATGCCTTTCTTTTTGGCAGGATACGAGGACTCAAAACCCCTGGGCTGTTTACAGTTTACCTGATCAATTCCCGACCGGCTATCTGGCCGGCGGCGCTTTTGCGCCGTAAATCCGGAACTGCGTCAGCAGCGGAGAATGCGCAGGGACGGCTTCGCTACCCTCACGCATCAAAATGCCGAAGGAGGGCCCGGTCAACGGAAGCAAACCCCAAAAAAAATGCGACTTGTTGAAACAAGTCGCATTTTGTTTGGCAGCGGGAGAAGGATTCGAACCCTCACAAACAGAGTCAGAGTCTGTCGTGCTACCCTTACACAATCCCGCTATTTCTTTTGTAGCTCTCGCGAGCACGAATGTTATTATAGCAAATTGTGCGGAATTGTCAAGGGTTTTTGGAAAAATTTTTTCTTTCTTTTCTTCCGCCTCCCGACCGGCCGCCGCGGGGGCCTCGGAAAACAGAATCTCCTCCGCCTCCCCGGCCCCGTAGCAGGCATTCAGCACCGCCAGAAGGCCGTTGGCGGTGAGGTGCTCCGGCAGCTCCAGCCGGCGCAGCAGGGCCAGGCGCCGGGCGCCGCTGTCGGGGCGGCCTGACAGCCCCGCCGCGTACAGGTCCGCCTTGGTGAGCCCCGGCGACGGGGCGCACGTCCCTCCCTCCTCCAGGAAGGTGGCCCCGCCCGTCGGAGGGACTGGATCAGCACCTGGGGCGGCATCCCCTCCACTCCCAGTTTGCCCTCCCGGCCCTCTGCTTCTTCCGCCGCTCCTTGCCGTACACGTCCGGATATAGGCATGCTTCAGATACTGCCCCGGGATACAGCTCTTGATCCGGCTTCGGATCACAAAGCCCGCCCCGTCGGAGTCGGTAAGCACGATCAGCCCCCGGCGCTCGGCGGCCCGGCGCAGCAGGGCCATCTGGTCCCGGTCCTTGAAGATACCGAAACCCGCCGTCTCCAGGATCAGGGTATCCACCACCTGGGACAGCGCGTTTTTGTCATACCGGCCCTCCACCACGACAGCCTCCCGGATGTGAAGCAATCTCCTCTCCTCCTCTCATTCGCCTGCGGACCGCTCTCAGCCCCGGGCCCCTGCCGCCCCGCCGGCCGTGACGGAGCCGCCAGCTCCAGCAGCAGGCCGGTCAGCAGCTCCTGGGCGTCCTGTCCGGTGGACTTCATGGCCAGGTCCGTCTGGCCGCAGCGGACCACCGCCCGCCGGCACCAGCTCAGGGAGAACCGGCGGGCCGAGGTCATCAGCTTGTCCGCCGGGTAGGGCTTCAGCCCCCACAGCCCCGCCACATAGGGGGCCCCCTTCCCCTTCTCGATGGCCAGCCGGGCGGAGTAGAGCTGGCGCATCTGCCGGCCCAGAGACCACATGATGCGGATGGGCGGCTCCTGCATCTGGTACAGCTCCCCCAGCACCGAGGCCGCCCGGTCGAAGTTCCCCTCGCCGATGGCGTCCGTCATGCGGAACACCACCGCGTCCAGCTGGGGGGTGGCCACCGCGTCGATGTCCTCCCGGGTGATCCGCCCGCCCTTGGCATATGCCCCGATCTTCTCGATCTCCCCAATCAGATTTGTCATCAGGTCCCCGCACAGGAAGATCAAATCGCAGGCCAGCCGGTGTCGATCTCCTTTCCCAGCGCCCGGAAGCGCCGGCGCACCCAGTCCACCAGGTCCCCCTGGTCCTGCCGTGCGAAGTTGACCACCGTCCCGTTCTGCTTGATGGCCGCCGCCAGCTTGGTCCTGGCATCCCCCTTGTAGGGGATCAGGTCATAGACAAAGACCAGGCAGCAGTAGTCCGGGAGCTGGGCAAAGGCCCGTGCATACTCCTCCCGGTCCTTCTCCCCCGCCTTGAACAGGTCAAAATCCCGTACCAGCACCAGGGTCCGGGGCGCCATCATGGGCAGGCAGTCCACCGCCTCCTCCAGGCGGCGGGGGGGACATCTCCCGCGCCGGGATGGTATGGAGGTTGAATTCCCCATCCCCCGGTGAGCAGCAGCTCCTTCCAGCCGCCCCAGGTAGTGGTCCCTCAGATAGGTCTCCTCCCCGTGGAAAAGATAGAGCCTCCCCGGCTCTCCCCCGGCCAGATCCTTTTTCAGCTGCTGATATCCGGCCGTATCGGCCTTCTGTTTGGGCGGCATAGCATTCCCTCCGTCTTTTCTTTGTACGCTCACCGGGTCCTCACGGTCACGGTGCCGTCCCGGTCGGTGCGATAGATCTCCGCACCCGCGCGCTCCAGCCGTTCCAGCGTCTCCGGGGCCGGGTGCCCGTAGGCGTTGTCCCGCCCCACTGAGAGGATGGCAGTCTCCGGCTGAAGGGCGTTCAGCAGGGCCTGAGAGGTGGAGGAGGCCGACCCGTGGTGGCCCGCCACCAGCAGCTCCACGTCCCGGAGCCCCGCGTGCTCCACCAGCATGCCCTCCACATCCCCCGCTCATATCTCCGGTGACCAGCAGGTCCAGTCCGCCGGCGCCGGCCAGCACGGACAGCCCCAGCTCGTTGGCCTCTCCCGCTCCCAGAGGATACAGCGTCAGCTGCCCCTTCTCCAGCTCCACTGTGGTATCCCGGCGGACCCACCACAGCGGGATGCCCTTCTCCTCCGCCAGCGTCAGGATCTCCCGCCGCAGGGGGCTGTCCTCCTCCACGTCCGGCAGGGCGATGGCGGACACCGACAGCCGCTCCAGCAGCTCGGGCACGCCGTTGGCGTGGTCGTCGTGGAAGTGGGTGAGCACCAGCAGATCCAGCCGGTCCCGCCCCAGCCCCTGAAGGCAGTCCGCTGCCGTGTCCCCGGGGTCGTCGGTCCGTCCCCGCCGCAGTCCACCAGGGGTGTAGTGGTCCCCAGCCGAATCAGGACGCTCTGCCCCTGCCCCACATCCAGCACCGCCGCCGTCATATCCCCCGCCTGAAAGCTCCGGGCGTGGAACAGCAGGCTGGCGCACAGCGCAGCCAGACAGGCACAGACAGGGGTCTTCCATCCCTTCTTCCCCGGTACAGCAGCCCCAGGAGCAGCAGGACATAGACGAACAGCAGCCAGGCCAGATAGTAGAAGGAGCTGGTGCTCAGTGCCGAGAAGGGGGCCCGGGCCAGCCGGGGCACCACCCAGTCCAGATAGCGGACAAAGGGGAGCACCGGGAGGGCCAGCACCCTGCCCAGTTCCGGCAGCACTGCCCCCGCCGCTCCAGCGATCAGCCCGCCGCTGAAGGCCGCAGACACGGCCCACAGGGTCATCAGATTAGCCAGGGGGAGATCAGGGACAGGCTCCCGAAATAGAGGGCCGTCAACGGCGTGGTGAACACCATGGCCCCCAGGGTGGCGGACAGGGCCGCCGCCCCGAAGCGGACCAGCGCCCCCAGCAGCCGGGCGGGATGGAGTCCTTGGGCGGCCGCTTCCACCCCCGCAGCATCCGCTCCTGGAGCCGGTCTGAAAAAAGCAGGATGCCCACCACCGATGCAAAGGAGAGCTGAAGTCCGATATGGGCTGCGGAAAAGGGGTTCCAGGCCAGCAGGAGCATCAAGGCCAGGGCGAGGGCCGTCAGCGGGTCCCCGCTCCCGCCCCAGCAGGGCGGCCAGTTGCAGCAGGATCAGCATCACCGCCGCCCGCACCACTGAGGGCGTGCAGCCGGAAATGAGCGTAAAGACCAGCACCACCCCGCAGGTGACCAGGGCGGAGCGCCGCTTTCCCCGGCCCAGCAGGCCGGAGACCAGGGCGGCCAGGAAGGACAGGTGCATCCCGGACACCGCCACCGTGTGGGACAGGCCGGTTCGCTGAAGGGAGGAGGTGTAGTGGTCGGTGAGGTTGTCCCGGTTCCCGGTGGTCAGTGCCCGGATCAGGGGCGCCGCATCCTCTGGGAAGGCGGCGTCCACCCCCTGTTTGAGCTGGTGGGCCAGCTCCGCCGGGAGATACCGCAGCGGGAGCCGCTCCGGCCGCGTCACCCGCAGTTCGCCGTAAGCCTCCGCCCGCAGAAAGATGCCCTTTGCGGTGTAGTAGGTGATCTCCTCCCCGCCGAAGGTCCGCTCTGCCAGGGTGCAGTGGGCCACCGTCTCCACCCGGTCCCCTGGCCGCAGGTCCGCCCCCTGTTCGTCCGCATAGACCAGCGTGGGCACCGGGGCCCCCGGCTCCCCGTCCGCCCGGACCAGCACTGACCAGCCGTAGTCGGTCTCCTGGGGGTACTCCATCACCGTGCCGGACAGCCGGATGGTCCTGTCGTCCAGCGCCCGGGCCGGGGCATAAACACCGCCCCATAGGCCGCCGTCCACAGCAGTCCCAGGGCCAGCCCGCCGCAGATCAGGGCCCTCTTACTCGTGCCCGCCCACGGAGGCACAGGAGGGGCCGCGGCGCACAGCGCCGCCAGGACACAGCTCAGCGGGAGCAGCGCCCCCTCCAAGCGGGATGCAGTTGGCGGCAAAGACGGCCAGAGAGAAGGAGCCCGCCGCCGTTGCCAGCACCCGCACAGCCCTCTCCTCCTCTCTGTCCGCCTTTTGTCCGTTCTCTCAGATCAGGGGAGCCGCCCTTCTCATCCAGCTGTCTGGGGATGACCCCCATCTGCTGGAGGATGGGCAGCAGCGCCTGGAACAGTACATATATCACCAGGGTCTTGGGCAGGACGGTCACCAGGTTCTTGCCCAGGCTGGGCAGGAACCACCCCCATAGACCCCGCCCCGGGCATCAGGTTCCACAGGGAGCCCATCAGGGCGTTGACCAGCAGGTTCACCACCAGGTTGGCCAGCACGATGCGCAGCACCGTGATCCGCGCCCGGTAAAAGCACAGGGCATAGACCAGCACCCCCTGCCATGGTAGACAGGGTGTAGCCAGGAAGAAATCCCCGGTGGGCTGGAGGATAAAGCCCAGGATATCCTCCACAAAGCCGAACACCAGTCCATCACCGGCCCGCAGACCAGGGCGCACAGCGCCGGGCCAGAAAGCCCCAGGTCATCTTGGTGTGGGCGATGGGGATGCCGGGGATGAGGGACAGCGCCCGGGCCATCGCCACCATCAGCGCCGCGAACATCAGCAACTTCAGGCTTTTCATGGCCTGATTCCTCCAGCCACCAGCCGGGCTGGAGCGGTGCGGTACAGGGTCTTGGAACATTGGTCTCGATACATAAAGAAAAACGCCTCCTTCTGCGATCCGGCAGCCCTTTTTTCGGGATTGCCGCACAGAGGAGCGGAGGTCCCGCCCGGTATGCGGCAGCGGGATGCGGGATCATGCACTGCCGCGCGTCTGCGCTGTTCGTCCGGCGGACAACTCCCCGTCCCGCCGACACTACACGGTCCCCTTTGGGACCAGCACGCATGCCCCCTACTCTGCCTTTGTTTCAGTGTACCTCTTTTTCCGAAAAAAGCAAGAAAAACCAGCGGAGGGGACACAGATCTTGCAAAAGCGGGGGGCCGATGGCTCGGCCCCCGCTTCTGTTCCATTTTCAGCTGCGGCCGCAGAGATCAGCCGGTCTGCTGCTCCTTTTTCTCCAGGGTGATCCCGCCCACGCCCACGTTAACTGCGGCCACCGTCAGGCCGGTCATGGACTCCACGGCGCTTTTCACCGCATCCTGTACCGCCTTGCCCACCTCGGGGATGGTGTGTCCATAGGACATCAGTACCGCCAGTTCCACCGTGACCTGCTCGTCCTCCACCTGGATATGGACTCCCTTGGTCAGGTTCTTCTTGTTGCTCAGCAGCTCCGCGATGTCGCTGCCCAGGTTGGCACTCAGCCCGCTGACTCCCTCCACCTCCAGGGCGGCGGCGGCGGCGATGCCGGCCAGACCTCTCAGAAATATGGATATTGCCCAGCTCGTCAGAGCGGGAGACGTACTCTATTCTCACCACGGATGGTCACGCTCCTTCACGTCACAGTTTCCGCGTCTGCGGAGATCTTGTTCACTATTGTACCACAGCAGAGGCGCTTTGACAACTGAAACCTCAAAAAGTCCCTTTTGCCTTTTGAAGTGGTTTTGGATATAAATGACCTCCCACCATCAAAATCACGGAAGAAGATATGTCCACAGATAGCTGCTGCTCAATAAATTTGAAAATTTCATGGGCAATACTCTAAATTTCAAATATCAGAATGGCTTGATCTGTTCCGACTGTCGACATGGCTGCCAATTTATATGTACCCTTCTTCATCATTTCTTCCGCCTTTTTTTCGATAGCCTTTGCCAGGTCTTCTGTACCGGTAGAACATTCCACGACAACTGATTTGTAAAACATCAGATCTACCCTCTCTCACAAGTTAAATTTCTTATTCTTTCGATTATGCTGCAATACGCGGGATGAAAACAAATTTTTCTTATTTTATCATGTCTCTGCTTCAATCAACACATAGCGAGATCTATAGAGACATCTCACCCAGCAGAAATCAGATAAGAAAGAAGAGGGAGCGCTCCCCTTCTTCTTTCCTTTTTCCTTCGCGTCTCTACTCCACCTCAATGATCTTGATCTGGCTGGCGGTAAGCCGGCCACCTCTGTGACGATGTCCACGATGCGGGCGGTGTCCGCCTCCGTGATGCCGCCCTCCGGCGCGGCCACCGCCAGGCTGACGCTCTCGTCCCCGATGAAGGCCACGCAGTCCGTATAGCCCTTGGCTACTACCAGGTTCTCGATCTGGGCCTCGGTGACGGTGTAGTCCGCCATGGCCTGGATGGTGTCGTTGGCCTGGTCCTTCATGGTCTGGTCTGCATCCTCCCCGGCAGCCGCCTCTTGGAGCAGGGTCAGGGCGCTGTCCCGGGCCTGCTGGCGGTTGAGGCGGGCAGTGGCGAAGTAGCTGTTGGAGGAGGACGTCTGCCCCGCCTCACCCGTGCCCGCTGTCGGGTCCTCCTGTCCGGCAGTGCCGGAGGCCCCCACCAGCGGGTCCTCCGTCTGTCCGTCCACCATGGTGGACTCCCCCAGGGTCTTTCCCGCCGCCGTCTCCTGCTCATAGTTCCAGTTCAGATAGACCGCCGCGCACACGAACAAGGCGATGGCGGCCACCACCGCGTTCCGCTTCCAGAGCTGAGACAGGCTCACGCCCTTTCCCTTTGTCTTCATACCCATGTCCTCCTCAAATTCAAAATTTTAATTTCCTTCACAGATAGAGATGCGGTCGCTGCCCAGGCCGGTGAGGGCCGAGACCGCCTCCAGCAGCCGCAGCTGGACCGCCGGGTCGCCCCCGCCGGGACAGACCACCAGCGCCCCTGAAACTGGGGCGTCAGGAGTGTAGAGGGGCACCACCCCTCCGTCCCCGCCCCTGTCCCACCGTGACGGCGGAGGCGGAGGATCGCTCCCCGTCCCGCTCCACGTTCTGGGCCAGGATCTGGCGGCTGCCGCTCTTCAGGGTCAGCACCACCCGGGTCTTTCCCGCCCCCTGGATATCGGAGAGCACCTGAGACAGCTTCTCCTCAAACAACTCCAGGTCGAACTGACCTTCCCCCTCCGGCGGGCCCTGGGCCTCCTCGCTCCCCCCGGACGGACCCATGGGCAGCATCATCAGCAGCACCCCCGCCGCCATCACCAGCAGTACATACTGATACCGTTTCAGCGCCCCTTCCAACGCTCCCGCAGCTGGGGCCAGATCTCTTTCACGGCGACTCCTCCCTTATGTATTCCTGCCGCTGCGCCGGGATGTCCAGATCACTCTGGATCTCCCGGACAAGCTGTTCCTGTTCTTCCTGGGCCAGGTCCCCCGTCACGCTGCACCTCCAGGGAGGAACACCCCCGCCTCTTCCTGGGTGCAGGTCACCCGGACCTGACAGGTGATCCCAAGCTCCGCCGCCTTGTCCATAACATATGCGGCACACTGCTCCTCTATGACCAGCTTCATCCAGTCATTTGTATCTGTCCTCAGCCGGTCCGCCTGTTCCTCGATCTGCGCCGAATACCCG
>VOFB01000293.1_pt1 | contig 25455 bp, 34 predicted proteins | sample 5384141 | NCBI WGS metagenome assembly VOFB01 (sample SAMN12384721, study PRJNA508395) | human gut metagenome | isolation source: healthy gut A | host: Homo sapiens | reverse complement strand
GGTGGCGTCCTTGTTGTCATCCCAGCGGCGTGTCTCCTGGACCACGCGCCCGCCCTCCTCCAGCAGCTCTGCCTGGCGGCGGGCCTCGTAGGCGATGGCCCGGGCAATGGCCTTGAAGGAGTTGAGGTTCTTCATCTCCGTCCGGGTCCCAAGCTCCCGGGAGCCCGCCGGCCGGACGGAGAGGTTCACGTCACAGCGCAGGGAGCCCTCCTGCATCTTGCAGTCCGAGATCCCCAGATACTCCAGGATGGACTTCAGCTTCTCCAGGTAGGCGATCACCTCCTCGGCGGAGCGGAAATCGGGCTCGGTGACGATCTCGATCAGGGGCACGCCGCAGCGGTTGTAATCCGCCCGGGTCTGGTCGATCCAGGGGTCGTGGACCAGCTTCCCCGCGTCCTCCTCCATGTGCAGCTCATGGATGCGGACCACCTTCTCCCCCGCCGCCGTGGCGATGCTCACACGCCCGTTCCGGGCAATGGGGAGGTAGAGCTGGGAGACTTGGTACGCCTTGGGCAGGTCGGGATAGAAGTAGTTTTTCCGGTCGAACCGGCTGCGCCGGGTGATCTCGCAGTTCAGCGCCAGCCCGGCACGGCAGGCGTACTCCACCACCTTTCGGTTCACCATGGGCAGGGTCCCCGGCATTCCAGTGCAGATGGGGCAGCAGTGGGTGTTGGGCTCTCCCCCGAACCGGGTGGTGCAGGAGCAGAATATCTTGGTGCGGGTGGCCAGCTCCGCGTGGGTCTCCAGCCCGATCACAGTTTCCCAGGTCATGTCATCCAACCTCCTTTTCCGCCGGAGCCCGCGTATGCCAGTCTGTCTCCAGCTGGAAGGCGTGGGCGGCGTTCAGCACGTTCTTCTCCCCCAGCGGAGGGCCGATGAGCTGGGCGCCCACCGGCAGCCCCGTCTCGTCAAAGCCGCAGGGCATAGACAGCCCCGGCAGCCCCGCCAGGTTCACCGGCACGGTGTAGATGTCGCTCAGGTACATCCGCAAGGGGTCGGACAGGCTCTCCCCCAGCCGGGGGCCGCGGCAGGCGCGGTGGGAGTGAGCATCACATCACACTGACAGAATGCCTCGTCGAAGGCCCTCTTGATCATCCCTTTGCCCTGCAGAGCCTTCAGGTAGTAGGCGTCGTAGTAGCCGGAGGAGAGCACGAAGGTGCCCAGCAGGATCCGCCGCTTCACCTCGGGGCCGAAGCCCTCGGTGCGGGTCTGCTGATACAGCTCCCGCAGGTCCCCGTACCCCTCCGCCCGCCAGCCATACTTCACCCCGTCGAACCGTGACAGGTTTGAGGACGCCTCCGCGCAGGCAATGATATAATAGGTCGGGATGACATACTCCATCATGGGGAAGGACAGGGGCACCAGCTCTGCCCCCCGGTCCCGCAGCACGTCCGCCGCCGCCAGGACGCAGGCCCGCACCGCACTGTCCAGCCCCTCCCTCGAAGCACTCCCGGGGCAGCCCGATCCGCAGGCCTCTCACGTCTCCGGTCAGGGAGGCCAGCAGCCCCCCAGCGGGCACATCCAGAGAGGTGCCGTCCTCGTCGCGGCCCATCACCAGGTCCAGCACGGCAGCACAGTCGGCCGCATCCCGGGCCAGGGGCCCCATCTGGTCCAGAGAGGAGGCGTAGGCGATGAGGCCGTACCGGGACACGGTGCCGTAGGTGGGCTTCATCCCCGTGACGCCGCAGTAGGCGGCGGGCTGGCGGATGGAGCCGCCGGTGTCCGACCCGATGGCGTACCAGCTGGAGCGGGCGGCCACCGCCGCCGCGGCACCGCCGGAGGAGCCGCCGGGAACCCGCTCCCGGTCCCAGGGGTTGCGCACCGGCCCCAGGAAAGAGGTCTCGCTGGTGGACCCCATGGCGAACTCGTCCATGTTCAGCTTGCCTAGGGAGACGGCCCCCGCCCCCTCCAGCCGCTCTACCAAGGTGGCGTCATAAGGGGGCGGAACCCGGCCAGGATTCGGGAGGCGCAGGTAGTGGACACCCCTCTGGTGCAGATGTTGTCCTTGAGGGCCATGGGGACCCCGCCAGGGGGCCCGCCAGCCGCCCCGCCGCCAGCTCCTTTTCCGCCCAGGCGGCCCGCTCCAAGGCCCGCTCCGCCGTAATTTCAGTAAAGGCGTTGTCCCCCGCCGTCTCCTCAATGCGCTCCACCGCCGCCTTCACCGCCTCCGTGGGGCTGACCTCGCCCGCCTGATGGCCGCCCCCAGCTGGAGCGCGGTGAGTTTCATGATCTCCTGCATCGTCCTTCCCTCCTATTCCACGGCCTTGGGGACCAGGAAGGTCCCTCCGTCGGTGGCCGGCGCGTTCTTCAGCAGCTCCCCCGGTCCATGGAGGGGGCTGTCTCATCCTCCCGCAGCACGTTCTTCAGGGGGACGATGTGGCTCATGGGCTCCGCCCCGCTGGTGTCCAGGCCGTCCAGCACGTCCATATAGGAGAGGATCTGTTCCAGCTCCCCCGCCATCCGCCCGGCCTCCTCCTCCGACAGCTTCAGCCGGGAGAGGGCGGCGATATGGGCCGCCATTTCCGTTGTGATCTTCATTCTGTTTCACCTCTCTGCATGTTTTCAAACTCACGGCTCCAGGCGGCTCTGGTCCCGGGGAACAGGCTCGCCTCCCGCACGTTCTCCAGGCCGCACAGCTTCATGGTCAGCCGCTCCAGGCCGATGCCCAGGCCGCCGTGGGGCGGCATGCCGTGCTGGTGGATGGTGAGGAAGTCCCGGAACTTCTCCGGGTGCATCCCCCGGGCCTCCATCTTGGCCACCTGGGCCTGGTAGTCGTGGACCCGCTGGCCGCCGGTGGTCACCTCCATCCCCCGGAACAGCAGGTCGAAGGACAGGGTGCAGCGGGGGTCCTCCGGGTCGTCCATGGCGTAGAAGGGACGCTTCTTGGAGGGGTAGTGGGTGACAAAGACGAAGTCGGAGCCGTACTCCTCCTTAAAATAGCGGCCGATGTTGGCCTCCTCCTCCGGCTCCAGGTCAAGGGTCCCGGATAGGGCGGCCATACTTCTCCGCGGCCAGCCGCTTGGCCTCATCGAACCGCAGGCAGGGGATACGGTCCACCCGGGGCAGCTCCGCCTCCAGCCGCTTCAGGTCCTCGCTGTACTCCCGCGCCAGCAGCTCCATGCAGTATTTCAAAAAACCCGGCCTCCACCTCCATCACATCGTAGAAGGAGTCGATGAAGCCCATCTCCAGGTCCAGGCCGGTGTACTCGTTCAGGTGCCGGGGGGTGGAGTGCTTCTCCGCCCGGAAGACGGGAGCGATCTCAAATACCCGCTGGAACACGCCCACCATAGTCTGCTTATAGAACTGGGGGGACTGGGCCAGAAAGGCCTTGCGGCCAAAGTAGTCCAGGCGGAAGATGTTGCTGCCCCCCTCCGCCCCGGCGTGGACGATCTTGGGGGTGTGGACCTCGGTAAAGCCCTGGCCGGTGAGATACTCCCGGAAGGCCCGGCTGATTCCCTCCTGCACCTTGAAGACGGAGCGGGTGCGCAGGCTGCGCAGCACAAGGGGCCTCAGGGACAGCTCCGTGTCCAGGTTCAGCCTCAGCCGCCGCTTAGAGACGGCCACCGGCATGGGCGCGGCGGGCCGGGACAGCACCCGCACCTCCTCCGCCGCCAGCTCCCGGCCCCCGGGGGCCCGTTCCTCCCGCCGCACCGTCCCGGTGACCACCGCGGCACACTCCTCACACAGCCCCTCCGGCAGCTCCTCCGGCCGGCACACGCACTGGACCGCCCCGTCCCGCACCCGCAGGGCAAGGAAGGTGATCCCGCCCATGGCCCGCAGGCTGTGGACCGCCCCCTTCAGGGTGACGGCCTGCCCGTCCAGCGCTCCTCCCGCGATTTCCCCTGAACCCCAGGGGGGACGTGCTTTGTTTCCGTGACATACTTCATGCTGATCTCATCCTTTCCTGATCGATCTTTCCGGAGGAACGCAAAAATCCCGGGCCGTATCTAAAAATGATACGACCCGGGACGGAATTTCAAATCATTCCGCGGTGCCACCCGCGTTGCTCCTCCAACAAGGAACCTCTTTCGAGCCCCGCTAACGTGGGGAATACGTGCGGCCCTCAGCCGGATCTCTCCGGTTCGAACCGCCAGCTCAGAAGTGTTGCGCAGCTCCGTCTTTCCCAACCAGGCTTTCAGTCGGTGACCCGGTCTCTCTGTTGGACGCCTTGGAGCGCGGTCTTCATCAGCGCTTTTTGCCATATGGATTTTTTATGGTCGGATTATACGCTTCTTCACTTTTCCCTGTCAATGGTCATTTTATACAGAATCCGTGTCCGATTTTTGGTTGCACACGAGGAAATTTTTATGCTAGACTGGCACAAAGGAGGGGGCCGCGCCCCCGGACCCGGATCATTTGGGTGAGGTTTTCATGATGCTGAATTGGAACGAGCTGGAGGCCCAGTGCCTCTCCTGTCAGAAGTGCGCCCTGGCGGATAAACGCACCAATGTGGTGTTCGGCGTAGGCCCCGGGACGCCGAGGTCATGTTCATCGGTGAGGGCCCCGGCGAGAACGAGGACCTTCAGGGCGAGCCCTTTGTGGGCCGGGGGGGCAAGCTGCTGGACGACATGCTGGAGCTCATCGACCTGGACCGGCATAAGAACGTCTACATTGCCAACATCGTCAAGTGCCGTCCGCCTCAGAACCGGGACCCCCTGAATACGGAGCAGGATGCCTGCATCGGCTATCTCCGCAATCAGGCGGCCCTGATCCGCCCCAAGATCATCGTGTGTCTGGGACGCGTCGCCGCCATCCGTCTGATCAAGGAGGATTTCAAAATCACGCAGGAGCATGGGCAGTGGTTCGAAAAGGCCGGCATCCATATGACCGCCCTGTTCCACCCGGCGGCCATCCTCCGGGACCCCCGGCGCAGGCCCGAGACCTTTGAGGACCTGAAAAAGCTCCAGGCCAAGATCCAGGAGCTGTGCACCCACACCTATTGAGAACGCCCCGCCGGTGGGCGCGGACTCTGCGAGGTTTTTCCAAAAGCTGGAGCGGGCGCCGGAGATCCCGGCGCCCGCTGTTTTATGTCTCTCTTTCCTGCTCTGACTCCTGCTCCTTCAGGCAGTATTCGATCATGCTGACCACCACGTTGCTGAAGCTGGTGTCGTTCTCTGCCGCAATTTTTCAACACCTTGTCATGGACTTCTTTGCTCAAATAAATAGAACGGTTTACGGATTCCTTTTCCTCTTTGTTGGTTTTATCGTAAAGGCCATTGCACTTTCTCCTCACTATTCTATGAGGAAATTATATTTTGTTCTTTTGATGTTTAATATAATCAAAATTACAACTTGTTTTTTCTAATTGTTTTTGGTATGTTAGGAGTTGAGGTGAGTGTTATGACATTGGAAGAATTCCAAACATATCTGAAACGACCCGCCACAATGGAGGAGGGGGGGAGATCGTGGACATTTGGGCTCCACCATCCTGTCCGCCGTCAAGATGCTCCTTCCGAATACCGAGGAGAACAAAGAGGTCAGTCTTTTCCTGTCCATGGGGTTCGGCGTGGCCTTCTACCGCCGCTTTAAATCCATCATGCCTCCAGAGGAATTTTTCCGCCACCTGCAGGAGATGATGGACAGCCGAAATGCTGAAAACGCCCAGGACCCTGCCTGAGCGTTTCAATGCCCCCCGAATCCGCCCCTACACCAAAACCAGGAGAAATGCCCGCCATGCAGGGCCCGATGCCCCCTATCGGACCCTGCACCTCAAGGATCACGCAAAGGGCGGAGATACCCCGCAGGGGCGGCCCCCAGAGCCGCCCCCCAAAGCCTTCCCCCCTGGGGGGAAGGTGGCACGGCGAAGCCGTGACGGATGAGGGGTGTCCTTCCGCCGGCATCGGCGGAAGGGGCGGGTCTGGGACTCGCCCCTACGCTACGCCGCAAATCCAGGAACTGCGGGCGGGGGGCAGGCCCCGCCCCTGCAAAGGACTGAGGGAGAACTGTGCACCATACAGGGCCCCATCACCCATCGGGCCGCACACCCAGACGGGCAGGGCACCGTTCCCCATGTAGTACAGAGACCCGGCCCCGCTCCCCCATCATATCCATCCCTCAAAACTGCCAGCAGGCGGAGGCTCACGCCCTCCGCCTGCCTCTTTTTCCCATCACATGGGCATGTCGGTGCACCGCCGGTCACAGCACCACTGATGGATCAGCTTGACCACCTTCTGGTGCTCCGGGTGGTCCCGGTAGACCACCAGATTTTCCTCCTTGTCGATCTCCGTGTACATGCACAGGTCGCAGTTGCTCAGACCGATGGGGGCTGAAACACCTCCAGCCTCTCCACGCAGGGCACCAGATCCCGCAGTGCGGTCATCCGGGCCACCAGGGTCTCCCGCCGCCGCCCTGCGCTCCTCCTCACTCAGCTCGGGCTTGAAATTCCAGGACACGATATGACGTACCATTGGGGCCGCCTCCTCACAGTTGTTGTACCCCAATTTTACTCCCTGGCCCCCCTGCCGTCAATTCCGAATTCCTCAGCTCCCCCGCCGCGTCCAGCACCTCAGGCAGCGCCGCCACCGCCGAAGTGATGCCCAGCTCTTGGGCCACCTCCAGCTTCTTGCGCAGGGTGTCCCTGTCGTCAAAGAAGGACGAAGTGGGCCCCGCCTCCCGGCTCATGTAGGTGAAGTAGCGGGCGCACAGCTCATGGGAGAAGAACACCGAGGGGTGCAGCTGCTCCAGCTTCTCCTCCAGCTCCCGCCGGCTCAGGGCACCCCGCTCCCTGTGGGGAGGGCAGAAAAAAAGTCCTCCGCCACCCGCTGCACCGCCAGGGTCACCCGCTCCCGGCCGAAGCGCTCCGCCGCCTCCTCCAGACGCCGGGACAGCGAGCCTCCGGACAGGGCCGACGGGATCATCACCCGGGCCCGGGGGGAACTGTGTCCATAGGGCTCCGTCACATACAACGTCCAGCCCCGGCGGGCGAAGCCCTCCCCCAGCCGCCGCACCACCTGATCCAGCAGCGGCACCCCGCCCTGCTCAAAGTCGCACACCGCGCCCCGGAAGCCCCTGGCGGCGCACTCCCGCACCACCTCATCACACAGGGGAGCGGCCTCCCCTCTGCCGTCAAAGCCCACGCAGTCCAGGGCCATCAGTCCGCCCTGAGGGACCGGCCCCGCCGCCGCCCGGAAGAGGTGGGGCCCCCGGCCGATCCGGTAGCCCTGGTGGGCCGGCACGGCCCGCAGCCCCCTCAGCTCCCCGATCCGGGCCGGCGGGACGGTGACGATCAGCGGTTCCATGCTCATATCTAGCTCCCCTTGTCCATTTTCTTTGGAAATGATATAATGATATAATCTCAACTCAACGGAGCGGTCCGGCCCGGGCTTCCGCCCGGCCCCGCCGCCTCACACCCCCACTCTATGCCGTCCCGCTCCATCCTAGAACACCGACAGGAGGACGACCTTCATTGCGATTCTCACCCATTCCCCGGGGGTCTACCCCGGTTTTTCCGCCCTGGACCCAGAGGCCCTGGCCGCCAGGGGCATCCGGCTGGTGCTGGCTGACCTGGACAACACTCTGGTCCCCCTACCGGGTCACCCAGCCCTCCCCCCAGCTGACCGCCTGGCGGGACGCCCTGGACGCCCAGGGCATCGCCCTGTTCATCCTCTCCAACAGCCGCAAGCCGGGCCGGGCCCAGAACTTCGCCCAGGCCCTGGGTGTGCCCTTTCAGGGCCGCTCAGGCAAGCCCCGCCGCCGGGGGTATCTTCAGGCCATGGAGCGCATGGGCTGCACCCCCGCTCAGACGGTGATGGTGGGCGACCAGATCTTCACTGACACTCTGGGGGCCAACAACGCCGGAGTTACCCCTTTGCTGGTGGAACCCATCCAGCTGGCGGGCAACCCGGGGCGCTATCTCCGCTACGCGGCGGAGACCCCCTTCCGCCTGCTGGGCAAAAGGAGGCCCTTCCTATGAGCGCCAAATTCGGGCCCGCCGGCAACAGCGACGCTTTCTCCGCCGTCCACAAGTCCTCCCTGGCCGCCCCCAGTGGATCGCGGAGCAGGGGCTGGACTGCTACGAATATCAATGCGGCAAGGGGGTCCATGTGGGGGGGGACACCGCCCGGAGGGTAGGGGAGAACGCCCGGAAGCACGGGATCTCCCTCTCTCTCCACGCCCCTTATTTCATCAATCTGGCCAACCCGGACCCGGACAGCCTGCAAAAGACCATCGGCTATATCACCTCCGCCTGCCTGGTGGCCAGTCAGATGGGGGCCTCCCGGGTTGTGATCCACTCCGGCGCCCTGATGAAGCGCACCCGTCGGGAGGCGCAGGACACTGCCCTCCGCTCCCTGAGGGAGGTGATCCGGACCTGCGACGGCCAGGGCTTCGGCCACATCGCCCTGTGTCCCGAGACCATGGGCAAGATCAACCAACTGGGGGATCTGGACGAGGTGCTGGAGCTGTGCACCCTGGACGAGCGGTTGATCCCCTGCGTGGACTTCGGCCACCTTTACGCCCGCTCCCTGGGGGCGGATGACGGAGCGGAGGCCTTCGGGCGGATGCTGGACCGGGTGGAGTCCGTTCTGGGGCAGTCCAGGGCCAGCGTCTTTCACAGCCATTTCTCCCACATCCAGTTCACCCCCGGCGGGGAAAAGTGCCACCGCACCTTTGACGACGACGACGGATACGGCCCTGACTGGGCTCCGCTGGCCCGGGCGATCGCCCGCCGGGGCTGGACCCCCACCTTTATCTGCGAGAGCGCCGGCACCCAGGCCAAAGATGCCCACTTACCATGAAGCGCATCTACCAGGAGGTCCTGACTGCACAGGAATAAGGACGCTCCTGGGACCCCTGATCTCAAACATCTTCATATTTTCAGGAGAGACCCATATGCACCATACGCAGGAACGGTAACAAAAGATCCGCCGCTGGCTGGACATGTGGCTGCGGCGGGAAGACCTGGGTATTCTGGAGCTCTTTGCTCCCGATGCCGTTTATCTTGAAAGCTGGGGCCCCGAGTACCACGGCGCCGCCGCCATCCGTCACTGGTTCCAGGAGTGGAACACCCGGGGCCGGGTGGAGGTCTGGGACAGCGGCCGCTTCTTTCACCGGGAGGACGCCACCATTGTGGAGTGGCGCTTCCGCTGTGTGATGAACGACGGCGCGGTCCAGACCTTTGACGGCCTCTCTCTGGTGGAGTGGACCCAGGAGGGCACCATCCGCCGTCTCCAGGAGTTCGGCTGCAACCTGGACACCTATGACCCCTACCGGAACGGAGATCCGCCCATGTTCCGGGAGGAAAGGGCCCTCTGGTTCTGAGGGACCCATGCCTGATCACACTGAGAAACGAGGTTCACCATGGAACTTGACCGCGATCTTTTTCTCCCGGTCTCCCGGGAGGACATGGCCCGCCGGGGCTGGGACTTTTACGACTTTCTCCTCATCACCGGGGACGCCTATGTGGATCACCCCTCCTTCGGCCCCACCATCATCGGCCGGGTACTGGAGGCGGAGGGCTACCGGGTGGCCGTTCTCTCCCAGCCCGACTGGCGGCGGCCGGAGGCCTTCTCCGCCCTGGGACGCCCCCGGCTGGGGGTGCTGATCTCCGCCGGGAACCTGGACTCCATGGTGGCCCACTACACCGCCGCCAAAAAGCGCCGCCACGACGACGCCTACTCCCCCGGGAGAAAGGCGGGGCTCCGCCCCGACCACGCCACCATTGTCTACTCCAACCGGGTGCGGGAGGTGTTTGGGGACATCCCCCTGGTCATCGGCGGACTGGAGGCCAGCCTGCGCCGCTTCGCCCACTACGACTACTGGGAGGACAAGGTCCGCCGCTCCATCCTCTTTGACGCCCAGGCGGACCTGCTGGTCTACGGCATGGGGGAGACCGCCTCCCGGGAGATCGCCGCCCGGCTGGCCTCCGGCACCCGGTGGGGAGAGATCACCGATATTCGCGGCACATGCGCCGCCGTCCCCCACCCTGGTGCATGTGCCTACCCCTTCGTGGAGGTCCCCTCCTTTGAGGAGGTGTCCGCCTCCAAGGAGGCCTACGCCCGGGCCAACATGGTGGAATATGACGAGCACGACCCCTTCGTGGGAAAGGCCATCCTTCAGAAGCACGGGCGCCAGTTCCTGCTGGTCAATCCCCCCGCCTATCCCCTGACCACGGCGGAGCTGGATGCGGTGGCCGAGCTTCCCTATGTACGGGAGCCCCATCCCATGTACGACTCCATGGGGGGCGTCCCCGCCATTGAGGAGGTGCGCTTCTCCATCACCCACAACCGAGGGTGCTTTGGGGCGTGCAGCTTCTGCTCCCTGGCCTTTCACCTGGGGCGCACCATCTCCGCCCGCAGCCACCAGTCTGTTCTCCGGGAGGCAGAGGCCCTCACCCGGCACCCCGGCTTCAAGGGCTATATCCACGACGTGGGCGGCCCCTCGGCCACCTTCCGCCGCCCCTCCTGCCAGAAGCAGCTCAAGCACGGGATGTGCAAAAACCGGGCCTGTCTGGCCCCGGAGCCCTGTCCCAACCTGGACGCCGACCACACCGACTATATGATGCTCCTGCGCAAGCTGCGGCAGCTCCCCAAGGTAAAAAAGGTCTTCATCCGTTCCGGCATCCGCTTCGACTATCTGATGAAGGACCCCAGCGGCGAGTTCTTCACCGACCTGATCCAGCACCACATCTCCGGCCAGCTGAAGGTGGCGCCCGAGCACTGCTCCGCCCACACCCTGGACTATATGGGTAAGCCACACATCCAGGTCTATGAAAAGTTCCGGGAGAAGTACTTCAAGCTCAACCGCCGCTACGGCAAGGACCAGTACCTGGTCCCCTACCTCATCTCCTCCCACCCCGGCTGCACCCTGGAGGATGCGGTCCAGCTGGCGGAGTGGCTCAACCGGCAGGGACACATGCCGGAGCAGGTGCAGGACTTCTATCCCACACCCGGCACCCTGGCCACCTGCATGTGGTACACCGGCTTGGATCCCCGGACCATGGAGCCGGTGTTCGTCCCCAAGACGCCCCACGACAAGGCCCTCCAGCGGGCGCTGATGCAGTGGCGGAAGCCCCAAAACCGGAAGCTGGTGTTGGAGGCCCTCCACCGCACGGGCCGTGAGGATCTGATCGGTTATGGGAAGCGGTGCCTGATCCGTCCGGATGCCCCCGCCTCCGGGGCGGGGAGCCGTCAGGGACGCCGGGGGGATGCCCCCGCCAAGCAGGCCCGGGGCAGCTCCGGCCCGAAGGAGAACCGGCAGGCAGGCAGGCCCCACGGAAGGGCCGCCCGGCCCCGGCAGCCGGTGGCCGCGCCTCCCATACCGGCCGCCGGGCAAAGCCGGCGCACCAGCGGGGCAAGCGGCCTCCAAAGTAAAAAAGACCGCGCGGAGAGTGATCTCCGCGCGGTCTTTTCAGCGTTTTATGGGTCACATGTCCCGGTCAGCTGCGTTTTTCACTGCCTGGCCGGCATCCCGCAGACCGTTCCCGGCGTCGCGCACCACGTCGCCCACGCCGTTCACCAAGTCCCGGGTCCCGTCAGCCACGCCTTTTCCCACTCGCTCCATGTCCCGGGCCGCATTGCCCCGGCCCGGTGCCACTCTGCCGTCGGGGAAGGCGGTATAGCGGCCGTCATAGGTGTAGCCATGGCCGCCGGCGGTCCCGTTCATCCTGTAGCGGGTAGACCGGGGATAGGCAGTCCCGGCGGCGCTACCGGTAGTACTGCCGGTAGCGCCGCTGCCGGCGCCCCCTTATTCTGGTCCGCCGGCGTGCTGCTGCACGCGGTCAGGGTCCCCAACAGGGGCCAGAGCCGCCCCCAGGGCGATCAGCTCTTTTTTCATTCCAAATCCTCCCGTTTTCCGTTCCAGCCCGGCCGGTCCGGCCGGGGTGTCAGGTCCCCGCCTGGCACACGTTCCAGACGGGACCTGATCCCACACTTTTCTCATACGGAAGTTCCATCCGAGCTTTATTGTGCCCACAGCGTTGCCCTTTACTGCCGGTAAATCGGGGCAGACATGGCTGTGTTTTACAATTTTTTTGCACAGATCAGCAGCATTATGGGGCAGCGCAGCTCGTCCGTTATGCTGGTGAGTCCATTTTCCTGGCAAAATCACCGGCCCGCCTGTCTCCAGGCGGGCCGGTCAAACCTCACAGCGCTCTGTGGAGGATCTCCAGCACCTGTTCCAGCTGATCCGCCGGGATCTGGCCGGGGGCGGAGCCTTGGCCCACCATGCCGAAGGTGGCGGCGGAGCCGAACACCTCGCCGCACAGGCGGCTGATGACGCCGTCCGACCCCATGGACATGGTCAGCAGCGGCCGCTGGGCGTACAGCCGATACATCTCCTCGGTGGCGGAGAGCAGGGGTCAGCACGTCCGCCTTGTTCTGGGGCATCACAGCCACCTTCAGGATGTCGGCCCCCATATCCTGCATCTTCCGCAGCCGGTAGATGAGCTCGGCGTGCTCCGGTGTCCGGTGGAATTCATGGCTGGACCCCACCACCGCCGCGCCGGCATCATGGATGGCGGCGATGTTCTTGCGCACCACCTCGTCACCGGAAAAAAATCTCCACATCCACCGCGTCCACATAGCTCGACTGGGCGACGGCCCGGTTCAAAGCGGTGTAGTCCTCCATACCGATCTCCTTTTCGCCGCCCTCCCGCTTGGTGCGGAAGGTGAAGAGGATGGGGATCTCCCCCAGTGCCTCGTTCAGCTCTCTGGCAGTATCCACCACCCGCTGGACATCGCCCACGCCCTGGAAGTAGTCCACCCGCCATTCCACCACATCGGGCTTGGCCTGGACCAGCTCGGCGGCTTTGTCCAGGATCTCCTGCTCCGTCTTCCCAACAATGGGGACGATGATCTTCGGTCTGCCTGCACCGATCTCCACCCCGCGCAACAGTACGGTCTTTGTCTTCATCAGTTCTCACCCGCTCCTTCTTCTGAATCGGCCAGCCCCGCCGGGGGCCGCTCTTTTGGATCAACAGGTGCATTATAGCAGAGCGCCAGGCGGCCGTCCACCCCCGCGCGGGAGAGGGGACAGATTTTTCTTGACATTTCCGCCTTTCGCAGGATGATTAGTTATACAAGTATTACTTTTAAGGAGATTTGGGGGATCAAGATGTCTGACAATGAGAAGTATATGAGCTCCGTCAAGGTGGGACCGAAAGGCCAAATCGTCATTCCTAAGGAGATCCGGGACATGTTCCAGATCAGCCCCGGGACACCCTGTTGATCCTGGCCGACGCACAACGGGGCATCGCCCTGGAGCGCTACCAGGTCTTTGAGCAGATCGCTGAGTCCATCTTCCAGGGGCGGGGCCGGGATATCTATCCTGACCACAGCGAGTCGGAGTCCAGGGCTTTTTGCCCAGGCCATCCGGCAGCTGAGCACACAGGAAGAGCCTGAGGAACGGTAAGCTCTGCCAGGGAAAGGAGGGGACTTCATGTACCGAATCGCCTTTTCTCCATCTATGCTCACGGGCACACCAATCCCACTCTTCCGGTGGTACGGGAGCTGACCTGCCGTGGGCACCAGGTCCGCTATTACTCCTTCGCCCCCTTTCGGGAGAAGATCCAGGCCGCCGGCGCCCAATTCGTCCCCTGCGACTCCTATCTGCCTCCGGCGCCTCCGGATCTGGAGCGAAGGGTGGGCCGCGACTTCGCCGCCCTGGTGGAGATGATCACCCAAACCCTCCTGGCCATGGATGGCCCCGTGGGCCGGGATCTGGCCCAATTCCAGCCCCACTGCGTGGTATCCGACTCCTTGTGCTTCTGGGGAAAGCTGTGGGCCGCCAAGCTGGCCCGCCCCTATGTCTGCTCCACCACCACCTTCGCCTTCAACCGCCATACCGCCAAGCTGATGAAGCAGACGCCGGGGCAGTTCCTGCGGCTGCTTGCGGGTCGGGGCCGCATCCGCCGCTGCATGGCCCAGCTGTGCCAGGCGGGCTATCCGGTGAAGGGACTGCTCTCCCTCATTGAGAACGACGGACACACCGACACCATCGTCTACACTTCCCGGGAATTCCAGCCCCTGGCTGACACCTTTTCCAGCCGGTATGCCTTTATTGGGCCCTCGGTGCCCGAGCTGACCCACGCCCCACGCTCCGGCGGGGACAGGCAGATCTACATCTCCCTGGGGACTGTCAACAACCGCAGCCGCTCCTTTTTATCGCGCCTGCCTGGAGGCCTGCGGAGCTGGGAGGGGGTACGGGCCGTTCTCTCTCTAGGCGGTGGGTGCAGGCCGGAAGAGCTGGGAGATGTTCCGCCCAATGTCCAGGTCCTTCCCCAGGTAGACCAGCTGGCCGTCCTGTCTCAGTCCGACGCCTTTCTCTCCCACTGCGGCATGAACAGCGTCAGCGAGAGCCTCTACCTGGGGGCCCCTGGTCCTCTTCCCCAGCAGGAGGAGCAGGGCATGGTGGCCCGCCGGGTCCAGGAGCTGGGGGCGGGCGTCCCGCTGCCCGCTCCCACCCCCGCCGCCATCCATCAGGCCCTCTCCCTCGTCCTGGCTGATCCTGCCTTTCAGCACAGCGCCCAGCACATCTCTGAAGGGTTCCGCGCCGCCGGCGGCTACCGGCGGGGAGCGGATAAGATTCTGGAAGCGGCCATGGGCAGTGCTCCCCTGCCCTGAACACCTGTCCGGCGGGGCGGAGAAAAACAGCGGCGTGACGAAATCGTCACGCCGCTGTTGTGTGCTTTCGGGCGGGGAGTTACTCCTCGTCTCCCTCCACCGTGTCATCCGACAGGTCCAGAGAGAACTTGGTCTGGCAGTTGGTCGTCCTCATCCTCGTCCTCGCCGTAGACCACGGACTCCACATCCGCCAGGTCGTCGGAAATGGTGTCGATCTCCTCCCCCCCGAGGGCCAGAGCGTTCTCCTCCAGGTCCTCGATGGACAGGCCGACCTCCTCCAGGATGCCGATCATCACGGAGATGAGCTTTCCCTCCTTGGACTTCTCCACATCCAGGTTCAGGCCCTCAGCCAGCCCCTTCAGATAAGCAACTTTCTCGGAAATAGTCATAGCAGTTTCCCTTTCTGAGGCTAAGCCTCCTTCAATTCTGTGTTACCCTCTGCCCCAGTGTCTCTCCCGACCTGATTTTGTTCTTTTCAGCCTCTGCAGAATCTCATCGATACCCATCCCCGCTCTCTGCGGGGCCGGACATCTGTCTCTGCCATCAGCCCTTGCAGCGCTCCAGATACTCGCCGGTACGGGTGTCGATCTTGATCTTGTCACCAGGGTTGATGAACAGGGGCACCTTGATCTCGGCGCCGGTCTCCAGGGTGGCGGGCTTGGTCACGTTGGTGGCGGTGTCGCCCTTGAAGCCGGGATCGGTCTCGGTGACCTCCAGCTCCACGAAGTTGGGGGGCTCCACGCCGAACACGCTGCCCTTGTAGGACATGACCTTGCAGGTCATGTTCTCCTTCACGAACTTGAAGTTGTCGCCCAGCAGATCCTTGCTGATGGGCAGCATATCATAGGTCTCCATGTCCATGAAGTAGTACAGGTCGCCGTCGTTGTAGCTGTACTCCATGTCCTTGCGCTCCACGAAGCCTGCTCAAACTTGGCGGTGGGGTTGAAAGAGGTCTCGGTCACGCCGCCGGTGATGATGTTCTTCATCTTGGTGCGGACGAAAGCGGCGCCCTTGCCGGGCTTGACGTGCTGGAACTCGACGACCTGCATGACCTTGCCGTCCATCTCAAAGTAACGCCGTTGCGGAAATCGCTGCAGTAATCATTGCCATAGGAATCATCCTCCAAATGTTTTTATGAACTGATATATTCTACACCTTTTTTTCTGGATTTGACAAGAGGTTTTTAAAATCACAGGACGATCAGCTCTTTTGGCGACTTTGTCAGGTCACGGCATCCCGTTTGCCGTCAGATGCATCACGTCCTCGATGCGCACGCCGAACTTTCCGGGCAGATAGATGCCCGGCTCGGCGGAGACCACTGCCCCCACGGGCATGATCCGTTCCTCCCCCGGCGCGGCATTGGGGGACTCGTGGATCTCCAGTCCCAGGGAGTGGCCGAAGCTGTGGGAAAATGCCTCCCCATACCCCGCCGCCTGGATCACCGTCCGGCCTGCGGCATCGATCTCCCGCCCGGCCAGCCCGGCCCGGGCGGCGGCGATGCCAGCCTGCTGGGCCTCCAGCACCTCCCCTGCCCGCCTGCCCCGGGCGGATAAAATTCAAAATCGCCTGAAATGCCTCGTCGGTGATGCGCTGGGCCTTCTCCATGGCGGCCAGCTCCTCTCCGTCCTTGGACGCCCGCAGGCCGTCCGGCAGGTCCTGAGCCGGGACCAGGGTGCAGGGCAGGGCCCTCTCATACCGGGCCAGGGCGTCCACACTCACGGCCCCGCTCTCAAAGCCCACCCGCTTCAGGCCGTGCTCCTGGAGATAGCCGGCGGCCAGGGCCAGATGGCCCCTGCTCCCGGGTCACCAGCTCCACCTGAGCCCCCTGCACCTCCTGCCGGGCCGCCTCGATGTAGCGGCTGTCGGTGGAATAGTGGGCCCCCTCCCGGGTCACCAGCACCAGGCCCTCCCCGTGGAAGCCCACGGCGTACCGCTCCCCGGCCTGACTGAGCGAGCAGCATGGCGTCCAGCTGATGGTCCGCCAGTTTTCCTGCGATCTGGGCAATATGGTCCATCCCATGTCCCTCCTTTTGAACGGCCGCAGCTCAGCGGTCATAGCCGATGTATTCTCCAGGATATCCAGCGGCACCCGGCTCCCCTGCCTCGCCGATCTTATAGAAGCCGTACCGCTGATAAAAGTGCTGGGCGGGGGTGTTGTAGCTGGCACAGCGCAGGCGCAGATACTGCCGCCCCAGGGGGCGGTAGAAGGACACCGCCTGCCCGATGAGCTGCACCCCCCAGCCCCTGGGCCCGCAGCTGGGGCACAATGTAGCAGAATGGGATATAGCCGGCCCCGTCCTTGGCATACCGCTCTGGGTCCAGCTGGATCAGCCCCGCCATCCGGTCCCCCGCCATGGCGCAGGTCACCCCCCATGGGGTGCGGCCGCAGTGAAGGCGGGCATCCTGAAGAAAGCTCTCCCCCATCAAAGGGGTGTCCTCTCCGTGGACGGTGATCCATGCCTCCCGCCGGGCCTCGTAATAGGTCTGGCTCTCCCGCCCAAGTCCAGGGGCCGGAACCACAGGTTCACGTCCTCCGCCCGCTTCCCGTCCCTCCGCCACCAGGACTGGCGGGCCAGTGTGGAGATAGCGGGGTCCAGGTGGGAGTTGTCCCCCCCTCGAAGGCCAGCTGGAACGCCGCTCCGTCCCACTTCAGGCAGGAGACGGCGGTGTTGTCGCTGTGGCGCAGGCCGTGCCACTCCTCCGGCGGGATGCCCTTGATCCGCGCCAGAGCCTGCCGGATGGCGGTGCCGTGGCTGAACACCGCCACCGTCTGGTCCGGGTGGGCGGCGGCGATGCGGCGCAGGGCCCCGCTCCACCCGCTCCCCCAGTTCCCCCAGCCCCTCTCCACGGGGGGCCGTCCAAGTGGGGTCGCTGCGGTTGAAGCGGTCCAGCTCCCCGGGCTGGGTGCGGCGCACCTGGCCCCAGGTCTGGTCCTCCCAGTCCCCCATGTTCAGCTCCCGCAGCTCCGGGTCGGTACGCAGTTCCAGGCCCCTGGGCTCATAGACAGCCCGGGCCGTGGTGCAGGTGCGGTACAGGTCGCTGGACCACACCGCGTCGAAGTGCTCCCCCTGGAAGCGCTGCTCCAGGCCTGGATCTGCCTGAGACCGTTCTCGGTCACCAGGGCGTCGTACCAGCCGTGGATGCGGCGGTACAGGTTTCCCTCCGCCTCAGCGTGGCGGATCAGATAGATGGTCGTCATATTCGGTATTCCTTCTTTTGAGTTTCGCGGCACGTCCCGCCGGGGCTCCGCCTGCCGCGTATCCTTACCAGGGCTTCACTCCGCCGATGAGCTCCGCCGCCCGCTCCAGGCCCTGGCCGGCCGCCAGGGCGGCCAGCTCGTCCCGCACCCGGATCGGGGCGTAGGGGTCAGCAAAGAGGGCGGTGCCCACCGCCACGGCGGTGGCTCCGGCCAGCATCAGCTGGGCCGCGTCCTCCCCCTTGGACACGCCGCCCATGCCCAGGATGGGCATCTCCACCGCCTGGGCCACCTCCCAGACCATCCGCACCGCCACAGGCAGCACGGCGGGGCCGGACAGGCCGCCGGTGTTCATCTTCAGCACAGGGCGCCGGGTGTTCACGTCGATGCGCATCCCCAGCAGGGTGTTGATGAGGGAGACAGCGTCCGCTCCCGCCCCCTCCACCGCCCGGGCGATCTCAGTGATGTCGGTGACGTTGGGGGAGAGCTTCACCATCACGGGGACCTTGCCCGCGTGGGACTTGGCCATCTGGGTGACCTCGGCGGCCAGCTCCGGCCGGGTGCCGTAGGCCAGCCCCCCCGCCTTCACATTGGGGCAGGAGATGTTCACCTCGATCAGGTCCACCCCGGCCTGGGCCAGCTTTTCACACATGATGCCGTACTCCTCCGGGGTGTTGCCCGAGATGTTGGCAATCACCTTCACGTCATACTGCCGCAGGAAGGGGAGCTCCGTCTCCACAAAGGCGTCCACCCCGGGTTCTGGAGGCCCACCGAGTTGAGAATGCCCATGGGAGTCTCTGCGATTCGGGGGCCCGGGTTGCCCTCCCGGCGGTGGAGGGTCAGGCCCTTGGCGCAGATGGCGCCCAGTTCGCCCAGGTCATAGAACGCCCCGTACTCCCGGCCGAAGCCGAAGGTGCCAGAGGCCACGCACACCGGGTTTTTCAGAGTCACCCCAGCCAGCTCCACCCTCATATCCACATCAGGCATCCCAATCCACCTCCCTGGCATCAAATACCGGGCCGTCCTTGCAGACATGCTTCTGGGTGCCGTTCTGCATAGCGCAGGCGCACACCAGGCAGGCCCCCACGCCGCAGCCCATCCGCTCCTCCATAGACACCAGGCAGCGCACGCCGAAGTCCTCCGCCGCCCGGGCCACGTTTCAGCATGGGCCGGGGCCGCAGGCCAGCACCGCGTCATAGCCCCGGTCTCCTCCAGCTCCCGCCGCACCAGCGCATCCACATAGCCGTGGAAGCCGTAGGAGCCGTCATCTGTGGCCACCTGCACCTGGGAGCACACGGAGCGGAACTGCTCCTCCAGCATCACCCTGTCCCCGGGCGGAACCCCAGGATGGCGGTGCACCGCCCGGGGGCATACTGGGCGCAGCCCAGCATGGGGGGCACGCCGATGCCGCCCCCCACCAGCAGATAGCGGCCCTCCCGCTCTATGGGGAAGCCGTTGCCCAGCAGGCCCATCACGTCCAGGCTCTGTCCCCACGGCGGCCGGCCAGCCAGGCGGTCCCCTCCCCGGACCTCAAAGACCACGGTCAGCCGGTCGGGGGCGTCCCCTTCCCCGCCTGACAGGAGCAGACGGAGATGGGCCGGCGGAGCAGCCGGGAATGTCCGCACTTGATGTGGACGAACTGCCCCGGGGCCCGGAAGGCGGTCCGACCATGTCCCCCGCCTCCAGAGTGAGGCTGATGGCGGCGTCATTGAGCATCGTCCTGCTGATGATGCCGCATTTCTGTTCTACTTTCATAATGGCGTCACACCCTCTGTGGAAAGTTTAGTGTCTCGCGGGCACACCTGGGGCGGCCTTATTGGACCCATTCCGGGTCAAAAATTTCAGCCGGCCGCAGACCTCGCAGCGGAACACCGCCATTTTCATGCTGCCTGACAGCAGATGGTCCAGGTCACCGCCCAAAAGGTGTGCTCCCCCAGCTGAAAGGTGGATACCCCCAGCTTGGTCATGTCCTGGCCGCAGCAGCGGGCGGTCTTTTTCACCTGGGCCTGGCGCTGCTCCTCCTGCTGCCGGCGCTCCCGCGCCTGCTCCAGCTCCCACTGCCACTGGACCCGGGCCTGGGGAGGCGCTCCCGCCCTCCTCCCCCTCTCTCAGGTGAGGGGACCGGGCCATATACTCCCTGAGGGCGATCTTCTCCTCCCCCGCCGCATCCCGGTATCGCCGCATGCACTTCTCGCACAGGGTCTGACTGGTGCCGCACAGGGTGATGTAGCACAGGGACCAGCTTCCCGCCATCTCTCCGCAGAGCACACAGGCCCGCTTTGCCATAGTCCTTCCTCCTTCCCCCAGCCCCGCCCTTTTGCGGGAGCTGTTACACGATGGTGACGAAGCGCCTGATGTCGTCCCGCATGGCAATGGCCGCATCCCGGGCCGCCTGGGCAAAATCCCGGCCGTCCCCGCCGGTCTTCTGCCACGCACACATGATGCCCCGGGAGGAGTTGACGATGGCCCCGTGGCCGTACTTGTCAAAGGCATACTGTACGTCCTCCGCAGTCCCCCCCTGGGCGCCGTAGCCGGGCACCAGGAAGAAGGTGTTCTCCAGGCGCTTGCGCAGGGCCCGGATGTCGGAGGGGTAGGTGGCCCCGGTGACGGCCCCAGCCATGGTATAGCCGTACTTGCCCTCGGTCCCGGCGCGATCCGCTGATTCAGGTCGCCCATGACCTTATAGACTACCCGGTCCCCGGCCACGATGTCCTGAAGCTCGCCGGAGCCGGGGTTGAGGTCTTGACCAGGACAAAAACACACTTGTCCTCCCCTTGGCGGCCTTCAGGAAGGGATTGATAGAGTCAGAGCCCATATAGCCGTTGAGGGTGACGCAGTCGGCGTCAAAAGGTCTTGAAGGTCTCCTCCCCGATCTTCACCCCGGACAGCCAGCCCTCGGCGTAGGCGGAGGCGGTGGAGCCGATGTCTCCCCGTTTGATGTCGGCGATGACGAACAGCCCCTTGCTCTTGGCGTAGCGGATGGTGCGCTCCAGCATCTCCATGCCCTGCCAGCCCAGATTCTCGTAGTAGGCAGACTGGGGCTTCACCGCCGGGACGACGTCGCACAGGGCGTCGATCAGCCCCACGTTGAACTGGTAGATGGCCTCACAGGCTCCCTCCAGCCCGGTGCCGTGCTCCGCGAAGGCGGCCTGGCGGATGTGCTCGGGCACATAGTCGATCCGGGCGTCCAGCCCGGCCACTGTAGGGTTCTTCATGGCGCGGATCTTATCCTGTAGAACGTCAAAAGACATCAAATATCATTCCTTTTCGTTATTTTCATTTTTATTTCTACTATTTGTTTTCACATTTTGGGGGCCTGCCCCCTCTTCCGGCCGGTCTCACCAGCTTCCCGGATACTGACAGCGGATATTATATGCGGCCAGGCCCCCCGCCACAGTCACCAACAGGGACAGCAGAAAGGCCGGCATGAGCTCCAGCAGGGAGGCTGGCATGATGAGCCCCCTGTGATGATCTGACTGGGCCCGATCCGCCGCTGATACTCTTTCCTCCACGGGGCCTCCCCACCGACCGTTTCAGCCGCCAGGGCCATCCCAGCAGGTCTGTGATCCCCCAGAAGACCCAGGTCTCTCCCCAAAAGAAGGCCGCGATCAGTCCTGGGAGAGGGATATATCCCAGCCGGATCAGCTGGGCCGATGCCCCTATGATCAGGAGATTCCCCATCACAAAAACAGCGTCGGCACCCAGCTGGGCACGCTCCTCCGCGTCTTCATGCCGATCCCACCCTTCTGCTCCCCCTCCGCCGCAGGCCGGCTCTCAGGGGCCTCGTAGATGACCGTTCCGCCCACGATGGTGTACTTCACCCGCCCCTTTACCTTCCATCCGGCGAAGGGGGTGTTGCGCCCCTTGGATGCAAACTGCTCCGGGTCTACCGTCCACTCTTCGTTCGGGTCGAAGATGACGATGTCCGCGTCATTTCCCAGAGCCAGCCGTCCCTTCGACAGCCCCAGGATAGAGGCGGGGTTCACTGTCATCCGGCGGACGATCTCCGTCAGCTCCCTCTTTCCGGTGTGATACAGGGCGGTGAGGGTGATGGCCAGCGAGGTCTCCAGGCCGATCATGCCGCTGGGGGCCCGGGTGAGCATGCGGGCCTTCTCCTCGGCGGAGTGGGGGGCGTGGTCGGTGGCGATGGCGTCGATGGTGCCGTCCCGCAGGCCGGCGATGATCCCCTTCACATCCTGCTGTGTCCGCAGGGGGGGATTGATCCTGGCCAGGGAGCCCTGCTTGAGCACCTCCTGCTCGGTGAGGGTGAAATACTGGGGGCAGGTCTCACAGGTGACGGTCACCCCGTGCTCCTTCATCCGGCGCACGATGTCCACCGCCTTTGCCGTCGAGATATGGCAGATGTGGACCCGGGCGCCGGTCTCCTCCGCCAGCATGGCCGCGCGCATCACCTCCAGCTCCTCAGCGATGGCGGGCCGTCCCTCCAGCCAGAGCTGGCGGGATACGCTGCCCTCGTTCACCGCCCGGCCCTCCACCATAGAGGTGTCCTCGCAGTGGCAGAGGACAGGCAGCTCCTGCCGCTTGGCCCTTATCATGGCGTCCCGCATCAGGTTGGCGTTGTCCACGTTGCACCCGTCGTCGGACAGGGCCACCGCCCCCGCCTTTTTCAGGGCGTCGGCGTCGGTGGGCTCCTCCCCTCTCAGCCCCACGGACACCGCCGCGATGGGGTAGACGTGGACGCCGCTCCCCTCCTTGGCCCGCTCCCGCACATAGTGCAGCTGCTCCGGGCAGTCCAGCACCGGGTCCGTGTTGGCCATACAGGCCAGGAGGTGACCCTCCCCGGGCCGCCGCAGCCGTGCCGGTGCGGATGTCCTCTTTATAGGTGTACCCCGGGTCCCGCAGGTGTACGTGCATGTCCACCAGGCCCGGGCTCACCACCAGCCCCGAGGCGTCGATGATCCGGTCCGCCTCCGTCTCCAGACCCCGCTCCAGCAGGGCCACCCGGCCGTTTTCCGCCAGCAGGTCGGTCAGCGTCACGGTCTTGCTCACCGGGTCCAGGACCCTTCCGTTCTGAATCAGTAATTTCATGTCAAACTCCTCCGGGGACCGCGGGGGGAATGCCCGGGCACCACTGTCAGCTTTTCTCTGTGTTGTATGCCCCTGCGGTCCGGCCCAGGTCCTCCTTCTCAGCTCCACTGCCTCAGACCGGAGCCTGCCGCATCTCGATACCGGCTTTATTATAGCGAAACCAGCAGGATTTAGCAACGGATTTTTCCCGCTTTTGGGGAAGAATAGCGTATGACCGAAACGCCCGTCCACGGTGCGTTTTGGAAAAAAAGGAGGAATGGATATGAGCAGCGGACAATTTTGGTGGGGCATGACCACTGGACTGGTGGCCGGCGCCGTCGTGGGCATGAGCGTGGCACCCTCCCGCCGGGAGATGAAAAAGACCGCCCACAAGGTGGCCAAGCACGTCAATGAGGCCGTGGAGGATCTGACCGAGGCCCTGGGCATGTGACCCTCCCATCAAGACAGCTCCGCCGCGGGCAGACCGTGGCGGGAGCTGTCTTGATGCCGTTGTTTCCGCCCAGGCTCACAGCCGCACCGGCACCGGCCGGCCGGGCAGCAGCTCCTCCGGCGTCACCCGGCACTCCATGGCCAGCACCTCCACGCCGGCCTCTGCCGCGTAGCGCAGGGCCGCCCCAAAGGCGGGGTGGGTCCGGTCGTTAGGCTCGAACCATGAGACGTTCTCCATCTGAATAACAAAGGCACACCGCCGTCCGGTATCCCGCCCGGCGGGCCTCCTCCAGCTCCTGAAGGTGCTTTATACCCCCCCGCAGCGTGGGGGCATCGGGGAAGCGGACCACCCCGTCCTCCTCAATGTGACCCCTTTCACCTCCACAAATCCCCTGCTCTGCTGAAGACTCCCAGTAGAAATCGAATCTAGAATTCCTATATGTAGTCTCCGGACGCAGCAGAGACAGCTCCGGAAGGAATCCTCCGCCCCGGGCCCACTCGAACACCCGGTTGGGGCCTGAGCGTCCATATTGATGAGTCTTGTCCCCTTCTCCACTGCGATCAGGTCATATTGGGTCTTTCGGGCCGGGTTCCCGCTCTCCTCCAGATAGACCTTCGCGCCAGGGACCAGCAGTTCACGGCACCTGCCTGTATTTTTCACGTGGCACACAGCCGCCGTACCGCCCAGCTCCACATGAGCCACGAACCGGTTTGGCCGGTCCAGGAAGGTCCCGGGCCGTATCTTTTTCATATTTCATCTTGCCGCTCCTGTCTTTATCATGGTATGATAGGGGACGGACCACCGGCATCCCGCCGCCCGTCACAACGAGGAAATGGAGTCTCCCGATGCAGAAGAAAGCTTACCTCTCTATTATTTCCGCCGCCGCCCTCTGGGGCTGCATCGGTGTATTTCTCCGTCTGCTCACCGCCGCGGGCCTGGACCCATGGAGTCGGTGGCAGTACGCAGCACGGTGGCCGCCATCCTTTACTTTTTCTGGCTGCTCTTCACTGACCGGGCCGCCGTCCGGTACGCCTGCAAGATCTCTGGTACTTTGTGGGGACCGGCATCTTCAGCGTGCTCTTTTCAACTGGTGCTACTTCAATGCCATCTCACTCAGTGCCCTGTCCGTGGCCGCCGTCCTGCTGTACACCTCTCCCGTCTTTGTGATGCTGCTCTCTGCGCTCTGCTTCCAGGAACCTATCACCCCCCGCAAGATCGGCGCCCTCCTGCTCACCTTCTGCGGCTGTGTGCTGGTGGCCGGCCTGTTTCCCGCCGGGGTGGGGAGCATCTCTGCCGCCGCGGTGCTTTTCGGCCTGGGTTCCGGCTTCGGCTATGCCCTGTACAGCATTTTCAGTAAACTGGCCCTGAAACGGTACTCCCCTCCACCATCACCTTCTATACTTTTTCTGTTCTCCGCTCTGGGCTCCCTGCCCCTGTCTCGTTTATGGGAGGACGCCTCCCTCCTTTTAGACCCCAGGGCCATCCTGGGCGGTCTTGGCATAGGCGTCTTGTGCTGCATCCTGCCCTATCTGCTCTATACGGCGGGCCTGCGCTGGGCAGAGCCCGGCAAGGCCGCTATTCTGGCCACTGTGGAGCCCTTTGTGGCCGCCCTCATCGGTATTTTCGCGTTTCATGAGGCAGTCACCCCCTATAAGCTGCTGGGTATGGCCGCCATCTTCGGGCGATTCTGATCCTGAACCGCCGTCCCTGAACCGGCCCGTCACTTTGTCTGTCCACCTTACGCGAGCAAGGGCGGCTCCTATGGGAGCCGCCCTTCTTTATGCTCTCTTCTCCGGCCCGCTTACAGCTTGACGAATTTGTCCCGATTGGCCCGGCAGATGGGACATTGATACCCCCTCGGGAAAAGAAAGTAAGCAAAGAAAAGTTCTTGCGCCTTTTCTCTCCTTACCGTCTTCCCAACAGTAAGTATTATATCCGCTATTTTTGATTTGTCAAGAGAAATTTGGTGACCCGTACGGGAATCGAACCCATGTTTGCGGCGTGAGAGGCCGCCGTCTTAACCGCTTGACCAACGGGCCATCGTCGCTCCTCTTTCAGCAGTCCCCGCCCAGGACGCACCCAGCGTCCTGGACAGGACCACTTGGTGCACCTTCACGGATTCGAACCGGGGACCCACTGATTAAGAGTCAGTTGCTCTACCAACTGAGCTAAACCTATCAACGACATAGTCTTTGTCGTCCCTTACTCCTCGATGGATGGG